>ENA-OQID01000730-OQID01000730.1-human-gut-metagenome-genome-assembly--contig:-NODE-730-length-16014-cov-4.666374_pt1 | contig 16014 bp, 7 predicted proteins | sample MGYA00242567_ERZ504727 | MGnify/ENA primary metagenome ERZ504727 (study PRJEB26092, sample SAMD00036215) | human gut metagenome | host: Homo sapiens | study: EMG produced TPA metagenomics assembly of...
TGGGCTGTGTGGGCTTCCTGTTCAGCCAGAAGGGTGTCATTGACATCTCTCTGGAGGATAAGGATGCCGACGAGGCCATGATGGACGCTCTGGATGCCGGTGCCGAGGACTTTGATGCAGGCGAAGAGGCTGCTGAGATCACCACCGATCCCGAGAACTACTCCGCCGTGGTCAAGGCCATGGAAGAGAAGGGCTACGAGATCCTGAGCGACGACCTGGCCATGGTCCCCATGACCACCACCCGCCTGACCGACCCCGATCAGCTCAAGGCAATGGGCAAGCTGCTGGACTCTCTGGAGGACAACGACGATGTCCAGAATGTCTGGCACAGCCTGGAGAACGAAGAGGACCTGCCGGAATAAGGTGTATCTGCGCCTGCTGACCCTGTAATAGAAAATCAAAGCGCTGCCCCCTGTGAAAAAACTCAGAGGGCGGCGCTTTTTTGCTTTGCGGATTGCGCGGCGGGGGCAAATATGGTACAATGATTTGAAACAGACCACGAAGAAACGAGGTGGCGCACATGGAAGCAAAACGCATCTGCCCATACTGCATGGGTGAGCTGGAGAACCGGGTGTCGGTTTGCCCGCACTGCGGCGGGGTCCTGGCCGGGCGCAACCCGGCGGGCAGCCTGCCGGTGGGCACGCTGCTGGCCGGGCGGTATACCGTGGGCGAGATGCAGAGCATCGACGGCGAAGGCATCCTGTACCGGGGCGTGGAGAACGTCGGGCGGTTCCGGGTGACCATCAAGGAGTATATGCCCCTGACGCTGTCGGCAGAGCGGGGCACGGACGCGCTGCTCCGGCCCAAGCTGGGCAGCGAGGTGCTGTTCAAGACCACCCGGATGGACTTTGCCGATCTCTACCGCTCCATCCAGCGCATCACCCCCGCAAACGGTCTGGAGGCTGTGCTGGACGTGTTCGAGGAGAACAACACCGTCTACGCCGTGATGGAAAACCCCGGCGGCATCCCGCTGCAGCAGTGGCTGGATGAGCGCCCCAGCCCGGTTTCGGCCGAGACGGCCCGTAATATGCTGCAGCCTGTGTTTGACGGCGTGGCGGCCATGCATCAGGTGGGGCTGGTGCACCGTGGCATCTGCCCGGAGAACATCCGGGTGCTGGAAAACGGCCGGGCACGCCTGACGGGTTACGCTACCGTGGGTCTGCGCACGGCGGGCAGCGGCCTGCACGAGCAGCTGTACGAGGGCTACTCGGCACCGGAACAGTATTCCACCACCGAATTCGAGGGCCGCTACACCGACGAATACAGCCTTGCCGCCGTGATCTACCGGATGGTCTGCGGGCAGAGCCCTGTTCCTGCGGCACAGCGGCTGGTGTCGGACTCCAACCCCCGCGCCCGCACGCTGGAACGGGCGGTGCCGGAGTATGTTTCGGATGTGCTCTGGATGGGCCTGCAGCTCAGGCCTGCCGAGCGCATCCAGACCGTGCCCCAGCTGTTCCGGGCACTGAGCAGTCAGGAGTATACCACGGAGCTTACCCAGACCCTGCAGCAGGCCGCCCCGCGCCCTCAGTCCACCGAGGAAGAAGAGCAGAAAAAGCATATCCTCAGCCTGCGCAACCTGCTGGCGGCCATCCTGATCCTGCTGGCTATCCTGACGCTGCTCATCGTGTGGGGGCTGGTGAATCAGGGGCTGCACACCGCAAAGCCTGCGGAATCCACCCCGGTCTCCGAACCGGCCAGCTCGCTGGTGACAGAGCCGGTGGATCTGGCCCCGGACTTTGTGGGAATGGACTACGATTCGCAGGTGCGCAACAATAACAGCTATGCCGGGGATTACCTGTTCTATGTGACCATGGAATACAGTGATACCGTAGAAAAGGGAAAGATCATCCGCCAGACCCCTGAAGCCGGGGAGGTCATCGAAAAGGGCGGCACCATCGATCTGGTGGTCAGCCGCGGCCCGCAGATGGTGGAGATGCCCAACGTGGCAGGCTTTACCCGGGACGGCGCGGAGCAGCAGCTGGCGCAGGTGGGGCTGAATGCGAGCTTCTATCCCATTTATAACGATGGCTCCTATGTTTCGGGCTGTGTGGCCTATTGCAGTGAGGAGCCAGGTGCCATGGTGGAGGTCGGCTCGACCATCATCGTCTATATGGCAGCAGAGGTCGAGGCCGAGGTGCCCGCCACCCCGCCCGAGACCACAACTCCTTCCGCCGGTGCCACACCGTCTGCCGGGCAGACGGAGCCGCCGACCGGTGGGGCCGGTACCGAATACGATACGGATTGACGCAAAGCGGCCTGCCGGAGAGGGCAGGCCGTTTTTTGATGCAGGTCGATATCCACAGGAAAAGCCAGAGCGGAAGCCCCATGGAGGAAGCTTCCGCTCTGGCTTGTTTAGGATAGGAAAGAGAATGGTTCAGTAATGGCCGGGATGCGGGCTTACAGGTTCGTGTAGCCCATGAGGTAGCGGTCTACCTCAGCGGCGCAGTCGCGGCCCTCGCGCAGGCCCCAGACCACAAGGCTCTGGCCCCGGCGCATATCGCCGCAGGCAAACACCTTGTCCACGTTGGTGCGGAAGTGGTCGGTGTCCACACAGCCGCGGCCGGTCAGGCTGACACCGAAGGCATCGGCCACATAGCTCTCACAGCCCACGAAACCGGAGGCAATGAAGGCAAGCTCACAGTTGTAGGTGAACTCCTCGCCGGTGGGCACCATGTTGGTGCGGCCGGTCTCGGGGTCACGCTCGGGCTTGAGGTAGGAGATGACGGCAGCGGTCAGGCTGCCTGCATCGTCCTTGAGGAATTCTTTGACCGTGGTCTGGTAGACACGGGGGTCTTTGCCGAACTTTGCCATGCACTCGGTCTGGCCGTAGTCCACCTTGAGCACCCGGGGCCACTCGGGCCAGGGGTTGCCGGCGGCACGCTCCCTGGGGGGCTGCGGCATCATTTCCAGAGCCACCAGATCAGTGCAGCCCTGCCGCAGGGCCGTGCCCTGGCAGTCGTTGCCGGTGTCACCGCCGCCGATGACCAGAACGTTCTTGCCCTTGGCATCAATGGCCCTGCCGTCGGCAAATTTGCTGTCCAGCAGGCTCTTTGTCACGCTGGTGAGGTAATCCACGGCAAAGTGCACGCCGTTGGCATCCCGGCCCGGAACGTTCAGGTCGCGGGCCTTTTTGGCACCGCAGCAGAGTACCACGGCATCGTAGCTGTTCAGGATGCTCCCGGCATCCACGGCACCGCCCACATCCATGCTGGTGCGGAACTCCACGCCCTCGGCCTGCATGATCTTGATGCGGCGCTCGATGACGGATTTGTCCAGCTTCATGTTGGGGATGCCGTACATCAACAGGCCGCCCACGCGGTCGGCGCGCTCAAATACGGTGACGGCGTGGCCCCGGATGTTCAGGTACTCGGCCACCGAAAGACCGGCCGGGCCGCTGCCGATGACGGCCACGCTCTTGCCGGTGCGGGCCGGGGGAGGGGCGGCGTGGAGCCAGCCCTTGGCGTAGCCCGTTTCCACAATGGCGTGCTCGTTCTCGCGCACGGTCACGCTGCTGCCGGTCACGTCACCGCAGGTGCAGGCGGCCTCGCACAGGGCGGGACAGACCCGGCTGGTGAACTCCGGGAAGCGGTTGGTGGCGCGCAGGCGGTGGAGTGCCAGCTCCCACTTGCCCTGATAGACCAGGTCGTTCCACTCGGGGATCAGGTTGTTCAGCGGACAGCCCGATGCCATGCCGCCGATCATCATGCCGGCCTGGCAGAAGGGCACGCCGCAGTCCATGCAGCGGGCGGCCTGGGTCTGCTGCTCCTCGCGGGAGAGCCAGACGTGAAACTCGTTGAAATTTTCAATGCGCTCCAGCGGCGGGACATCCGTGCTGGTCTTGCGCGTGTAATCCATAAATCCAGTGATCTTGCCCATGATCCAGCCCTCCTTACTTCTTCTTCTGCACAGCGTAGAATGCTTCGATCTGTGCCTGTTCGCCGTCCAGGCCGCGCTCCTCCATGGAAGCGATGATCCGGAGCATCCGGTCGTAATCGTAGGGGAGGACTTTCTTGAACTTGGGCAGGTACTCGCTGAAGTTGTCCAGGATCTCCTTGCCGCGGGGGGAGCCGGTGGCTTCCACATGCTCACGGATGAGCTCTTTCAGGGCGGCAACATCGTACTTGTGCTCCACAGGCTCCAGGCTCACGGTCTCCTTGTTGACCCGCTGGTAGAAATCCCAGTTCTCGTCCAGAACGTAGGCCACGCCGCCGGTCATGCCGGCCGCGAAGTTCTTGCCGGTCTGGCCCAGGACCACGACAGTGCCGCCGGTCATGTACTCACAGCCGTGGTCACCCACGCCCTCGACAACGGCGGTCGCGCCGCTGTTGCGGACGCAGAAGCGCTCACCGGCCACGCCGGAGATGAAGGCCTTGCCGCTGGTGGCACCGTACAGGGCCACGTTGCCGGTGATAATGTTCTCTTCCGGCTTAAAGGTGATGCCCTTGGGCGGGCGCACGACGATCTTGCCGCCGGACAGGCCCTTGCCCATGTAGTCGTTGCAGTCGCCCACAAGGTCCAGCGTCAGGCCGTTGGGGATAAAGGCACCAAAGCTCTGGCCGCCTGCACCCACACAGTGGGCGGTGTAAACATCATCCGGCAGGCTGTTGCCGTATTTGCGGGTGATCTCGCTGCCAAAGATGGCACCAAAGGCGCGGTCGGTGTTGGAGACATCCAGCGTCACGCTCTGGGCATTCTTGCTGCTGAGCTTGAACTTCTTCATCAGCACCTTCATATCGAGGGTGTTTTCCAGATGGAAGTCGTAGGTGTCCTCCTTCACGAAGTGAACATTGCTGTTCTCGATGGCAGGGTTGTGCAGGATGCAGTCGAGATCCATCTTGGAAGCGCGGCTGCCGGGTGCGGCAGGCTTGACCTTGAGCAGGTCGGTGCGGCCCACCAGTTCATCGATGGTGCGCACGCCCAGCTTTGCCATGTACTCGCGCAGCTCCTCGGCCACAAAGGTGAGGTAGTTGATGATGTATTCCGGCTTGCCCTTGAAGTTCTTGCGCAGCTCCGGGTTCTGGGTGCAGATGCCCATGGGGCAGGTATCCAGATTACACACACGCATCATCACGCAGCCCTCGGCCATCAGCAGGGTAGTGCCGAAGCCGAACTCCTCTGCGCCCAGCATACAGCTGATGGCAACATCGCGGCCGGAGAGCAGCTTGGAGTCGCTCTCGATGCGCACGCGGGTGCGCAGGCCGTTCAGGATCAGGGTCTGATGGGTCTCGGCGATGCCCAGCTCCCACGGCAGGCCAGCGTGCTTGATGGAAGTACGCGGTGCTGCACCGGTGCCGCCGTCGTAGCCGGACACCAGAATGACCTGTGCGCCGCCCTTGGCAACACCGGCCGCAATGGTGCCAACGCCGGCCTCACTGACCAGCTTGACATTGATGTTGGCGCTGCGGTTGGCGTTCTTCAGGTCGTAGATCAGCTCTGCAAGGTCCTCGATGGAGTAGATATCGTGGTGCGGCGGGGGAGAGATCAGGCCCACGCCGGTGGTGCTGTGGCGGGTCTTGGCGATCCAGGGGTAGACCTTGGCACCGGGCAGGTTGCCGCCCTCGCCGGGCTTTGCACCCTGTGCCAGCTTGATCTGGATCTCTTCGGCGGAGACCAGATACTTGCTGGTCACGCCGAAGCGGGCCGAGGCTACCTGCTTGATCTTGGAGTTGCTCTCGCTCTGGTAGCGCTCCTCGGGCTCGCCGCCCTCGCCGGTGTTGCTCCGGCCGCCCAGACGATTCAGGGCGATGGCGATGGTCTCGTGGGCCTCACTGCTTAGGGCACCGTAGCTCATGGCAGCGGCCTTGAACCGCTTGACGATGGAGCTGACAGGCTCCACCTCCTCAAGGGGGATGCCGCCGTTGGGGTCATAGCTGAAGTCCAGCAGGCTGCGCAGGTGCATGCCCTCGGCACCCATGTTGTCCACGGTGCGGGTGAAGTCCTTGAAGGCCTTGTAGTCGCCCGTGAAGCAGGCTTTCTGGAACAGATGGATGGTCTGCGGGGTGAAGAGATGCTCTTCCTTGCCGCTGCGGAACTTGTGAGCACCGCCGTCGGCCAGCTCCATGTTGATATCCAGACCCAGCGGGTCAAAGGCGGCGTTGTGGGCAGCTTCCACATCCGCCTGAATGTCCTCCAGACCGATGCCGCCCACACGGCTGACCGTGCCGGTGAAGTACTTGTCGATGACATCCTTGGAGATGCCGACTGCCTCAAAGATCTGGCTGCTCTGGTAGCTCTGGATGGTGGAGATGCCCATTTTGGAGGCGATCTTCACGATGCCGTTCAGCACAGCCTTGTTGTAGTCATCCACGGCGGCGTAGTAATCCTTGTCCAGCAGACCCTCGTCGATGAGCTGGGCAATGGTGTCGTGGGCCAGATAGGGGTTGACGGCGCAGGCACCGTAGCCCAGCAGGGTGGCAAAATGATGTACCTCGTGGGGCTCGGCGCTCTCAAGGATGAGGGCCATGGCCGTGCTCTTCTTGGTGCGGATGAGGTACTGGGACACGGCAGAAACGGCCAGCAGGCTGGGGATGGAGACGTGGTACTCGTCGATGTCGCGGTCAGAGAGGATGATGATGTTGGCACCATCCTTGTAGGCGCGGTCCACCTCCAGGAATACGCGGTCGATGGCCTTTTCCAGGCTGGTGTTCTTATAGTAATTGATGGACACCGTGGCGGTCTTGAAACCGGGCACGTTCATGTGCTTGATCTTGAGCAGATCGGTGCTGGTCAGGATGGGGTTCTGCACCTTGAGCACCTTGCAGTTCTCGGGCTTGTCCTCCAGCAGGTTGCCGTGGGCACCCACATAGACGCTGGTGGAGGTGACCACCTTCTCACGGATGGCATCGATGGGCGGGTTGGTGACCTGTGCGAACCGCTGCTTGAAGTAGTTGAACAGCGGGGGGTGCTGGTCACTCAGGACAGCCAGCGGGGTGTCGGTGCCCATGGCTCCGGAAGGCTCGGCACCGGCCCGGGCCATGGGCAGGATCAGCTCCTTGATCTCCTCGTATTTGTAGCCAAAGACCTTCTGCAGGCGGGTCAGCTCCTCGCCGGTGTAGCTGGGGACTTTGATGTTGGGGATCTTCAGGTCCTTCAGCCGGACCAGATTCCGGTCGATCCACTCGCCGTAGGGCTCGCGGCTGGCGTAGTATTCCTTCAGCTTCTCGTCATCCACGACCTCGCCCTTGACGGTATCCACCAGCAGCATCTTGCCGGGGCGCAGGCGGTCTTTCATCAGGATATTGTCGGGGGCGCAGGGCAGCACGCCCACCTCAGAGGACAGGATCATCCGGCCGTCCTTGGTGATATAGTAGCGGCTGGGGCGCAGACCGTTGCGGTCCAGCACAGCGCCCATCACGTCGCCGTCCGAGAAGAGGATGGCAGCGGGGCCATCCCAAGGCTCCAGCATGGTGGCATAATACTGGTAGAAATCGCGCTTTTTCTGGCTGATGTTCTTGTTGTTCTCCCACGGCTCGGGAATGGTGATCATCACGGCCAGCGGCAGATCCATGCCGTTCATCACCATGAATTCCAGCGCGTTATCCAGCATGGCGGAGTCGGAGCCGGAAGTGTTGATGATGGGCAGGATCTTGTTCATGTCGTCCTGCATGATGGAGCTGGAGATGCTCTCTTCACGGGCCAGCATGGCATCCGTGTTGCCCTTGATGGTGTTGATCTCGCCGTTGTGCAGGATGAAGCGGTTGGGGTGTGCGCGCATCCAGCTGGGGTTGGTGTTGGTGGAGAAGCGGCTGTGCACCATGCCGATAGCGGATTCATAATCCTCGTCCTGCAGGTCGGTATAGAACAGGCGCAGGTCGTGCACAAGGAACATGCCCTTGTACACGATGGTGCGGCTGGACAGGCTGGGCACATAAGTGCCGTTGCTGGCCTGCTCGAACACGCGGCGCACAATGTACAGCTTGCGGTCAAAATCGATGCCCTTGCTCACCTTGGCGGGCTTTTTGATGAAGCACTGCCAGATAGCAGGCATACAGTCGCGGGCTTTCTGGCCCACGGCATCCGGGTTCACGGGAACCTTGCGCCATGCCAGAAATTCGAGGCCTTCCTTGCGGGTGACCACCTCGAACAGCTTCATGGCCTGCGCACGCAGGTGTTCGCTCTGAGGGAAGAAGAACATGCCCACACCGTACTCGCGCTCGTTGCCAAGGCTGATGTTCAGTTCTTCGGCCACCTTGGAGAAGAACTTGTGGCTGATCTGCAGCAAAATGCCCACACCGTCGCCGGTCTTGCCCTCGGCATCCTTGCCGGCACGGTGCTCCAGCCGTTCCACAATGGCCAGCGCGTCGTCCACGGTCTGGTGGCTTTTGCGGCCCTTGATATCCACCACAGCGCCAATGCCGCAGGCATCGTGCTCAAACTGTGGATCGTACAGACCAAGGGTGTTTTTCTGCTCTGTAAAGTTTTCCATAGACTTTCCCATCCTTATCTAAAATCCTCACCGGTGCGGCACCCTCCGCATTTTGACAAAAAAGAAAAGCGCCCCGCAAGGGCATACTTTACCCTTGCGGAACGCCTTTGTTCCGGTAACTATTATTATACTGAACGCTGAAAAATCTTCAAGTGTCAGCTGCACCAAATATGACAACTGCTTTACACCACTTCTTGTGCGAAACGCCGCGTATGGCGGTCAGTTGTAGCTATAGTGAGAACAGCGCAGGCTCAATGTCTGCCCAGAATGGCCTGCAGGTCATTTTCCGGCGTTGTTACGGCTTTTAAATCGTACTTTTGCTGCAGGGCAGCCACAACGACCGGCGAGAGGAACGGGGGCAGGGTAGGCCCCAGCCGGATGTTCCGGATGCCCAGCGCCAGCAGCGCGATGAGGATGCACACGGCCTTCTGCTCAAACCAGCACAGCACCAGCGAGAGGGGCAGGTCGTTGACGCCGCAGCCAAAGGCGTCGGCCAGCGCCAATGCGATGCGGATGGCGCTGTAGGCGTCGTTGCACTGGCCCACGTCCAGGATGCGGGGCAGGCCGGTGCCCGGCACGGTGCCAAGGGGCAGGTCGTTCAGGCGGAACTTGCCGCAGGCCAGGGTCAGCAGGATGGTGTCGGGCGGGGTAAGGCGGGCAAACTCGGTGTAGTAGCGGCGGCTGGGCCGGGTGCCGTCGCAGCCGCCCACCAGAAAGAAGTGCCGCAGCTTACCGTCCCGCACCGCCTGCACGATCTCGTCCGCGTGCTGCAGCACGGCGGTGCGGGCAAAACCGGTGGTCACCGTGGAGCCGCCGTTCAGGCCGGGCAGCAGGGTGTCCTGCGCGTAGCCGCCCAGCTCCAGCGCCTTTTCGATCACCGGGGAAAAGTCGCGCCCTTCGTCGATGTGGGGCACGCCGGGGTAAGCCACCACCGAGGTGGTGAACACCCGGTCGGCGTAGCTGGCGCGCAGGGGCATGATGCAGTTGGTGGTGAACAGGATGGGCGCGGGGATGTCCTCGAACTCCCGCTGCTGGTTCTGCCATGCAGTGCCAAAGTTGCCCTTGAGGTGGGGGTAGCGGCGCTTCAGCTCCGGGTAGCCGTGGGCGGGCAGCATCTCCGAGTGGGTGTAGACGTTGACGCCCCGGCCTGCGGTCTGTTCCAGCAGCTGCTGTGCGTCGTAGAGGTCGTGGCCGGAAATCACGATGAACGGCCCCTTTTCAATTGTCAGGGGCACCTGCACCGGTTCCGGATCGCCAAACGCGCCGGTGTTGGCCGCGTCCAGCAGCTCCATGCAGCGGTAGCTGGCTTCTCCTGTGGCCTGCACCAGCTGCCACAGGGCGTCGGTGGTCTGGCCGGGGTCGCCCACGGCCTGCAGGGCGGTACAGAAGAACCGGTCCAGCTCCGGGTCGATGCGGCCCAGCACCCGGGCGTGGTAGTTGTAGGCGGCCATGCCCCGCAGGCTGAACAGCACAAAGCATTTCAGGCTGCGCCGGTCGGCGTCCGGTTCCCGCCAGAGGGCCTGCATGTCGTAGTCCGGGCCGGTGCCGGGGCTGGCGTCGTGCACCCGGCGGGTCAGTGCGTCCACGGCGGCGGGGTCAAAGTTCACGTTGGTAATGGTGGTGAACAGCCCCTGCATCAGCAGCCGGGCCTGTTCCGGGGCCGGGCCGCGCCCCGCCGCGATGAGCTGCCCGGCAAACGCGATGAGCGCCCCGGTGAGCCGGTCCTGTGCGGCGGCTGTCTCGGCCGACTTGCCGCACACCCCCGCTGTGCCGGTGCAGGCGGTGCAGCCCGCCGCCTGCTCACACTGAAAACAAAACATCTGCTCGTCCATACAAAACTCCCTTTCTGCCATAAGATACTGCCAGTGTGGGCAGAGCGGGGCGGGGTTATACCAAAAAAGAGCCGCACCCCTGCGGGCGCGGCTCTTAGACGACGCGGTATGACTTAGTAGGTGATGCCCTGTGCCATCATGGCGGTAGCAACCTTCAGGAAGCCGGCGCAGTTTGCACCGACCATCAGGTTGCCCTCGGAACCGGCAGCCACGGATGCATCGTAGGAAGCATGGAAGATGCCCTCCATGATGCCCTTCAGCTTGGCATCCACTTCCTCAAAGGTCCAGCTCAGGCGCTCGGAGTTCTGGCTCATCTCCAGACCGGAGGTGGCCACGCCGCCTGCGTTGGAAGCCTTTGCAGGTCCGTACAGGATGCCGTTGGACAGGTAGACCTCGATGGCCTCCGGGGTGCTGGGCATGTTGGCACCCTCGCACACGACAGTGCAGCCGCCCTTCACCAGAGCCTCAGCGGACTCCTTGTTGATCTCGTTCTGGGTTGCGCAGGGCAGGGCGATGTCGCAGGGGACAGTCCAGACCTTGGAGCAGTCGGCAACGTAGGTTACACCGGCGTGGGTCTCGGCATACTCCTTGATGCGGCCGCGGCGGACTTCCTTCAGCTCCTTGACGTAAGCAAGATCAATGCCGTTGGGGTCGTAGACGTAGCCGTTGGAATCGGACATGGTAACGACCTTTGCGCCCAGAGACTGAGCCTTCTGGCAGGCATAGATGGCAACATTGCCGGAACCGGAGATGACCACGGTCTTGCCGGCAAAGCTGTCGTTGCGCATACACTTCAGAGCCTCGGCGGTGAAGTAGCACAGGCCGTAGCCGGTGGCCTCGGTACGGGCCAGAGAGCCGCCGAAGGTCAGGCCCTTGCCGGTGAGCATACCGCCCTGGAAGCTGTTGGTCAGGCGCTTGTACTGGCCGAACATGTAGCCGACCTCGCGGCCGCCGACACCGATATCACCGGCGGGGCAGTCCACGAACTGGCCGATGTGGCGGTACAGCTCGGTCATAAAGCTCTGGCAGAAACGCATGACTTCCATGTCGCTCTTGCCATGGGGGTCAAAGTCAGAGCCGCCCTTGCCGCCGCCCATGGGCAGGGTGGTCAGGCTGTTCTTGAAGGTCTGCTCAAAGCCCAGGAACTTCAGGATGCCCTGGTTGACAGAGGGGTGAAAGCGCAGGCCGCCCTTGTAGGGGCCGATGGCGCTGTTGAACTGGACGCGGTAGCCGCGGTTCACCTGGACCTTGCCCTGATCATCGACCCAGGGCACACGGAAGGTGATGATGCGCTCGGGCTCGACCAGACGCTCGATCAGGCCGGCCTTCTCGTACTCGGGATGCTTCTCGACCACGGGCTGGATGCTCTCCAGCACCTCGCGGACAGCCTGCAGGAACTCAGGCTCATTGGCATTGCGCTGTGCAAGGCCATCGTAAACGCGCTTCAGGTATTCATTCGTCAGCATAATAGAATACTCCTTTTCCCATGATTTACAATCGCTCTGCCCACTATCACAGAACGCTTCACCATTATAAAGCATTGTGCGGCGATTTACAAGAGAGGAAATCGGAAAATGTTTCAGTGAAGCCAAAATAAAAATGAATCCGCTTCACAGTGTCAGTGCCCGGCAGCGCTGGGGATCTCCTGCAGCTCAAAGCGGTATTCCTGCGCGGCATCGGGATATTTTGCCTTATCCACGGGGCTGAGGAACATGGCAAGGGGCCGCAGCCAGAGCCCGCCGTCCCCGTAGAGCTTGCGGTAGACCACAAAGGGCTCCCCCGTTTCGGAATCGTTGGCAACGGCCTCCACCAGATAAAAGTCGCCCTTGAAGTGCCGGTATACCCGGCCGATCCTGAGTTCGTTCGGCATTTGGATTCTCCTTTCTGCAGGGATATTCAAAAAATCCCCCGCAGGCGGCTGGCGCTGGCGGGGGAGCGGTGCATGATTTACTTCTTCAGCAGCTTCTCGCAGGCATCGGCGGCACCCTCAAGGTACTGGCCGGGGTAGGCCTCGATCATGCCGGCATCGGAGCAGGCAGCCAGCTGGGGATCGATGGGGCACTTGGCCAGCACGGGCAGGCCGTGCTTTGCGGCCACCTCATCCACATGGCTCTCGCCGAACACGCTGATCTTCTTGCCGCAGTCGGGGCAGACGATGTAGCTCATGTTCTCGACAATGCCCAGCATGGGTACCTTCATCATCTCAGCCATGTTCACGGCCTTGGCCACGATCATGCTGACCAGCTCCTGGGGGCTGGCAACGACCACGATGCCGTCCACGGGCAGGCTCTGGAACACAGTCAGGGGCACGTCGCCGGTTCCCGGAGGCATATCCACAAACAGGAAGTCTACATCCTTCCAGACCACATCGGTCCAGAACTGCTTGACCGCACCGGCGATCACGGGGCCGCGCCACACAACGGGGTCCTCCTCGTTCTCGACCAGCAGGTTGATGCTCATCACATCAATGCCCATCCGGCTCTGGATGGGCCAGCAGCCTTTTTCATCGGCCATGGCACGGCCATGGATGCCGAACAGCTTGGGGATGGACGGGCCGGTGATGTCGGCATCCAGGATGCCGCAGTGGTAGCCGCGGCGTGCCATGGCGCAGGCCAGCAGGGCGCTGGTCATGCTCTTGCCAACGCCGCCCTTGCCGGACACAACGCCAATGACTTTTTTGACGCTGCTGTTGGGGTTGGGGGCATCGTGCTTGGGCGCTGCATCGCGGGAAGAACATGCTGCTCCACAGCTGGAGCAGTCATGGGTACATTCTTCGCTCATTCTCTTTTTGCGCACGGCTGGCTCAGAGGCATTGGCCGTGTGCTTCCTCCTTAAACAGAATACGGCCATATAAAAGCCGCCCCTTTACTATACCATAAAAGCGCTCAGGAAACAACCCGCCGCGCCGCTCTGCTTTTGCATATCCTGTTCCGCCGCTTCATATGCTGGAACCGGAACATTCCGGCAGGAGGTGCGCCATGCGGCAGAGCTATTTGAAAAATGCGGCGCTGCTCACCGGTTCAGACGTGGTGCTGCGGCTGGCCGGCATGGGCCTGCGCATCTGGCTGGCAAACGAGCTGGGCGGCGAGGGGATGGGCCTTTACCAGCTGGTGCTGGCGGTGTATTCGCTGTTCATCACGCTGGCAACGGCGGGCGTCTCGGTGGCAGCTACCCGGCTCATGGCCGAGGAACTCAGCGGCCCGGCTTCCGCCCGTGGTGCAGCCCGCGGCATGCTGCGCCGTCTGCTGGCGGCAGGACTTGTGCTGGGGCTGTTTGCCGCCGCGCTGCAGCTGACGACAGCGGATCTTGCGGCCCGGTTGTGGCTTGGCGATGTCCGCGCCGTCGGTGCTTTGCGCGTTTCAGCGCTGGGAATGCCGTGGATGGCGGTCTCGGCGGTGCTGCGCGGTTTTTTCATCGCCCGACGGCATGTAGCTCCCAATGTGTTCAGCCAGCTTACGGAGCAGACGGTGCGCATCGCGCTGGTGGCACTGGCGCTTACCCGCACCGAGGGCCTTGCGGTGGGCGTGCGCTGTATGCTGGTGCTGGGAGCTACCGCCGTCAGCGAAGCGGTGTCGGCGCTGTGCATGCTGGCCTTTTACCGGCGGGATGCCCGCAGTGCCTTTGCGGGGCAAAAAGCCGTCCGCCCGGCAGACCCTGCCCGCCGTCTGTGGGAGATCCTGTGGCCGGTGGAGGGCGGGCGGGTGCTGGCAAGCGCCCTGCACACGGCGGAGAATATGCTGGTGCCCGCCTGCCTTGCGGTCTATCTGATCAACGCGGGCGGGCGCACCGCCGCGCTGGAGCAGTACGGAGAACTGAAAGGCATGGCTCTGCCGCTGCTTACGTTCCCATTTGGCCTGCTGGGCAGTCTTTCGGTGCTGCTGATGCCGGAGATCACGCAGGCCCACATTCTGGGCCAGACCGAACGGCTCAAAACACTTCTGGACCGGATGCTGCGGCTCACCGGCTATTTTTCCGCGCTGGCAGGGGTGCTGTTCTGGGTGTGGGGACGGCCGCTGGCACAGCTTTTGTACCAAAGTGCGGATGCCGGGTTTTATCTGGAAACGCTGGCTCCTGCCATGCCGCTGATGTATCTGGAAAGCATGGTGGACGGTGCCATGAAAGGGGTAGGGGAGCAGAAGGCGGCCTTCCGCTACAGCGTGTGGGATTCCATCCTGCGCATTGGCGGGGTGGTGGCGCTGCTGCCGCGCTTTGGCATGAAGGGCTTTTTGGCAGTGATCCTGCTTTCCAGCCTGTACACCTGTGCGGCCAACACCGGGCATCTGCTGTTTTCCAGCGGCACGCAGCATGCATTCCGCCGCTGGCTGGGTGCACCGGCACTGGCAACTGTGCTGGCCGCGGCGGCTGGCATGGCGCTGCGGAAGCTGCTTGCGGATGGGTTTGCGGCTCGGCTGCCTTTGCAGCTGGCCGCGTTGGGCATAGGCGGCTGCGCTACCACAGGAGTGTTCCTACTGGCGGCATGGCCGCTGGGCCTTGGAGAGGAAGCAGCCGCGCTCTGGGCTGCGCACCGGCCCGGCAGACCGAAAAAATAGAGAGAGTTTGGCAGCGGATTCAAATTTTCTGGACATTCTGCAGTGTTCTGAGTATAATATAAAGATAGGGCTGTCCGGTGTGCCGGATACTCTGTGAAACCGGAAGCTCCTTCCGGCCAAAACTGCGGCTCTTGTGCCGTATGTAAAAGAGGACTTTTTTGTGAAAGATAAAAAGAACACACCGCAGGTGCTTGCGCGCCGGGCGCTGCTTGTGCTGCTGGATGCAGCCATTGTTGCATTCAGCTTTTATTTTGCGCTGCTGCTGCGTGCAGACGGAGCAGTGGAAGCTGCTTGGTGGCCGCATAACCGTGAGCTTCTGTACGAAAATCTGTCATGGATCGTGGCGGTGTACATTGCCAGCTTTCTGTTCAGCGGGCTGTACTCCGTACTGTGGAAGTATGCCGGTGAACGCGACCTGATGCGTCTGGCGGGAACGGTGGCTGTGCCTACCGTTGTCGTCTACTGTGTCAACCGTCTGTGCATCCACGGCGTGCTGTTCAACTCCGCCAACTGTATGGCGGCGGTGCTCATCTTCCTGCTGGTGGGCGGCAGCCGTCTGGCATGGCGGCTGTTCCTGAACCACCCGCTGGGCGAAAAGCTACGTGGCGCTGCCAGCAAGGACCCCAACCGCCCGGTGATGATCGTAGGTGCAGGCGAAGCCGGTGCATGGGCCATCAACGTGTGCAAATCCAATAAGGAATATGGTCACGCGGTGGTGGCGGTGGACGATGATCCCACAAAACTCAACCAGACCATCCACGGGGTGCCGGTGAAGGGCACGCTGGAGGATATCCCGGACCTGTGCAAGCGCTACGGCATCCACAGCATCATCATCGCCATTCCTACCCTGAAGGGCAGCAAGCTGAACCATGTCATCGACCTGTGCGTCAGCACCCATTGTGCGGTGCAGGTGCTCAGTGACCCGCAGCTGGTGGGCAGCGGTACACCGCAGCAGGGAGCCTTCCGCGAGTTGAACCCGGCGGACTTCCTTTCCCGCGATGAGGTGACGCTGGATACCGATCAGATCTCCGGCTACCTCACCGGCAAGACCGTTCTGGTCACGGGCGGCGGCGGCTCCATCGGCAGCGAACTGTGCCGTCAGGTGATGCGCTTCAAGCCCGGCAAGCTGCTTATTTTTGATATCTACGAGAACTGCGCCTACGAGCTGCTGATGGAGCTGCAGCAGAAGTACGGCCGGGATATCCCG
>ENA-OQID01000732-OQID01000732.1-human-gut-metagenome-genome-assembly--contig:-NODE-732-length-15942-cov-62.854964_pt1 | contig 15942 bp, 11 predicted proteins | sample MGYA00242567_ERZ504727 | MGnify/ENA primary metagenome ERZ504727 (study PRJEB26092, sample SAMD00036215) | human gut metagenome | host: Homo sapiens | study: EMG produced TPA metagenomics assembly of...
TCCAAGAACACGGAGATTTCATTTTCCGTTACCACTGGTGTATAGTCTGCCGCAAGTGCTGAAACTGGAGCCATGAAAGTCATGCTCAGCAGCAATACCAGTGTACAAATCAACGTATAAAATTTCTGCATAAACAAAATGTATTAAGTTTAAATTATAAGATTTCGTCGGCAAAAATAAGAATACTTTTTGAAAAACAGATGAAGAAAAGTTGAATAAATAGCATAAAAAAAAGACAATCGTTTGCACAATTTGCAAGCGATTGTCTTCTATTTTCTGACTTAATAATATTTATATTATTAGCGCTACGTCCTAGCGCATTCAGGTTCTTTCTTTGCTATTCCGGAATACTACTGACAGACATAGTTACAGAACAGTCCTCAGAAGCGCTTGAGCGAGATCTGGTAGAACCAAGCGAAAGTTTCAAATGAAGGAGATATGTCTTCCTCTTTTCAAATTTAAAAGGATTATTAACATCTAACAGATTTTTATTTACCTTTACCGTATTCTGAGAAGTTCCCTGCTGTACCGTATAAGTAATCTGCAGATAAAATGCCTCTTTCTTTTCCTGAGGGATCACATAGAGATAAGAATTGGGATTATTTTCTATTTTTGCACATGTATGGTCTAACTGAGAAGCAGTTAACTTTAAGTCGCCTCCATCTTCAGTATCGGGAGGAGTCCAAGTATAAATCACTCTTGTACTTTCTTCTTTGACAACAGACCACCCCCAGAACACATTATCTCTTTCGTCTGCCAGATTCAGGTAGCCCTGGACATCCAAAGCCCCTTCTTTATCTGTTTTTCCATACAGTTTCACCTCCTCAACTTTTACCACAGCACCATTTTTCTCTAATTGCTGATTGACTGTGATATCAAATGCCAAACGGGCTAAAGCATGCTTAAACTGAAAATCCACTTTACTGGCAGAAGTCGGAGATTTTGGTACTTCTCTCTTTTTTACTGCCCACACCAAATCTACAGGATTAACAAAAGAATTAAACTCTATATAAGTTGGATTAGCTTTGTTTTCCCCGGGGGCATTAACCAGTTTTACTCCATCAATATGAGGAGCATAGGCATAGAATTCCACAGAACCATTATCTGGCCAATATTGGGTATTTGTGTATCCCCAACTATTTCCATTCCAGGTTACGTGTTCATTATCCATCATATCTGAAATTGCCCCATTAGCATGGGTATGTCTTGCAAAGACACTAAATCCGGACGTTTCCTTGAGAGAAGCAAGATTGGTTTCTCCAACACGGGTTGATGCATTCGTACCAAGATAAGCATCAAAGTTGATTTCAGAAGATGAAGATGAAGTTTCTTCCACGCCTTCACCAGCACAACCAGATAATACCAGCTGTGCTATCAAAACATAAAAGGCTAAACGAAGAAACTTCATCTTATTATATCTATTAATTCTTTATTTTTACCCGATACGATTAATTCCAAGAATTGATGTCGCCCTGATTGGTATCTGTCCAACCTTCAACAGTTGTTACATCGAATTCGATAGGAGTCAGACCAAGAAACAGGTTGATTGTATAAGCCTTACCCTGCTCGAAGTCCTTTGTAATCTTACTAGAAACTATACTCTTCATAGCAGTTGTTCCTGTTTGAATGGTGTACTCTACGATGACATAAAGTTCATCAGTTGCTGGAGTAGAGAATTTCTGCGGAATAACAAAGAGATAATTACCTGGATCATTATCAGCTGCCTCTGTAGTCACTACCGTACCACTGGTATTAGTAAACCATTCAAAATTCTGCTTTTCTTCAGAAGTTGATGGTGTCCAAGCACCTGTAGACAAATCTATGGTACCCTCTTTATAGAAAGCAGTTTTTGTTGGTTCTGTAGCAGATCCTGCCAATGTAATTTTATTCAATTTAATGGTTGTACCTTCATAGGATGCACTTGTTTTGACTTTATAGCCAATCTTAGCCAATGCGTGCTTAAAAGTAAATTTCACCTTACTAGTCCCAGAGTTTTCTGCCTTTGTCTGATTCGTAGCTTTAGCCCACAACAAATCTTTCTGGGCGGCAGCATCTTTTTCTACAGTAAAATCAATAGAAGAAGAACCATTAAAGTTTGGGGTTCCTCCATAAGGAGCATACGCCAAGAAATCAATATGACCTTCTGTTGGCCAATACTTAGTATTTGTATATGTCCACTTTGCAGGAGTTGTAGATTTATCATAAGTGACCTGCTCGTTCTCAAACAAGTTATTACCATAAAGAGTTTCAGTTTTTTCGCTATAGTTACCAAACACACCAAAACCTTCAGTTGATTTCTGAAGAGCATCTTTAGTCAGCTCGCTACCACGTGAACCATTTACAGCAACTGCACTTCTTCCCAAATAGCCATCAAAGCTGATAGCCTCGTTCTTAGAAGAATTGTCTGAAAGACTATTCAAGTCATCGCTTGAACAACTTACCAATGTCAACGCTGCCACAGCAGCAATACCCATAAATATTTTCTTATACATAACCATTGTGATTTTTAAATTAACTAAACTACTAAAACTTTATATGATTCTTATCATTTTACTATTTCTACAGTTCCATATCAATATCCTCAGGTTTGCCCCAATCCTGGATTGTGACGTCAAAACCGCCAGAACTTCCCTCCGAAGGCTTCACCTCAGGCAAAGGTTCAGGTACCTTAACATCTACATGAAGAGTTACCGTATAACCTAACTCTGATGAATTATCGTCTTTCTGAAACTTATCTCCAACCGCAAACTGATGATCTATCTGCGTCTTGTTGTCTATCAACAAAGCTGAAAGAGACAGTTTATTGTTGTCTGCATCAGGTTGGGTGGTTTCTGGTAGACCAAAACATTTAACCGATGTCTTCAACGTTCCTAGAGTCGCGTCATTCTCATCTATCGTTTTCGTCCAGGTCTCCAGAAGATAAGTCACCTTACTCTGAAGCGGCTTCCCCAGTCCCAGCAGAAAGCCTTCCGAAATACCAGTTAAGGATCCTCTCGCATAACGCAGGTATCCTATACTTGGAACTTTCACGCTGACCTGGATATGCGAAAGCACATTCCTTGGAGTTAAAGTTACCTCAGAAAAGTCTCCAGAAACCTCGAATTCATCGAGTTTATCAGAGGCAAGCCACTCGGGCTCAACCCCTATCAATTCATCGCCTCCACGAGAGTACCAGCGCGATGTTGCATGCTGTACCACAGCTCGCGCTGTCTCGTAAGAGTCCATTCCCTGAAAGTCGAGTGTACCAAACTCGGTCGTACTTTGGTTGAAGACAAGAATACGATATTTTCCAGGTTCTAAGGAAAAGTCGGCATGAGTTATCTCATTAGTCAAGACAGTTTGTGGAGCACCACCTGACCAGGGAAACACCATAACCGTCATACCAGTAGGCACCTCTTTATCAAACAAATGCCAATCCACATTAATCCGCACCATTTTACGGTTGTCGTTTTGCGGGCAACCAGAATAGTCTTCATAAATGCAAGAAGTAAACAAAATGATAAGGAGCCAATAGAACATGAATAGCCCTATACATTTTCTCATGAATGCTTCATCTTTATAAAACCTTATTTCAAGTTATTAATTCTTTTCAAAAATTTCCGCTGCAAAATTACTACATAAAATTGATTTAACCCTCAAATAATGTTTAAAAGATACTAAAAAACACATGGGAGAAAAGTTTTTGTTACGTCATCAGATAAATTGCAAGTAACCATCTCTTTTACAAGCAATAAAAAACCTCCAATCAAACCAATTGATTGGAGGTTTCATTTCTATCATTTACAGCAACCAGGCAGTAAAAACACTACCGGCTGCAACTATTCATACATTATCGGCTCAGCCAAGCCTCCGGATTGAGCTTGGCTGTCTCCTTGCGAAGCTGGAACTGGAGGATGTTTTCAGAGCCAACACTACCCAAAGCCTGACGGGTACGTACCTTCTGACCCTTATGAACGCTGACCGATTTCAGATTACAGTAAACAGAGATGTAGGCTCCATGACGGACCAGCACATTCCACATGCCACCATAACCGAAGACGGCACTCACCTCACCATCGTAGATGCTGCGAGCCACACAACCCGGCTTGCCCTGGATATTGATACCCTTATTGTCGAGCGTTACACCCTTCAAACCTTCTACATTATACTGACCGAAATGACTCACCACACGGTAACTGCCGCTGATAGGCATCGGCAATCTACCACGGTTAGCCTCGAATCCACCGCTCAACATGCGGTCTACCGAACTCAAGGTAGAAGCCTCCTGTGCCTCCTTCTTGGCAGCGGCAATCTCACGGGTACTGCGTTCCGCATCCATCTTCGCCTTCAACTCGGCAGCCTGTCTTTCAGCCTCCGCCTTTCTTGCAGCCTGTTCGGCAGCAGCCTCACGAGCAGCCTGTTCTGCGGCGGCACGCTTGGCAGCCTCGGCAGCAGCACGCGCCCTAGCCTGCGCTTTTGCCTTCGCCTTTGCTTCTGCCTGGGCAGCAGCCTCCTCCTGAGCCTTTCTTGCAGCCTCGGCAGCCAGTCTTGCTTCTTCGGCAGCCTTTCTGCGGGCAGCTTCGGCAGCAGCCTCACGCGCCTTGGCTTCGGCTATACGACGGGCATTCTCCCTGGCAGCAGCCTCGGCAGCAGCTTTCTTGCGAGCCAGTTCCTCGGCACGTTTCTTGGCGGCAGCAGCGGCAGCGGCCTTTCGCTTAGCCTCGGCAGCAGCACGGGCACGAGCCTTGGCTACTTCCTGAGCAATCAAGCGGTCAATCTGAGCGTTGATTGCCGCATCTTTCTGACGCTGGTCGGCGATGACAGCCTGAATGGTCTTCTGCTGTTTCTGCAGTCCCTGCACCATCTCCTGCTGCTGGGTCTGCTTACCTTCCAATGCCGTCTTCTCCTGCTTACCCTTATATAATAAGGTGTTCTTATGTCCCTTAACATGCTGCAACTGCTGGTGCTTCTCGTTCACCTGCTTCTGCTTTGCCTTTACAGCCTCGCCCTGCACCTTCTGATAGGAAGAATACTGGCGGATGAAGGAAAGGCGGCGATACATCTGTGTCAGATTCTTGGCGCTGAAGATGAACATCAGCTTGTCCTGAACCGTATGATGACGGCTCATATAGCGCATGGAACGGATATACTTGTTCTTGCGGTCCTGCAACTGTTGCTGAAGCGTTTTCAACTGTGCCTGCAGAATGCCGATATTGCCGTCAATATGATGGATATCCTTCTGGATGCCGTCAATCTTCTTCTGACTCTGGTCTATTTCTCCGTTCAGCGCCATCAGGTCTTCAAGACGTTTCTTCACATCCGCCTTATTTCTCTGCAAAGCCTGCTCCTGCTCTCTGATCTTCTTCCGGATAGAAGCGCGCTGTCCCTGCAAACCTCGGATAGAGGCATTGCTATAGGTTGCCGCCTTGCGTTCTGCTCTGGTTGGCGCAGCTGGTTTGGATGTCTTTCTGGCCACATGACTTCTGCTGTTCGTCTTTCTGGCAGGAGTAGCAGCCTTCTTTTTCGCAGTTACGGCAGTCTTTCTCACCGGCTTCTTCTGGGCAGTATGTTTCTGCGCAAAAGGTGCGAGCGAGAAGGTGATTGCCATGATGAATAATAAGATTCGCTTCATTTCTTATATTAAAAACCCATGTTCTATAATTTCAAACTCTTGATGAGCATCTACATACTCAATATCTTGCTGAGCACATCTGTTGGAGAAATCTGCTTGTATTTGCTGGAAATCTCTGTCTGAGTGCTCCATTTGCTGTCGGTCTTCACCTGATTCAATTCCAGACTGATCTTAGCCTCCTGCTTTTTCCTGGTAGCAGTAGTGGTCATCGCCAGATTCAGGGTGGCAGGGAACATCTTGACGCCTACACTCTTGAAGTTGCCGTAGTCGACGTGGAGATTAGAGGTGCCGTTCTGCGCACTCTTATAGACTACATCTGCTGCTGTGATACGGCCGGTAGTGCGGTTGGCTGTCCAGGAATAGGTCATGTTTCCATTCTTGAAACTTACCGGCACATTGTCTCCTGCCACATCCAGTCTGGCATCAAACTTCTTCAGGTCTGATTCCTTCACAGTCCTTTCGCCCGGCAGGAGCAGCTGGTTCCAGAAGAGAGCCTGCAGAGAATAGAAGGAGATGCCCTGCTTCTTGAGGAAGTCTACCTGGGTATAATCTGCCTTGATGTATTCCTTGTGCAGACGGTCGATGATAAGTACATGGTCGGGAGTAAACTCCAGACGGCCCACCTCTGTACCCAAGATAGGAATAAAGAGCTGGATGCGGATGATTTCATCCTTGCGCATGCTCAGTTTGCCCGGCACGGTAATGTCCTTATCACCAGCCTGGAGAGTAAACGACATGTTGCCTACAATATTCCTGGTATACACCTGATTGTCTGAAACCTTCTGTACGAAAGCCAACTTCTTGAGCGTCTCACTCTGACGAGAGGCAGAACCCTTGGTGGCATTCTCTTTCTGATGACTGGCTGATGAGGAGCCAGAGCCCTGTACATTCTTGCTGGTTCCGCAAGAACCAAGGAGCAGGATGCTGCAGGCTGCGGCAAGCAGCATCATCTTATTCTTCTTCATTGTATATTTCATCTTTCTTGATTTTTCTACTTATTCTTCTTACCTTTTCTAACTGACTTCTTCGTAGCGGCAGGTTTCTGCTTTGGCGCATTACGCTTCTTCAGTTCTTCTTCGGTAATATATTGTCTGTTCTTAATCTTCCATGCCAGCACCTCAGTCTGGTTCTCTCCGGTATAGGCTTTCTTCCAGAAATCTACGGATTCATCGGCCATACCATTCATATAATAGATATCTCCGGCATGCTCAATAACCGTACTGTTATCTGCGGTGGAATCGCGGTTTTTGAGTGCCTGGTCTATATAAGTCTTGGCATCAGCATAGCGTTCTTCCATAAAGAGAATCCAAGCATAGGTATCCAGATAAGTACCGTTGTTCGGCTCTGCCTTGATGGTCTTGTAGCTCATCGACTCAGCCTTATGCAGGTCAACGCCCTTCTCGCTCAGATAGTAGGCATAGTTGTTCAGCGCCATCACGTTATCATCTTTCCATTGCAGACAGGAGTCGTAAGCCGCAAAGGCTTCCTGCTCTTCACCTTTCTTATGAAGGATATCGCCGGTTACGGCATAGAGGTCGGATACCAGGTCGGCAGGCGACTGTGCATTCACCTGCGCCAATCCGAGACGGAACTCACGGAGCGCCTCGTCTTCCTTATCTTTCTGATAATACGCCATTCCACCGAAGTAATAGAACACCATTTCTTCGGGATTATACTCCTGAGCTGCCTTACATTGCAGGGAAACCAGGTCATATTTCTTCTCGTTCCAGAGCATCTGTACGAGTTGCATTCTGGCATTCACGTTATCCGGAGCTATGGTAAGCACCTTTTCGAAGGCACGGCAAACAGAGTCGGCTGGCATCTTCTTCAAACTCATATAAGCAGCTCTCATCTCTGCCACTTCGGCTGACGGATGAGCCACGTTGAGCGCCTTGTCAAACAGCGCAATCACCTTGGTAGAATCGCCACCTTCGCTCTCGTTCTTCTGAATGAAAGAGCGGTACATCATCACCTTGGTCTCCAGATCCGATTTCGGACTCATCAATATCTTATCGAGCATCTGCTCGGCAAGCTGCTCCTGATGGGTGGCATTATAATAGTCGTAAAGCGACATCTGGGCATAGGAATTGTCAGGCTCTTCCTTCAGCACATCGGTAAAGCACTTGTAAGCTTCCTTCTGGCGGTCGTGCTGTACGAGCCAGTTGCCCAGCATTGTCTTATACTGCATATCCAGCGGATGCTGGTCTACCAGCGACTTCAGTTCCTGATAGGCAGCTATTTTGTCGTTCATCAGTTCATAAACTCTCATTTTAGAGAGGGTGAACTGTTCGCTTTCACCTTCTTCCACCTCAAGACGCGAAATGGTTTTGAGTACTGATTTATAATCCTTATTCTGGGAATAAAGCTGAACCAGGATGCGGAGGGCATCGGTATTATCGTGGTTTTTGGCATACAGATTCTCATAGGCATCAATGGCAAGATCGTATTTCTGGCTACCTATATAATATCTGCCCAACTGCTCTGCATAGGTCTGGTTTTCCGGATTCAGTTCTATTGCCTTCTGCATATAGGCAAGTGCCAGGGAATCCTGTTTGAGCTGAGAATAGAAAAGCGACTCATAGAAATAGGTTTCAGCCGCCTTCGGGTCAATTTTCCGGGCATGCTCAAAGAGGTCGAAAGCTGCCGAATAATTGCCGGCAGCCTGCTGGCGCGCTCCCTCCAGGAAGAAATAGTTGTAGCGCTGGCGGTCATTCGGAGAGAGATGGTCCTCCTGAACCGCCGACTTCTGAACCGGCTGCACCTTCTTTTTACGGGCAAGCGACGGCATGGCTACCGAACCCAGCAAGACCACCCCCATTGCCCAACTGATATTTCTAAGATTCATCTTCACGATTCTAATCCTTTCTATTCTATCTTTAATAATCTGTTATTTTACACCCGTATGACCGTATCCGCCGGCTCCACGTTCGGTTTCATCGAGTTCATTAACTTCGATGAAATCGCATTGTTCGTGCTTAGCCAGCACCATCTGGGCTATACGCTCGCCATCATTGATAACGAAATCCTCTGTAGAGAAATTGATGAGCAGAACCATGATTTCGCCGCGATAATCGGCATCGATGGTTCCCGGCGTATTCAGTACGGTAATGCCATGCTTCAAAGCCAGACCGCTGCGAGGACGGATCTGCGCTTCATAACCTGCTGGCAAAGCCATATAAAGACCGGTTGGCACCAGTCGTCGCTCCATAGGATGAAGCACGATTGCCTCATCGATGTTTGCACGCAAATCCATGCCGGCACTCTGAGGTGTGGCAAACGCAGGTAGAGGCTGATGCCCCTTGTTGATAATCTGTACTTTTATCATGACTTCTTCTATTTTATCTGTGTCTGAGTTTAACAATCTGCAAAAATAAGCAATTTTGATGGAATAAATGAATTTTTGAGGATAAAAACATGTAATTTATCATATTTTATTTTGATTTGTGCTTACTTTAGTGTATTTTTGCGCTACAGAATCAAGTAATACAATAATATGGAATGGAAACAACTGATATCCAACAAGCGTTTCGGACAGGAGCATAAGCATGCCGAGCGCCATGATGATCGCTCTGAATTCAAGCGCGATTACGACCGTCTTATCTTTTCATCGGCATTCCGCCGCCTGCAGAACAAGACGCAGGTTTTCCCTTTGCCGGGCAGCATCTTCGTTCACAACCGCCTCACCCACAGTCTGGAGGTGGCGAGTGTGGGCATGTCGATTGGCAACGACATTTCCCGACACGTCATCCTGAAGCGGCCTGAACTGAAGGATACGCTCGTCGAAGAGATAGATACCATCGTAAGTGCAGCCTGTCTGGCACATGATTTGGGCAATCCGCCTTTCGGTCATTCCGGCGAGAAAGCCATCCAGACTTTCTTCTCTGAAGGACCGGGTCAGAAGATAAAATCAATGGTTTCATCGGAGTTTTGGGATGATATTACGCATTTCGAAGGCAACGCAAATGCCTTCAGAATCCTGACCCACCGGTTCAAGGGGCGCCGTCAGGGTGGTTTCGTCATGACCTATTCCATGCTTGCTTCCATCGTGAAATACCCGTTTGCTAGCAGTCTTGCCGGCAACCACGGAAAGTTCGGTTTCTTTGCTTCAGAAACGGAATCTTATAGGAAAATTGCCGATGAATTGGGCATTTTTTGCAAATCTGCACCGGGTGAGCCTCTCAAATACGCCCGCCATCCACTTGTATATATGGTAGAAGCTGCCGACGACATCTGCTACGAAATCATGGACATCGAAGACTCCCATAAGCTCAAGATTCTTTCCTTTGCCGAGACGGAGCACTTGCTGCTGAGTTTCTTCGATGAAGATATCCAGCAGAAGATACGCCAGCGCATCATCGACGAAGAACTGACTGACGAAAATGAGAAAGTGGTTTACATGAGAGCCAGCGTCATCGGCAAACTGGAGAACGAATGTGTGGCAGCCTTCCTGGCGCATGAGGAGGAAATCCTTGCCGGAACTTTCGAGGGCAGTCTCATCGACCATATTTCCGAGCGCCAGAAAAAGGCATACAAGGAATGTGAGAAGATCTCCTACTCTAAGATTTACCAAAGCAAGCCGGTACTCGACATAGAACTGTCGGGTTATAAAATCATGGCAACTCTGATGGAGGTTTTCATCGAAGCTGCCGTAAACCCATCGCGTTTCTACTCCAAACAGCTCTTGCGCCGGGTAAGTAGCCAGTATGATATAGAGAACGAGAATCTGGAGGAGCGCATCATGGCGGTAATTGATTACATCAGCGGCATGACTGACATCTATGCGCTCGACATCTATCAGAAAATCAACGGAATCAGCCTGCCTATTGTATAAAACACAAAAAAGACACATAATCTTTACAATTATATCTTTCTAAAGGGTGCGATAGAATGATTCATTACAGGCTTTGCGAAGGTTATATCTAGGGACAGCAGAACGAACATGCTGCCCCTCTTTTCGTATTATTGCCATCACTCAAAACGGACTTTCGGGAGGCTCTGAGAGACGGAAAAGAGTGACTATCTGGCTACAAATTCAGCTAGAGAAGATAAAAAGCAGAAATTACTAATTTTTGTAAAATGCCAGAGAAAAGAGCCATTTTTATCGGGAATAGCCCCTTTCAGGTGTCGCATTCCCCCACCAATGCGACACCTAAATGATAGGAATGCGACACCTAGGCATGGGAATGCGACACCTTTTTCCAAATATTTTTTGTATATTTGCAGCATGATTGCTAGATTGGAGCCATGCCGGTTTGCTGTCCGACATACCTGTTCATCATACAGGCAAGCCTCTTATTCTTTTAGGAATGATCTTCGCTCTGATGATCCAATGGGCATGATGGTGAAGCCTATCCCATCATTGAGGAAAGCTCCTGGTCTTTGCGATAAACTGGCAAGCAGATATATAAGACAAAATATTAACATTAATCATTTAACAACAAAACGTGTATGAAAAAGAAACAATTACACAAATCGAATTGGCTCGTCACGATGCTGCTGCTCGTGATGGCTATCCTCATGCCTTATGGGGGGGCATGGGCGCAAACGCCTTCCAGGCCTTCCATTGGTGATGGCTCAGCAGACAAACCTTATAAGATATCCACAGCAGCCGAGCTGGCGTGGTTCCGCGACCAGGTGAATAGTGGTTATACTACTATTTCAGCCACGCTGACTAAAGATATTGACTTGGCAGAGTTCTGCCATGCGAAGGATGGCACCAAGTAAACTAAAGAAGTCAGTTGGACTCCTATCGGTAACTCTGATAATATTGAAAATATGTACCAAGGTACATTTGACGGCAACGGGAAGACCATCAGAAATCTCTACATCAATGACATCTCTGAGTATATCGGTATCCCCTGCGAAGCCGGTTTCTTCGGCTATGCAGAAAAGGGCAGCATCAAGAACATCACTTTCGACAATGCAAAGGTAAAGACTACTGCTGATGATTATCGTACTGGAATTTTGGTAGGAGTTGCAGGCTCTTGTATTGAAAATATCAAGATCTTGGCTAACTGTTCGGTAGAAGGAAAAAACTACGTTGGCGGAATAGTAGGAAGAGCAAATGGCGACATCGGCAACTGCGAAAACCATGCAATGGTGAATGGTGCAAATTTTGTAGGAGGTATTGTAGGTAACTATGTGTTTTCCGACAAATCCATCACTTCATGCGCCAATTATGGTGTCATAACAGGCTCGGGAGAGAGTGTTGGCGGTATTGCTGGATATTTTGTCTCAGGAACCATTCAGAATTGTGCCAACTATGGTGATATAACGGGAACTTTCTTTCTCGGAAACTTGATAGGATGTGCTGATGAATGCAATCTGAACAATGTGCTTGGCACTGGTAATGTTACTGCTACTTCTACTTCTAGAAATCCTGCCGGTCTCCTTGTTGGAATAATAGAAAATTCCTCCAGCACCGCTTCTGGCATCTTGGCATACAACAGCAGCGCGAAACTTACCATCAATGGAACTGAGCAGACAGGCGATGCCGTCAAGGCTATCGGAAGAGGCTCATTGACATCAGCTGAAAAGATAATGGCATTCACCGCAGAACAATTGAAGAGCGGCATGGTTGCCAATCTGCTCCAGAAAAATGTCTCAGGAAGTGCAAAATGGGGACAAAAACTGAACACAGACGATTATCCTTTACTTGGCTCTGCTGATGAGGTTTACTCAGGTAATGCGACATTGAATTGTTTAGGCGAGGTGGAAAGTACAGTTACATTTACCAACACAAAGCCAGCACAAGATGGCACATTAACGGTTAAGCATGGCGATAGTCCCATACATCACGAATCCGTGGCTGCTACCTGCACCACAGATGGCAACATCGAATATTGGGAATGTAATCTTTGTCATAAGTCTTTCTCTGACGAGCTGTTGACACAAGGAGTGAGCACTCTTGTAGTATCAGCTACCGGACACAAATATGGTGAGAACGACAAGTGTACGATGTGTCAGAAAGAAATTCCTTCCTTGACATTGGGTAACAATCTCATAACAATCGAAAAAACGTATGGCAGTAGGGATGAAATCAGCGGTTACAACCTTTATAAATATACAGCTCCAGAAGATGGCAGATTGGAGGTGACGGCAAACAGCAACGACAATAAAACCTGTGGCACCCTGTGGGAGAGCCCTACGGCTGCATCTCGCTTGACTTACGATGATTCTAGCAATTGGCCTGACTTCAAAATCACCTATACTGTAACGAAAGGCACCACTTATTATATCGGTGCAAGAAAATTAGATGGCAATGCCATCGAAGGCGAAGTCAAGCTCAATGTAAAAATGAATGGTCTTGAAGGTGAATTGCCAACAGGCATGACTGGTAAAGGAACTGAGGCGGAACCATTTGAACTGAAGACGGCAGAGCATCTGGCGTGGTTCCGTGACTTCGTGAATGAAGGTAACATGAAAGCCTGCGCAAAGATTGCCGGTGATGTGAAAGAAATTGATATGAGCACTGTATGCCATAAGGCTGATACCGAAAAGCAGGTAGCAGAGCTCAGCTGGACTCCTATCGGCAACTTCGCTGGTAATAAGTATCAAGGTACATTCGATGGCAACGGGAAGACCATCAGAAATCTCTACATCAACGCCACCTCTGGTGATGCCGGTTTCTTCGGCTATGCAGAAAAGGGCAGCATCAAGAACATCACTTTCGACAATGCGAAGGTAAAGAGTACTGTTGATCATTATACTGGAATTTTGGCAGGATTCGGAGAGCTTTGTATTATTGAAAATATCAAGACCTTGGCTAACTGTTCGGTAGAAGGAAAAAATGGCGTTGGCGGAATAGCAGGAATGTCAAGTGGCGACATCGGCAACTGCGAAAACCATGCAATGGTGAATGGTGCAAATTCTGTAGGAGGTATTGTAGGTGACGATAGAGAATTCGGCAAATCCATCATTTCATGCGCCAATTATGGTGTCGTAACAGGTACGGGAAACAGCGTTGGCGGCATTGCTGGAGATTTTGGCTCAGGAACCATTCAGAATTGTGCCAACTATGGCGATATAACTGGAGCTGATATTGTCGGAAACCTGATAGGAGATGGTTCTATATGTAATCTGAACAATGTGCTTGGCACTGGTAATGTTATTGCTACTTCTGATACAGAGCGTGCCGGTCTCCTTGTTGGACGCATAATCAATTCCTCCAGCACCGCTTCTGGCATCTTGGCATACAACAGCAGCGCGAAGCTTACCATCAATAAAATTGAGCAGACAGGTAATGCTGTCAAGGCTATCGGAAAAGGCTCATTGACCTATCCAGAAAAGATTAAGGCATTCACCGCAGAGCAGCTGAAGAGCGGCGAGGTGGCTTACCTGCTCAACGGAAGCAAATCAGAAGGTGAACTGGTTTGGTATCAGAAACTCGGCACAGATGCTTATCCTGTGCTTGTTGCTGAAGAGGGCAATACTGTATATCATGGATCGTTCACTTGCTGCGATGGAACGGCTGCATCATATAGCAACAGTACTTCTGAGACTGAATTGGTTCACGTAGCATCTGCCACTTTAACCAGTCCTAAGTTCGATGCCGACAAGCACATCTATCACATGGGCTGCAGCAACGAGAGCTGCCCTGAGCATAAGTATGCAGCAGATGCAGATGGAAAGCTGAAGGCAACAAAGGCAGAAGACGGAACGTTCTATGTCGAGGAACTGAACCTTACCGATGCTTCTACAGCCATCAACACCCAGGCTCAGTTCACGGTGAAGAACCTTCAGTATAGCCGTCAGCTTACTGAGGGACAGACGGGTTATGTAACACTCTGCCTTCCTTTCGACATCAATGTTACTGATGTTGCTGGTGCAGAGAAGTGCTATCCTGTAGGAAATATGATGATTCACATGCCTACAGCTGATGCAAGTGTATTGAAATTCGTTCTTATGCTCGATGAGCAGTCTGTCATCAAGGCTGGTACACCGATGATTGTTAAGCTTGGTGCAGAGGGCACTGCTCAGAAATTGGTTGCAACGGCACAGAATGTAGAGTACAACGCCAACTTCTTTGCAAATCCAACAGCCAAGTCGCTGACTCTGAGAGACTGGGATGGTAAGAGTGGTTTTATGACTATCTGCCATGAACTGACAAATGCCTCAATAGGTGGCGTTTATACTACCACTCCTATGGCAGAGGGAAGCTACAGTTTCCGTGCAGATGGTAAGTTTGGTATCCACACAGGTGATTTGTCTCCTTATCGCATATATCTGAACGTCCAGCCATCGCAGTCGGCTTCTTCACGTACCATGCTGTTCAGCATCGGTTTGCCTGATGACAGTTCTACCACTGGTATCCGCATCATCAGCTTAGGAGATGGCAGACAGACTAGTTCATTAGCCATCTATACCTTAGAGGGTCAGCGCGTAATGGGAACACCTCGCAAGGGAATCTATATCAAGAATGGAAAGAAATTTAGTGTTAAATAATTAATCAACAAGGTATTATGAAAAAGAAAGAGTATATATCACCTGCAATTCAGGTATTTGAAATGAATACACCTTGCATCCTGGCAGGAAGTGGAGGAGAAACCGGTGGAGGAAGTACCGGAAGTGGAATATCGCAAGAAGAATGGGATAGTTGGGGGCCAGGCTTCGGCTCGAATGATCCGAAGTACCCAGGTGAGGGAGTGTAATTATACGCTTCTGATTCTAACATAAGTAAGGGCTGCAGACGGTAACAATGCCGTTTGCAGCCCTCGTTGTTTTAATGGCTGAAGCGTCGAGATGCCATCTTGATTAATCCTGTTTAACTGAACTTTCGCAAGTAAGCTCCACACACCCTCTTGTGGACCTTCAGCCCGTACTTGAACCAAAAGTTACAGAAAAAGTTTCTATGGTTGCACGCAAGTACATGAAGAAGAATACTCAAGTGGTTCAGTCAAGCAACTCAAGTAGTTCAGTCAGCGAGTTCAGACGTCTCAGTTAGCTAATGCAGACGTCTCGATAAGCTTACAGATACGTCTCCGTTAGCCTACGCTGTCATATTCGTAACCCGATGCAGTCATATTCGTAACCCGATGCAGCCATATTCGTAACCCGACGCAGCCATATTCGTAACCCGACGCAGCCATATTTGTAACCCGATGCAGCCTTTATATGAACAAATTTTATGTAATTATCTATCATCCATCACGATTTGCATCTCTTACACATCTTGATATATTGATATACAGACACTTGTATAGCGTGATAGATACTTCAAAAACGGAAATATCCATCACGCTATCCCTCACGATTTGTAAGCGGCTCCGCATTTATACCTTGCCCTTTATCGTAAAAGTTCTTACCTTTGCACCATAATTTTAAAAGCAACG
>ENA-OQID01000733-OQID01000733.1-human-gut-metagenome-genome-assembly--contig:-NODE-733-length-15885-cov-26.478176_pt1 | contig 15885 bp, 17 predicted proteins | sample MGYA00242567_ERZ504727 | MGnify/ENA primary metagenome ERZ504727 (study PRJEB26092, sample SAMD00036215) | human gut metagenome | host: Homo sapiens | study: EMG produced TPA metagenomics assembly of...
AAGATTTTCAAAGATCTCTCGTGCTTACAGCGTATAGCTGCTTAGCACATTATTGAATTATTAACGAACTATTGATACTATAGTAAATATTAGAAATAGACTCGTGCATGATGGTTCTTTTGATTTTATGCAAATGGTTTATGACTGTTATGATGGACCGAATGGACATTCTGAGGGGACAATCTTGTTTCCTGACATGGAGAATGGTTTATTTGTTACATCAAAAAACAGAAAAAACTTTTATAGTCAATCAAATAGGTTAAATATACTTCTACCAAAGTTACTCAAAGAGGTACTTGATGTGATGGAAAAAACGATAGATAAACTTTCAATAATTGGAAAAAAAGAAAATGAACGATAAATTAGTTACCCCCACATCTGCGAATGTCAGAGAAAATTACTCTTCTCTGGATGGCTTGCGTGCTTATGCTGCTGTAGGTATTGTACTGATGCACGTTTTGGCTAATCTTATGATTAAGCCAAGTGATAACATCTTGACTGGTAATGTGATTCCGTGGTTCACAAATTTCACATTGTTGTTCATGATTATTAGTGCTTTCAGTATGTGCTGTGGTTATTATGAACGAATCAAATCGGGAGCAATAACTCCTGCGAAGTTCTATGCTAAGCGCTATCATCGTACCTGGCCATTCTTCGCCATGATGGTGATGATTAGTTTTGCGATGGACCCATCTTGGAGTACGTTCTGCCAAAGTTTTGCAGATTTGACAATGTGCTTCAATCTCTTGCCTAATCCGAATATTGAGGTGATAGGTGTGGGGTGGTTCCTAGGTACTGTATTTACTTTCTATATGCTTTTTCCTTTCTTTACCTTCCTGCTGGATAATAAGAAGCGCGGATGGATGGTATTGTTGCTATCGTTGGTATTTTGCTATATAGCTATTGCGTACTTCGGTACTCCTGACTTTGTGGTGAAACCAATAGATAAGGTTAATATTATTTATAGTGCTCCTTTCTTTATCTCTGGTGGTATGATTTACCTCTATCGTCAGGGTATCAAGAATTGGGTGGAGAAACATTGGATGATAGCTTTGGTAGCATGTCTTGTACTTACCATATTAAGATTTGTTGTTGACATCAAAGGTTTGTTTATCTTGCCAGAACTCATTGTATTTGCAGCTTGGCTGATTTACGCCATAGGTTCCAAGAATATTGTGTTGAACAATAGGGTGGCTAAGTATCTGAGTGGTATCAGTATGGAGATTTATCTCTGTCACATGATGTTTTATAGAGTGTCAAGTATGCTTCATTTAGAAAGATTCATTCACAATAACGATATGCTCTATGTTGCAACTTGTCTCACTACATTGATTGGTGCGATCTGCTTTTCGCACGTTATCAAATATTATAGTTTTCGTTATTTAGAAAATTCATTAAAGGCAATTGGAAAAATTCGAATAGGATAATCTCCATGATTCCTTTGTATGTGATTTTCGTATTGTATTATGAGATGCAAAAAAACACAAGAAAAATAGACTGGAACAATTCAACATATTTGAATTATCCTTTATTGTATATTCAACGTTGGATTCCTTTAAATGCTTGGTATTCTTCCGTTATAGATGGGAAGAAAGATGCAGAAGCTATAAGTAGTTTTAAAGTTGAAACGGATAATAAGTTGTATGATATTATAAAACAGTATCTTCAACATACAAAAGATGATTTCTATGGAATTGAATTCTGTCATCATTTGGTGCAGTTAGATACTATACTCTCTAGCCATGTTTTTCCAAATATGGAGAACAGAATCGTGCTAGGAGAAACTAAGATAAGGCAAAATGACAAATTTGAATCCACTTATAAGGATAAGGGAATCTCATATAAATTACAAAGAGATGCTGATAAGTATCCCAAAAAGTCAATTTTGCTTATAGTTCAAGATTTAAAGACAAATAAAGTTAAGCATAGTATTGTTGTCAACAAATACGATTTTAACTTATTATGTCAAGAATTAGAAAAAGCAAAAGTGGCAAAAACTGAGCAGAAGGTTATTAAGCGACTGTTTAAAGAAATTGAACCTACAGTTACTGTTGATGTAAAAGATCTGAAAGATGGTGTAATAAAAATAGGCAAAGTTAAATTTACTTCGAATCTTGATTATCTTTGTTCTGCCATTATTGATGTTTTGTATGAATTAAGATGTAAGGCTGTTCATGGTGAAATTGAGTTGGATAAAACTTCTGAAGAAATTTATGAACATGCTTTTTTTATGTTAGAATGTATCTTGAGAAAATTAATATAATTATGGACGAATTGGTAAAAAATAAAATAGAAGGTCATGGACGACCTTTGAAAGAAGTGATGGCAAATAAATATGTTATCGACTATTTTCAGCGTGAGTATAAATGGGAGAAAAAACATATAGAACAATTGCTTTATGACTTGAATTATGTCTTTTTGGAGTGCTACCATGTTGGAGATACCATAGATACAGTCCTCAATTCATATAAGTCTTATTTTATGGGACCTTATATCGTATGTGAAGATAAAAGTGCCAAATCTCTTATTGATGGGCAGCAGAGATTAACGTCCTTAACTCTGTTGTTTATATATATTATGAATTTAAATTCGGAGACAAAGGATACTTTGATGGAATTTGTATGTAAAAAATTATATGGACGAACTTCGTTTAATTTGCAGGTGAAAGATAGATACCCTGTTATGGAGTATCTTTTAAACAAACGTGGTTATGATGAATTGGATTTGGATGCTACTGGACAGAATCTGTTAGATAGATATTTTGATATAGAAGATTTGTTTCCTGAAAACTTAAAGAATCCTGAAATCCTGAATCTCTTTGTTTGCTGGCTTTGTGAAAAAGTAACTTTTGTAGAAATATTGGCATATTCGGATGAAAATGCATATTCTATCTTTGAAACGATGAATGATAGAGGATGTAACTTGACATCTGTAGAAATGTTGAAAAGTTTTCTTTTGTCTAAGTTGCAAAATGAAAGGCAGAGGTTGGAGTGTAATGAGATTTGGAAGAGATCTATAGGAACTTTGGTTTCTTATGATAAGGATGCAGACTCTGAATTTATGCGAGCTTGGTTGAGAGGTAGGTACATCTCGTATTCTAAAGAGAGTAATGACTTTGATGTTATTGGTACGACCTTTCATCGTTGGGTTAAGTCTAATGTTAAAAAAATGGGGTTGAAGACTTCTAAGGATATTTATACCTTGATTTGTATTGAAATGCCTTTTTATACAGAAGTCTTTAATAAAATTAAAATGGCAGAAAAGAATATGCAAGATGATTTTTATGAAATGAATGCGCAGTCTACTTATGGTCTTGCGCCATCTTTGACTTACCCTCTATATTTTGCTGCAGTAAATATTACTGATGCTAAAGAAGAAATAGATAGCAAAATAAAGTTGTTGGTCAAGACAACTGATAGTTTTGTGGCAAGACGCTTGCTTGATGGTAAGACTATAGCCCAAGCTTCAATTAGAGGATTTTTGCAGGATTTTATTTCAAAAGTAAGAGGGTGTTCTTACCAAGAATTATGTTTAATTGCAAAGTCCTTTATAGACAGGTATGCAAATATTATAATGCCAGTAAAAGCAGATTCAGTTTATACTAATAAATTAGTACGTTATATGCATTATCGTGTAAATTTGTATTTAAACCGTTTGCAAGATAAAGAGTATTTGCTAACATACAATGATTGTCGTAGTTATCGACTTTATGGGTTAGATGGAAGTTACCCTGTTATTGAAAAAGGTAATAATATAAAGCCTGTATATGATATTTGTTTGGGAGACCAAAAAAATTTGAATTCAAATTTGTATAAGAAGATTATCTATGGAGTAAATGTAGATAATTTAGAGCTTCCATCTGAATTACGAAAATTATTAAATAAGAAAGGGGTTACAAAATATGAAGTCTTCAATTGGCTTTTGTGTGATATTTGGAAATTGTAACTTGATTTAAGTTCACTACTAATTAGATTAATTTGATGTTGCAAAGTCTGTATGTTTTATTTTGGATTGTTGAGACCAACTTTTCGCACGTTATCAAATATTATGCCTTTCCCTTTGTGGAAAACAATATAAGTTCTTGTAAGAAATGAAGATTTTATTAGCAAACAAGTTTTATTACCGCCGTGGCGGTGATTGTATTTATATGCTCAATCTGGAGCAGTTGCTGAAGGCGCATGGGCATGAGGTGGCAGTATTTGCCATGGACTATTCGGAGAATCTGGATACGCCTTGGAAGAAATACTTTCCAAGGAATATGAGCAAATTGATGGCTTTTACCCGTCCGTTTGGTGATGGGGAAGTGAAGAGCAAGTTCTCGCAACTGCTGAACGACTTCAAGCCTGATGTGGTGCATCTGAACAATATCCATACGCAGCTTTCTCCGCTGATTGCTAAGTTGGCGCATGAATACGGGGCAAAGGTGGTTTGGACATTGCATGATACCAAACTCGTTTGTCCGTGCTATACATGCATGAGAGATGGCAAGTGGTGCGAGGAGTGCTTTACGGATAAACTGGCAGTGGTGAAGCATCGCTGTATGCCGGGAAGTATCCCTGGGGCAATCGTGGGTTATCTGGAAGCTAAGAAATGGAACAAGGTGGTGCTGCAGAAATATGTGGACTGGTTCCTTCCTCCATCGAAGTTTATGATGGATACCTGTGTGAAGGGTGGTTATTCTCCAGAGAAGTTCAGAGTGCTCTGTAACTTCATCGATGTGACGAAACTTCCAGAGGTTTCTTCAAAGACTCAGATAAAGGATGACTACTATATCTATCTGGGTCGAGTGAATGAAGTGAAGGGTGTAAGAACCTTATGTAAGGCGGCAGCTCAGCTCGATAAGAAATTGATCGTAATAGGTGATGGTGAGCTGCTTCCGGAACTTAAGGAAACTTATAAGAACTGTTCTCATATCGAGTTCAAGGGGCAGATGCAATGGGAGGAGTTCATGCCTATCCTCCAGAAGGCTCGCATGATGGTGCTTCCTGCAGAATGGAGTGAGAACAATCCTCTCACCGTGATTGAATCACAGAGCCTGGGTACACCTGTTCTGGGTGCGAATATCGGAGGCATTCCGGAACTGATAGTTGAGGGTGGTAAATCTGCTACATCAATGGTTCCTAACGGTATGACCTTTACATCTGGTAATGTGGAGGATTTGAAGGACAAAATAGAAAAGATGTTTGCGCATGACTTTGATTATCAAGCCATCGCAAAAGATGCCATCGAAAGATATTCTTCCGAGGCTTATTATCATAAATTAATGGAATATTATAAATAAATATATTATGTCAGAAAAGAAATTAAATGGTACTGTCATTGTAACTTATCGTTGCAATGCGCGTTGTTCTATGTGTAATCGTTACAAGGCTCCTTCTAAGCCCGAGGAGGAAATCTCTATAGAGACTATTAAGAAGCTACCAAAGATGTACTTTACCAACATCACTGGTGGTGAGCCTTTCATCCGTACGGACTTGAAGGACATCGTACGTGAGCTTTATAAGAAGAGCGACCGTATCGTAATCTCTACCAACGGCTTCTTTACCGACCGTATCATCGACCTGGCTAAGGAGTTTCCACAGATTGGTATCCGTATCTCTATTGAGGGCTTGGAGAAGACCAACAATGAAATCCGTGGCTTGAACAATGGTTTCAACCGTGGTTATACTACCTTGAAAAAGCTCTGCGAGATGGGATTGAAGGATGTGGGCTTCGGTATGACCGTTCAGGACAAGAACGCTCCTGACCTCGTGCCTCTCTATGAGTTGAGCAACAAGATGGGTATGGAGTTTGCTACCGCATCGCTCCATAACTCTTTCTACTTCGTAGAGGCTAAGAACATCATCCACGACCGTCCGATGGTGGCTAAGAACTTCGAGAACCTGGTGAACGAACTGTTGAAGTCTAACTCTCCAAAGAAATGGTTCCGTGCTTACTTCAACCATGGACTCATCAACTATATCTATGGTCAGAAGCGTCTCTTGCCTTGCGATATGAGTTTCGATACCTTCTTCATCGACCCATACGGTGATGTGATGCCATGTAATGGTACCAAGGATAAGGAGGTGATGGGTAACCTAAACCGCCAGACCTGGGATGAGCTTTGGAGTTCTCCAGAGGCTGAGCAGGTTCGTAAGAAGGTAAGACATTGTGACAGAAACTGCTGGATGATCGGTTCTGTTTCTCCTGCCATGCACAAGTACATCAAGACTCCTGCCCTGTGGGTGGCTAAGCACAAGCTGAAGAGCCTGCTCGGTATGAAGTACTCTATGTATGAGAACCCTATCTGCTGCGAATATCGTGATGGTAAGGTGACCAAGGAACAGCTTGACAAGCTTTCTACCTGCGATATGAATGCAGTGGTAAACAATGGTCTTTCTGCCGATTCAAAGGAAGCTTTGAAGGGCAAGCGTGGCGAGGACATCGTGAACGCTGACGTGGCTAGCCAGGGTTATGAGGCAACCAAGAAGGAAACTGATAGAAATATTGAAATCAAGTAATCACTTGATTCTCTTATGATTGATAAGAAGCCACAGTGCGGAAAGCATCGACACCAAGATGATGCAGAAGTACTGTATGGCTTCTTTGATATAGTTTGAAATCTTATTCATGCCTGCAAAGGTAATACTTTTATTTTGAAAATCTCTAGTTTTTTATGAAAATAGTTGTAACAGGTACTCGTGGTATCCCGAATATCATGGGTGGCGTGGAGACGCATTGTGAGGAATTGTTCCCTAGAATGGTGGAGCGTGGTTATGATGTAACGTTGATCCGTCGTTCGAACTATGTGAAGGATGACTTACATGAATGGAAGGGAGTGAAACTGGTAACGATTCCTTCTCCTAAGAAGAAGAGTTTCGAGGCCATCATCCATACTTTCCGTGCCATCAAAGAGGCGAAGAAGTTGGGTGCATATGTATTGCATATCCATGCCATCGGTCCTGCGCTGCTGGTTCCATACGCTAAATTGCTGGGCATGAAGGTGGTGTTTACGCATCATGGTCCTGACTATGACAGAGACAAGTGGGGATTTGCTGCCAAGACTATCCTGAAGATGGGTGAGCGTATGGGCTGTATGTTTGCCGATGATGTTATTGTCATCTCGAATGTCATCAAGAACCTCATTGCCCGTAAATATGGAAGGACAAAGAATGTACACCTTATATATAATGGTGTTTCTGAGCCTGAAATCTGCGACTATCCTGAATATTTCAAGGAATTGGGGATAGAGAAGGGAAAGTATATCCTGGGTATGTGCAGATTTGTGCCTGAAAAGAACCTGCATCATCTGGTGGAAGCGTTTGTAAAGTGGAAAAAGTCGCACACGGATCTCACGGATTCCACGGATATAAAGTTAGTGTTAGCTGGCGATACAGACTTCGAGGATGAGTATTCTTTGGGATTGAAGCAGATGGCAAGGGAGAATGGTGTGGTGCTTACTGGCTTTATCAAAGGCAGAAAGCTTCATTCGCTGTTGACGAATTGCCGCTGCTATTGTCTTCCTTCTTCGCACGAAGGTTTGCCTATTGCCCTGTTGGAGGCGATGAGCTATGGGGTAAAGGTAGTAGTCAGCGATATTCCAGCAAATCTGGAGGTTGGCTTGCCAAAGGATGATTACTTCCATTGTGGTAACGTGGATGAACTTTCTGAAAAGCTCGGAAAGATTATCGAAGCTCCATTGCAGCATGTGGATTACGACATGAGCAAGTATGATTGGGATCAGATTGCTGATGAAGTAGGAGGAGTGTATCAAGGGTTGAAGAAATGATATTGCAGGATTTTTATACCATTCTTCAATCAGCCATAGGAAAACCAGTTAGATTATCACATACGCTTTCTGAAAAGGAATGGAATGAGATCTTTGGGTTAGCCAAGAAACAGGCGCTTGTTGGGATTATGTTTGAAGGTATTGAGCGTTTGCCGCAAGAGCAATGGCCTCCAAGAAATGTGGTCTTGCAATGGGCGATGGTGGTAGAAAGTATCAAGCATCGGAACCGACAGACTACTGATGTATGCCTTCGCTTAACCGAGGCGCTTGACAAAGATGGCTTTGAAACTTGTATATTGAAGGGACAAGCCAATCATGTATACTATGATGGCTTGAACTCGGCACATTCTTTAGGACATTTAAGGATCTGTGGTGATGTAGATGCCTGGATTTGGCCAAAGGAAAAGACTAGGCATCCTGTAAAGTCAATCATTGATTATTGTCAAAGCAAGAAAATCTTATTATCCTTATGCCATTTACATGCTGAGGTGAAACCTGTGAATGGAGTTCCTGTTGAAATTCATTTTCGTCCTTCGTTCTTGAATGCTCCTTGGAGTAATCTATGCTTTCAGAAGTTATTCAAGTCTGCAGTTTTTGAAAATAAGGAAATTGACGAATGTGGAACGATTAAGAAACTGCGAGTTGACTATGACTTAATCTTCCAGATGAACCACATTTACAGGCATCTGTTGGATGAAGGTGTTGGTATGCGACAGATTCTTGACTTTTATGTTCTTCTGAAAGCATATCAGAATGAACGGCAAGGTCAATCTGAGATGATGAATGTTGATGTACTGATGAAACATATCAGTGATTGTGGTATGAAACGCTTTGCATCAGCTTTGATGTTTGTACTTCAAGAAGTATTCGGTCTTGATGATGAAGAACTATTGTGTCCTGTTTCGGAAAAACATGGAGTGTTCCTCATGGAAGAGATGATGGCTGCAGGAAACTTCGGACATTATGATGAAAGGATGAAGACTTTAGCTGTAAAGAAAGGAAAGCTCTCTTATCAGCTGCAGAGAGCGCAACGTCGTTTCAAAAGGAATCTCAGATTCTTGACAAGTTATCCAGAAGAGGTGATTTGCGAGCCTTTGGCTAGAATTTATCACTTTATTTGGAGAAAGCTTGCTTTATATAGATTTTAAAATCTACGGGCGAACGGCTCATTCTCCTTTGCAATTTTGAGACACTTTTGAGAATGGATTTTAGTAGCCCTTTTTGACTATATTCAAATCAATTATAAACATAAAATGGAAGTAATAAAGACAGATATTGAAGGCATGCTCATCATTGAGCCTCGCCTGTTTAGAGATACTCGTGGCTATTTCTTCGAAAGCTTTAGCGAGCGAGAGTTTAAAGAGAAGGTAGAGCAGAATGCAATATCAGAGCCTATTGGGCATATAATGAAACTTGTGGAGTTAATGAAACAAGAGGACGAAAGTTTTCAAAACCTGCACCTTCACAAAAAATGGTAGAAAAGAAACTTACTTTCGAGGCAAGCGATGTTACTTATATCATTGTCAAAGAAGAATCTCAGGTGAGATTTATCATTAAAACGATTAATGAGTTAAAGTATTTTGGTGGTTCTAAGATACGCCTTCATCAATATGACAAGGACTTGTTATGCTCAAAGATTATTTCAAGGGAACGAATCAATAAAGATTTCTAGCTTATGGAAGAACAACTTAATAATATTGTAGAGAAGATTTATAAACTACGTAAGAACTTTGTTATCATTGGTCTTACTGGAAGAACTGGTAGTGGATGTTCGACCGTGGCAAAAATCTTACAAACGGAGAATCCTGAGAATCTAAAATCTGAATACAGGGAGGTTAATTCTGCACCAATCAACAATGATATTAGGAAAAACAGGATTATCTATCGCTTTATTCTGAAAAATTGGAACCCTTTTGTTGTTGTAAAGGCAAGCGATTTTATCTTCTTTTATGCTTTGCTCCAGCCATTCTCGGTTTTTGCAGATTCCTTGGCTAACTCTTCTAATAAAACTGAGGGTGAGGAGAAATTTTCAGATAATGATAATGCCCACACAATTGAAATTCGCAATGATTTGGATAAGGTTAAAACTAAGTTCGAGGAATTATCAGAGATTGCAAAAGAATGTAATGATTTTCTAAATTCCGGTAATCAACAATATGAGAAGAATGTTATTGAGAAGTATAAGGAACTAATACTCAATAAAATTCCCGCTTTTCGACAAGAGTTGTCAGCAGCATTGGTGAAGTCTAAAAAGGTCTTATCTAATGAGTTGCAAACGTGGGGAAATAATATACGTATTTATGATTCAATAATTGAAACTAGGGATTCTGTCCAAAGTGAGCATGCTCCATCTTGCTTGGCTAGAAAAATTAATCAGTTTATCAAACTGATTAGATTTGATAATCGACGTGAAAAGAAGCCAACGCTTATTGCTATTGATGCTTTGAGAAATCCTTATGAGGTTTTGTATTTCAGAGAACGTTATGCTGCGTTTTATCTGATGTCCATTAATACGACAGAGCAAATTAGAAAACAGAAGCTATTTGAACAGGGCTATAGAAATGATGAAATCGAACTTTTGGATAAGAGAGAAGGAGGTAAGAAAGATTTTAAAAGTCAATATAACGGACTGGATATAGATAAGTGCATTGAATTGTCTGATATTCATATCACTCATGACGGAACAGAGTATAAAAATAACCGTAAATTGACAAATCAGATAATAACCTATTTCGCCTTGATGATGCATCCTGGGTTAGTTCCGCCTTCACCAATAGAAAGGGTTATGCAAGTCGCTTATACGGCAAAACTGAATTCTGGTTGTTTGTCGAGGCAAGTAGGTGCCGCTGTAACTAATGAAGCATTCTCTGTTGTTTCTATAGGATGGAATACCGTAGCAGAGGGACAAACGCCATGCTCATTGAGAAGTTTGTCTGATTTGGTAGAAAAAGAAGACCAAACGGCTTATAGCAACTATGAAAGATTGGATGATGATTTTCAAGGCTATATTCAAAGAGTTGTTGGAGCTTATAAAGATCACAATGTTGACTTTAAATTTCAAAAAGATGATGTTCTTAAAGGAATCAACTTGACATATTGTTTTAAGGATATTCATAACAGTAAACATGTTACAGGGCAGATAGATAATCAAGTACATACAAGAAGTTTACATGCAGAAGAGAATGCCTTCTTACAATTGGCAAAATATGGCTCTAGTGGCATTAAAGGCGGCAAACTCTTTTCTACAGCTTGTTGTTGTGAATTATGTGCAAAGAAAGCTTATCAATTAGGCATCAAAGAAATCTATTATATTGATAGCTATCCAGGTATATCTCAAAAGCATATATTAGAATGCGGTGACAATAGACCTGAAATGAAGTTGTTTCATGGTGCCGTTGGCAGAGCTTATGTGAGCTTATATAATCCTTTTTTGTCCATGAAGGATGAGATAGAGGAGATTACAGGTGTACACGTGAAGGATATTGACGAGCAAATTGATAAGGAAGATAAATTTAAAGGTTCTCAATCATGATAACTATAACTACAAAAAATGCTCCCAAACAATTGGTTGAAAAAATTAATGCGTTTATAAAAAATAAGCGTATTACTACTTGGGATATAGATAATGAAAATGATTATATTCTAAATCTTGATGAATATCGTTACAAGGCTTGGATGTCAATCGATGATAGAATCGAAGGATACACTTTGCATTTCTGTATCATCGAATCTCGAAAATATGCTATGACAAAGGAAATATATGCTGTATATCATACTAGGTTTGCAGAAATGCTTCTAGAATATTTCGACACAGAAATTGTAAAATTACAAATTTCACCTTTGTTGGTCGATAATTATGATAAGTTTAAAAAGCATGGCAATTATGAAACAGATACATAAGAGACAAATTATCTTATTGCTATCAGTTGCCTGCCTTGTTTTTGGCATCGTCGTATCTTATATCTTTTGTAAGGCTCTTGGTGAAAGTGGTTATATTCTTGCAGATTCAAATCATCAAGTTAGTATTTCTGAAACAGGAAACATTGGCGATTTTATTGGTGGTGTTGTTGGAACAATTTTCTCTCTTGTCAGTGTAGTGTTATTAATTCTAACATTGACAGACCAATTTCAACAAAACAAGTTGGACAGGTTCGGGCAAACCTTTTATGAGATGCTTCATATTCATAATGACAATATTACTTCTATGTCACTGAAAGATAGTGATAATACAACAGGAAGAGACGTTTTCTCAAAACTTGTTTCGCAATATGAAGTAATATATGATATGGTGCAAGGCTGTTTTAATAATATTTTGCTCATTAATTCTTTATCTGCAAAAGATAATGAAGTCCAAAAAGATAAGTTAGATAAAATGAAGACTTATTTAAAAAGTCAGCGCAAGGCTGTTCGATTATGCATGAGGATAGCCTATGGCTTTTTCTTTTATGGCTCAGAAAAGTTTTTGCTAAAATCAAATGTAGATGAAGAAAAACAAATCTTAGAACATGTAAAGCATTTGTTAGTGTTAAGTAACAGCATCGTTAAGCCTCATAATGTTCTTTTGGGGCATTACTATCGCCATATGTATCAAATGCTTAGGCTTGTAGAAAGAGCTAATTTTTTGGATGAGGATGAAAAATATGTCTATGCCAAGCAACTTAGAGCACAATTGAATGATGACGAGCAAGTCTTGCTGTACTATAATTCCTTGTCTGATATAGGTAAGGCTTGGATAGAAGGGATTGGTCAAAAGAAAAGAAATAAAATGTGCCTTATGGCAAGGTTTCGTATGATAAAGAACATTCCTTATTACAAGACAATAAAAGGTATTCAGCCAGAAGAACTTTTCAAGAAAGAGATAGAATCGTATAAAGTCAAAAATCAATCATTTTTTGAGGTTGAAAGAAATGATAACTAAAGATAATTATTGAATATAAACATAATAAAGACAAATATAGAAGGCGTACTCATCATTGAGCCACGCCTCTTTCGTGATGCTCGTGGTTACTTCTTCGAGAGCTCTAGCGAGTGAGAGTTAAAGATAAGGTGGAACCTTTAGTTGGATACGAGGTTAAGTTCTGCCAGGACAACGAGAGTATGAGTTCGTATGGTGTGATGCGTAGCTTGCATTTCTTTCGGAAAAGGATACGAAACATCCTTTGCTAAAAGAATTTGATTCACCATTTACTTTTTGATTATATTTATTTTTAAGGATAATGTTTATATTATGGAACATAATTATAAGGTGATAGATGCGACTTCATTTTCTATTGCTCAAATTGTTAAATTAGTTAATGAGCAGTACTTATCATGTTTTAACAAAGGTGAAACGAAGCATGATTACTATTGCGGAATTACTAACAACCTTGACAAGAGAATGGAAAAGCACCGATGTGAAGACTTTGAGATAGTTGAAGATAGAGTCTTTGCATGGAATTGTGAAAATGTTGATGTTGCCGCTGAGGTCGAAAAACGATTAGGTAAACTCGGATTTGATATTGGTGACACAAAAACTCTTGGTAATGGAGGTGTAGAAAATTCCACAATTGTTTATTTGTTGGAAAAAGGAAAAGCAGTTAATTCTTAAGAAGTTAAGCTATGCATGAAGTTTATGGCAAAAGAAAGTTTTTGTAAGCGGTTGCTATGACCTGCTACATTCCGGTCATGTGGAGTTTTTCCAGCAGGCATCACAGTATGGTGACCTGTATGTGGGTATCGGTTTGGATGCTACTTATCTGGAGTATAAGCATCGCAAGCCTATGTTTCCGCAGGAGGAAAGGCTATTCATGGTCAAGAATATCAAGGCGGTGAAGGATGCGTATATCAATGAGGGAAGCGGAGTGATCGACTTTCTGCCTACTCTTGATAAGGTGAAACCAGACGTGTTTGTGGTGAACGCTGAAGGTGGGTCTGATGAGAAACGTAGGATCTGTAAGGAAAGAGGCATCGAATATGTCGAACTCCAGCGCACGCCTCATGCTGGTTTGAAAGCGCGGTCTTCTTCTGGCTTGAAGAAGGCGTTATTGAACGTATCTGAGAATTCGGTACAGGAAGTGGGGATTCCTACCCGGCTGGATCTGGCTGGTACTTGGATTGACCAGCCTTATGTGAGCATGTATCATCCGGGATGGGCGATTACCATCTCGCTGGAACCGACCTTTGAGGTGCGCGACCGCTGCGGTCTGTCTACCTCTACCCGTAAGGTGATTCAGAAGATATGGCCGGTGAAGTTGCCGAAGATGGATCCGGAGATGCTTGCCCGACTGGTATTCTGCTTTGAGAACAATCCGGAGCGTCACGATGGTATCATCTCGGGTGCCCAGGATTCTATCGGTATCTGTGTTCCCGGTCTGGTGCGTCATTATTATGACAACAACTTCTGGCCGGAGAAGATTGAGAGTACGCAGGATGAGATGACCCTCCGTTTCCTGGAAGACCATCTGGTGATGATTCCGATGGAACCGAGAAGAACGGGATGCAGTGTGGTGGAAGGTAAGGATATCACGCCTGAGAAGGTGAAGGCGCTGGCTGATGCAGCTGATGCCTGCTGGAAGGCGATTCTGGCGCACGACCTCAATGCCTTTGCTGCCGCATACAGAGCATCTTTCGAAGCCCAGATTGCGATGTTCCCGGGTATGGTGAATCCGTCTATCAACGGTGTGATAGAACCGGAGGCGAGTGTGCAGCCGATGATTGACCGCTACAGCAACATGGAGGAGGTTCTGGCATGGAAGATGCCGGGAGCCGGTGGCGGCGGTTATCTGGCACTGGTAGTAAAGGACAGTCTTAAATTTGCAGATAATCATGACGAAGCCATCCATCTTCAGATACGAAGGGCATAACTATCTGGCGCCCTTCCTCATCATCAGCAGCCTCTTCTTCATGTGGGGATTTGCCCATGGCATCCTCGAAGTGCTGAATCCGCATTTCCAGGAGTCGTTCCATATCAGCAAGGCGATGTCGGCCCTGACGCAGACTGCTGTCTATGGTGCCTACTTTCTGATGGCACTGCCTGCCGGTTGGATTATCCGGAAGTGGGGCTACAGGAGGGGTGTGATAACAGGACTGGTTCTCTTCGGTATCGGTGCTCTGATGTTCATACCGGGAAGCAGGATCAACAGTTTCTACTTCTTTGTTCTGTCGCTGTTTGTGATAGGATGTGGACTGACCTGTCTGGAAACGAGTGCGAATCCTTATACTACGGTACTGGGGCATCCTGACAAGGCAGAGAGCAGAATCAACCTGTCGCAGTCGCTCAATGGTATCGGATGGATTGTAGGACCGCTGGTTGGCGGACAGCTTCTGTTCTCGGGTGTCAACATTGCTATTCCTTATGCTCTGGTGGGTATCTTCGTGCTTTCTGTGGCACTGGTTCTGTCAAGGATCAAGTTGCCGGACCCAAGGAGAGCGCATGAGGCGGATACGAACGAGATGGTGGAGGAGAAGCCGATGCGAGTGATGGCATTCGGTTTCGGTATGCTGACCTTGTTTCTCTATGTGGCAGCCCAGACGGGTGTGAACAGTTTCTTCATCAACTATGCTGAGGAGAGTATTCATATAGAGAAGCAGACTGCCAGTCTGTATCTCGCTTTTGGCGGAATGGGGCTGTTCTTTATCGGCCGACTGGCTGGCGGTGTCATCATGAATTATATCCAGCCAAGGCTGGTGCTGCTGGTCTGTGCCATCCTCACCTTTGTAGCCACATTGATAGTGGTGGTATGTAGCGGCACCTTATCTCTCATTGCGTTCTTCGCCCTGTATCTGGGAGAGAGCATCATGTTTCCGACTATCTTCTCGCTGGCATTGAGGGATGCGGGGACAAAGACCAAACTTGCCTCTTCATTGCTTATCATGACGATAGTGGGTGGTGCGGTTGCTCCTGTAATCATGGGGTATATTGCGGATACTACGGGGAGTATGGCGATTGCCTTTCTCATACCGCTGGTATGTTATGGGGTGATTGGAGGGTATGCACTTTTGAAGCCCTCTGGCTCTTCTTTGGCAAAGAAGTAGTTTTTGCCCCACCTGTCCCTCCCCTGGGGGAGGGTCCTTAACCCACTCCCAAGCCCTCGCCCTTTCCAAAAGGGCAAGGGATGTAACCGCCCTCCGGTGCTCGG
>ENA-OQID01000745-OQID01000745.1-human-gut-metagenome-genome-assembly--contig:-NODE-745-length-15703-cov-52.822283_pt1 | contig 15703 bp, 10 predicted proteins | sample MGYA00242567_ERZ504727 | MGnify/ENA primary metagenome ERZ504727 (study PRJEB26092, sample SAMD00036215) | human gut metagenome | host: Homo sapiens | study: EMG produced TPA metagenomics assembly of...
GCGGGGACATAAAATGGAGGGTTTGTTTATGGCTAATAATATAGAAAAACAATTAAAAGAAATATCGGAACGGCTGGAGCAGGGAGTAAAAGAAATCTTTACTTCGGAGAGATATACAGAATATCTGAATACCATGTCCAAGTTTCATAATTACAGTTTTAATAACACCCTTCTGATCACCATGCAGAAACCGGAGGCTACTCTGGTGGCAGGGTATCAGGCGTGGCAGAAGAAGTTTAACCGCCATGTAAAGAGAGGGGAAAAAGGAATCCAGATCATCGCACCGGCACCCATCCGTGAGAAACAGGAGATTGAAAAGATTGACCCTGTAACAAAAGAGCCAGTGATCGGGGATGACGGTCAGCCGGAAACAGAGATTGTGGAGATGGTCATTCCAAGGTTCCGTGTGACAACGGTATTTGATGTCAGCCAGACAGAGGGAGAGCCGATTGCAGAGCTGGAAGTATCGGAACTTACCGGGAGTGTACAGTTTTATGACACATTTATGGAAGCATTGCAGAACATTTCTCCTGTGCCAATCCGCATGATGGAAATAGAAGGGGAAGCAAAAGGCTATTATCATCAGACAGAAAAGTATATTGCAATTCAGGAAGATATGAGTAATCTTCAGACCATGAAAACCGGAGTACACGAAGTAAGCCATGCATTGCTGCATGACCGGGAGGTAATGGATGCGGAAGGAATTTTAAAAGACCGGACAACAAAAGAAGTAGAAGCAGAAAGTATTGCCTATATTGTCTGCAATCACTTTGGTTTGGATACTTCAGAATACTCTTTTACCTATATTGCCAGCTGGTGTGAGAGCAAGGATATGAAAGCACTCCGGGCATCTATGGATACCATCCGGAAAACGTCTGCAGAAGTCATTGAGAATATCGAGACACAGATGCACGAACTGGAAATGGAAAGACCGGTGCGGGATACCTTCCATAAGGAAGATTTGATCCTGCATCTTTCAGGCAGCATGGGTTCCGAGTTTACTTATGACCTGATCGAAAACATGAGCAGGGAACAGTTAGAACAGAATGTGGAAGAATATGTCAGCCTTCTGGAAAGTGGTGAGATAGAGGAGAATGAGAAACCTCTGGAAAGTTTTCTGGAAGAAAAAGGTGCTACCGTCACACCACTGTATGACAGCAGTGGGCACGGAGAGAACTATCCGATTGATTTTTATGATGTGGAGTATGATGCTGACACAGGCGTTACTTATTTTTCTGACCTTTCTCCGAAAGAGCAGGCAGAGATGTTGGTGCATAAAGCAGAGTTTCCAAGAAATATTTTTTCAGAAGAAGAAAAGGCATTTGTAAATGAATATGCAGAAACTTTCCCCGGACGGGTGGAAAGACTGAATGACCTGGTATGGGACATGAGGGAATCTTACGATGAAGCCGGTTCAAAGCTAGTGTATGAAGTAATCCAGGCAGCAAGGGCAAACTTCCCAGTGAAAGAACCGGAGATTGTAGAAGAAACAGCCATGCAGTATGCTCACCGTCTGATTGAAACGGCAGAAGCTGCAAATACAGGAAATTTCACAGATTCCCAGAGAAATCTTATTGTGAATTTTGCATATAAGATGGACGACAAAGACGAAGTGCTTGGACTGGTGAACCGTATGATGACTGCAATCCGCAGACCGGGAAGTGAATATACGAGAAGCCTTATGAATGAAACACAGGCACAGATTGACAATTTCCCAGATGGCATGATCGGTTTTACAGAAATGCACGAAGCAGGAATCCGACTGGAACACATGTATCCTCTTGAAAAAAACAGGGCAGTAGAATTGTATCGTGAGGGTGCGGAAGTTTTTCTCTTACATGGAAATCCAGACAATCCAGAGCAGGCAGGACAGATTCTTGCAGAAACAGAAAATGCAATCCTGGGACATGACGGTATTTTTGGTATCACGGAAGCAGAATGGGAAGTACATAAAGAAAGAGAAGCAGCTGCCGCCAGACAGGAAAAACTGGAACAGGACAGTGCAGAAAAGATTGATGAGACACTTCTTCTGCATGGAGAAAGCAGAAGGTTTGCTATTTATCAGATGGATAGTGGAGATGAGCATACTTATCAGTTTATGGGAATAGAATCCGCAAAGAGTCTGGGCTATACCATTGATGGAAAGGATTACCGGATGGTTTATGCAGCACCATGGATGCCAACGATCACGTTAGACAATATATTTGAACGCTTTAACATTGACCGACCGGAAGATTTCCGTGGTCATTCCTTATCGGTAAGTGATGTGATCGTGATAAACAGGGGTGCAGAGATTACAGCCTATTATGTAGATTCTTTTGGATTTCAGGAACTTCCGGAGTTTGTCCAGCAGAGAATGAACATGCTGGAACATAATTCCGTCAGGGCATATTCGCCAGTTTATAAAGGAACATTGGAACAGGCAATGGGAGAACGGGATGTGGATGCTTATCTGGATTCCAGAAAGTTAAACCTGGACTGTAAGAAAGCAATCGAAGAAGCCATCCGGGAGAATTTTGACGGGCTGCACTTAAAGCAGGATGCGGCAAAAGAAGTCGTGGAACGCTTCGGGGAAGAACGTATGAATTTTGTTATGGCAAATACCATCCGTGAACTTTCCCATGATGGAAGATTTTCCAGACAGAACAAAGACTGGGCGGAGCATATCGAAGTCCCGGAAAATATCAGCCGGGGCAGAAATCTGAACCTGGATTATGTGATCGAAAGCCACCCGGCAGTTTTAGATGGGTTTATCGACATGGCAAGAGCTGAGATCCGGATGCAGAGGATAGAACAGGCGATAGGAGAAAACGAAGTGACGATCACAGCAGAGACAAGAGGATATGAAGCAGAAGGACATAACGGGACATGGCATACGGTTGATAAAAAGGAATATGCTGGGGAAAAGTTTTTCTTAATGGAACATGATGAATTTGGCTCCGATGTGGCTGGCATTATCGTAGCAGAAAATGGACAGCTTGTAGCGGAGGACTTATGGAATGGATTTGATGCAGGAGCGTTAGAAGCTGTATCAGAATATCTGCAGGAAAATGGAACAACACTCTATGACTTGACGGAATTCCCGAAAGATTCTGTTGTAACCCTGCGGAGTGGACAGACACTTACAATCGAAGAAATACAGGCAGTACAGAAAGACATATGGGAAGAAACGATGGCAGGAAAAAATGAATCGGGAACAGATGTCCGGTTTAATTTTCATGCAGTCAGTGAGGTGCAGCTGCCGGAAGGCATAAAGTTAAAAATGCCAGAGATTCATTACATTGATAATTTTTATGTGATGGAAGATGTAAATGCAGAGGGTGTAGTAAAAGTAAACCGGTATGAATCACTGGATGAAGCGATGCAGGAATATTTACGTCTGCCAAATCATCAGAAAAAAGTGCTTGGTATCCAGAATACGGAAACGATGCAGGAAAGCATGGATTTTATCCGATGTGAAAACGGGATAGATCGGCTGACCCATGCGTATGAACAGATCGGAGGGTGGCTGAATCCAGAAATATATGAAGCGGTAAATAAAATGGAAAACATGCTGGACTGGAATGAGGTACAGATTGCATATCAGATTGGAAAACAATACTTTACAATCCAGACCGCAGAAGATGGCTATGACTATACATTTTATAATGAAGATTATCAGGAGGATGATGGAGGAATCTATGACAATCCGACAATCTATGTAGATGAAGCTGCCAGTGATATTTTAGAAGATAAAGGGTACTCACTGGAAGATGCAAAAGTAGTGGATTACGAAGATCTGATGGCAGATGTGGAAGAAGTTCAGGAAGAACAGATGCAGCGGATACAATTAGAAAAGAACTGCCCGGCAAGTATTTTTGAAGGATTTCGCAGGGAAGAAGCAATGCAAACCTATGAAGGAATCGCAATGCAGTTTACCAGGAGTAAAGGGTATCTGACCATACAGGCAACAGAAGAAGGATATTCGTTTATTTTTTATGACTCTAATCTGCATGAAATCCAGGGTGGTGATTATGATAATCCAGACGCATCTATTCAGGAAGCTGCTTATGAAATCCTTAAAAGTGAAAGAATGGATGATATGGAATGTGTCAAAGTGGATTATAAAGAATTTGAAGAAATGACGATCCAGCACTCTAAAGATTTATTGCAGGAGGGGGAACTTCGTGTGACTTCTGAGATTGGAAGAAATGAACTGGCATTAAATAGCCTGAGCAGGGCAGAAGTAGAAAGAGGGGTTCTGTATCATGCACAGGCAGTATTAGAAGATATGGGAATGGAACAGGAGGTAGAGCTGCTTGCTGCAAGAGTGTATGGTTCCAGAAGCAGACAAGACCTTTACCGGGAAGATTCTGACTTTGATGTAGTGATTTCTTATCGTGGCAATATCCGTGAAGACAGTTTCTTCAATGAATTAAATGCTCATGGTATAGCAATGGCAGGTATTAAGGTGGACATCAATCCTATCGCAGAAGAAAGAATCACTCTGGCAGAATATATGAAGGAAGCAGATGCTTACCTTGATCAGCAGGAGATTAAAAAGCTGGCGGTGGATTTAGATAATTTCAGCTATGAATATGACGCTTATGAATATAAAGATACCGTTGAGAACAGGGAAGAACAGGTGGAGAAAATCACAGAGGACATTCTGAATAAGAAAACAGAGTGTTTAAAGGACTGGTTGGTTGAAGTATCTGAAGAATCCGATATAGACAGCGATGCTATAACTGCCCATTCTTTACTTTCCCGTCTGGAGGACGCAGAGAGATTTTCTATCTTTGACAAACAGCCAGAGCAGGAACAGCCAGAAGCCACGATCAGTTTTTATGTCGCAGAGTGCATGGAGTTTCCGGTCATGGGAGAGTACCATAACAACCTTACTTTAGAAGAAGCCATTAAAATATATGAGAGCATCCCGTCAGAACGATTGCATGGAATCAAAGGAATCGGATTTGATCTGCAAGATGGCGATGAAGATTATTCTGGGGAATATGGACTCATGAGTGGAGACAGGATAGACAGGGATCTGATTGATATGATTCCACATTATAAGGAGAGTCCATTGGTACAGAAAGCAATCAACGATATGGAAAAATATCTGAATGAGAAACATGGAAAAGTGCAGGAAGCAGAACAGACCGTGGAAGTGAAACAGGAAGTTTCAGAAACACCAGTCAAGAAAGAATCCGTATCAGTAGAACCGAACCAGACGCAAAAGAAAGAGCCTGTAAAGGGCGAAAAAGGAGAACTGAAAAAATCTGTGCTGCAGTCGTTAAAAGAGTTCCAGGCAAGAGTAAAAGCACAGGAGCAGAAAGAAATGGCAACTGAAAAATCCAAAGCACATAAGAAGGGGGATGTAGAATTATGATGGATTTGGCAATGAACTTTGATACAGACGAATGTTTAGTGACCGCAATGTTTGATAAAGGCAACCGAAATGATACGATGGAAGCTATCGACAATATCATTCCATTTCTGAAAGGGGATGCGGATATGATCGGGCTGGTCTGCAATACCATAAGAAAGCTGTTCTGCATGAGTGATGAAGGCTATGAGATTTTTCTTATGGATCTGGAAGATTATAAAGCGGAATTGGAAGAGGAGGACGAGGAATGAGAACAAGTCAGTGTGCAGTATATCAGGTAAAAGAAACACCAGAGTATCGTGATGTTCGTTTCCGTTCTTATGAAAAGCTGAGAAGCGAAGGAAAGAGCGTCAGCATTGAGAACTATCAGCAGGTGTATATTGGAAGAATCCAGCCGGGGGAAACTCCGGCGGATATAAAAATACGCCTGCAGAAACAGCGACCGAAGAACTTCAAAGGTCATTCCATCGGATGTAGCGATGTTCTGGTAATCACGGATGAGGGAAAAACCACAGCCTACTATATTAATAGAGATGGATTCATTATCGTTCCAGAATTTCTCACAAGCAAAAGTTCCTCTAATACCAGACTTTCCATTGATACAACAGGATATGAAATCGAAGGAAAGAAAGGAACATGGCTTGCTCAGGATTATATTTTGATGAATGAGAAGAAATGGTTTCTGATGGAACATGAAGAGTATGGAACAAGAGCTGCCTATGTGATTCTCAGTGAGGAAGGTGCCGTAATCATGAATGACTGTTACAATGGCTTTGATGAAGAAGCCAGACATAACATTCAGAATTTTATGCAGCAACAGGTAGCAAAAGAACAGGAACAGCAAAGACAACAGCAGGTGCAATCGCAAATGCAGTCTAATCAGATACAGCAGTCACCAGAACAGCAGAAAAAGAAACCAGAGCTGGCAAACTGGCAGAAGGTCATGGACAACGGAGAATATCTTCGCAGTGCGGAGATGGCAGAAGAAGCCAATTACAACATGATTGATGGACTGATGAACAATGTTCGTAAGAAAAAAGATAAAGATAAACCAAGAGAATCCGTACTTGCCAGGCTCCGGCTCAATCAGAAGAAAGTTGCAAAACAAGGGAAGAAACAGACACAGCAGAAAGCGATGGCGGAGGATATGGAGAGGAAGAAGAAATAGTATGTGACAAAAGTGGTCTTGCTACACATGTGGCAGGGCCATTTTTTTCGTTGAAAAAAAGAAAAGGATGCTTATAATAATACTATAAGTGCGTATATAGCAAAAAAATGAAAAAGTAGTTAAGGACAATATCGGATATGAAGGGAGAATAAATGGACAGAGAAACATTTTTAATTGGGATGAAAAACATAGATTTATGTCATCCATATGCGAAAAAATTCCGAAATACATATTTGTCATATATTGAAAAAGAAAAAATAAGTAAACAAAACGATTCTTATTGGAACAATGTAACAGAAGATAACTTTGATGAACAATACGAAGTAAAATGGAATAAAAAGTGGTTTTATATCGGTAACAAGATAGAACAGTTTTATAATGAAATGGGATGGGACATCCAAAAGTTATATGCAAATAAAACCGTAGAATATCTAGCTGCAGATGATATTTATTATAGAAATTTTGTGATTCAAGATATTTGGGATAATTTATTAAAGGAGCAGGATGAACATAAAGGTATGGTTAAGGTGAATGTTCTGAATGCAAAAGCTGATACAGCGCATCATGTTGCTGATGTTTTTTTGCAAGTGGTGTATGGTGACAGTACTAAAGAACAGATTGTGGTACCTATGGTAGAGGTCAAGGATGCCTGGAAAATGAGATAGTATTTATTTGGTAATAAAAAAGCCATCAGCCAGTTTCTGGGCTGATGGCTTTTTTTGAACGATACTGTTTTATTTGTTTTTAGCTTCTTCCAGCTCCACCTCCTTTACTTTGCGGAATAGATCGGAAGCAAAGACTAAATCGTTGAGTTTCTCGTTTGTTGAGGTCATTACTTCATCTTTGTTGCCTTGCCATTCTTTATGACCTTGGTAGATAAAACAGATGTTTTCACCAATGCCCATCACCGAATTCATGTCGTGGGTGTTGATGATGGTAGTCATATTATAGTCTTTGGTGATGCCTGAAAGCAGTTCATCTATCACAAGTGAGGTCTTTGGATCCAAACCTGAGTTTGGCTCATCGCAGAACAAGTATTTCGGATTCATTACGATGGCACGTGCAATAGCTACTCGTTTCTGCATACCACCCGAGATTTCTCCAGGATATTTCTGCTGAGCCTCTATCAGATTGACGCGGTCAAGACATTCCTGAGCCCGTTTTACGCGCTCCCTGTAATTCATAGTAGAGAACATATCAAGTGGAAACATGACATTCTCAAGTACATTCAAAGAGTCGAACAGGGCTGCGCTTTGGAAAATCATTCCCATCTCGCGGCGCATCTGGACTTTTTCTTTTTTTGACATCCGGATGAAGTCACGGTCATCGTAAAGAACTTCACCACTTGTAGGCTGAAGTAATCCTACAAGATTCTTCATGAGTACGGTCTTTCCGGAACCACTCTGTCCGATTATCAAATTAGTCTTTCCTGTTTCAAAGGTGACGTTTATATTGTCTAATACAACCTTGTCGCCAAACGACTTGGTGAGATTTCTAACTTCTATCATAGTTTACGAGAGAATTTGAGTGAGGAAAACATCTGAAAACAGAATCAAAACACTAGAACTGACAACAGCATCGGTTGATGATTTTCCAACCTCCACAGATCCACCTTCTACGGTATAACCGAAATAAGAAGATACGCTGGAAATGATGAATGCAAAGAAAAGACTCTTGATAATGCTCATCCATACAAACCATTGGTTAAATGAATGTTGCAAGCCAAGTGTCAGATCATCTGGTGGTAGAATATGCCCAATATACGCTGTTCCGTAGGCGCCGATGATACCCATGCCAGAACTGAAGATAACCAGGAATGGCATGATGGTAACCAAACCGAGAATTTTAGGCAGAATGAGGTAACATGCAGAGTTTACTCCCATGATATCAAGGGCATCAATCTGTTGGGTGACACGCATCGTTCCCAACTCCGAAGCGATATTAGAGCCCACTTTGCCTGCGAGAATCAGACACATTATACTTGATGAGAACTCCAGAAGCATGATTTCACGGGTGGTGTAGCCGGAAACCCATCGTGGCATCCAAGGGCTCTGGATGTTCAATTTCATCTGGATGCAGATAACGGCTCCAATGAAGAAGGATATCAGTAAGACGATACCTATAGAGTCAACACCCAATTGCGACATCTCCTTGATGTATTGTTTCAAGAACATGCGCATGCGCTCAGGACGGGAAAAAGAACGTCCCATCAATATGAGATATTTACCGAAGGTGGTAAGCCATTTTTCTATTAACATGCTATTATAAAACTGAATTTTGCTGCAAAATTAACCAAAATCCTCTAAAAAACTGCAATATTATGAATAGTTTTTGATTTTATAAGCGATATTTCCTTTATTTTTAGTATTTTTGCAGCCAAATTAGCTAATTATGGACGAAATTAACAATAACGAACAGCAAAATCAGAATTCTCTGGTTTTGCGAACAGAGGGATTGGTGAAGCGCTATGGTAAACGAACGGTTGCCAATGGAGTTTCTATCAATGTGAAGCAAGGAGAAATTGTGGGATTACTGGGACCTAATGGTGCTGGTAAGACAACTTCTTTCTATATGACAACTGGACTTGTTGTGCCTAATGAGGGACATGTCTTTCTGGGAGATCAGGAAATTACAGATTTTCCTGTATACAAACGTGCCCGTGCGGGAATCGGATACCTGCCTCAGGAGGCCAGTGTTTTCCGCAAGATGAGTGTGGAGGACAATATACTTTCAGTCTTGGAAATGACAGGAAAACCACGTAGTTATCAGTTGCAGAAGTTAGAGAGTCTTATTAGCGAGTTTCGTCTCAATAAGGTTCGTAAGAATAAGGGTGACCAGCTTTCCGGAGGTGAGCGCCGCCGTACAGAGATAGCCCGTTGCCTGGCTATTGACCCAAAGTTTATCATGCTCGATGAGCCATTTGCTGGTGTTGACCCTATTGCGGTAGAAGATATTCAGCATATTGTATGGCAGTTGAAGTATCGCAATATCGGTATTTTGATTACCGACCATAATGTACAGGAGACTCTGACCATTACAGACAGAGCCTATCTGCTGTTCGAAGGTAAGATTCTTTTTCAGGGCAAACCAGAGGAATTGGCAGAGAATAAGATTGTGCGCGAAAAGTATCTGAGTAACAGTTTTGTGCTCAGAAAGAAGGACTTTCAGCTCATAGATGAGCAAAAAAGAGCCAAAGAAGCAGCGACTGATGGTTAAAAAATCATTTTTTTCTCTTATATATTAGGTATATCCATTAAAAATGTGTAATTTTGCAAGCCAATTGCGGTTATACACGAAAACTGTAGAATTAAAGAAAATATTAACAATAATAAAATAACAAATATCAAGATGAAAATTTCATTTGAAAATCCTGACAAGATTAATGGTCTTTTGACCCTCGTTGTCGAAGAGGAAGATTACAAGAATGATGTCGAGAAGACATTGAAAGATTATCGTAAGAAGGCTAATGTTCCAGGTTTCCGTCCTGGTCAGGCTCCTATGGGTATGATTAAGCGTCAGTTCGGTCCATCTGTAAAAATGGAAGCTATCAACAAGCTCGTTGGTCAGCAGATTTACAAGTATGTACAGGACAACAATATCCAGATGCTCGGTGAGCCTCTCCCATCAGAGAAGCAGGAGCCAGCTGACTTGGAGAATGGTAATTCTTTCACATTTATGTTTGATATCGCTGTTGCTCCAGAGTTCAAGGTAACTCTCAATGGTCGCGACAAGGTTGATTATTATAACATCACAGTTGATGATAAGATTCTCGATCAGCAGATTGATATGTACGCTCAGCGTGCAGGTAGCTATGAGAAGGCTGAGAAGTACGAGGAGAATGACCTTTTGAAGGGTGACTTGCGTGAGCTTGATGAAAATGGCAATACCAAGGAAGGTGGTATCACTGTAGAGGGTGCTATCCTGATGCCTAGCTACATCAAGGTTGACGAGCAGAAGAATCTCTTCAACGATGCTAAGCTCGGTGATGTAATCACATTCAACCCTAAGAAGGCTTATCCAGAGAACGATACTGAGGTTTCTTCACTCCTGAAGATTGAGCGTGAAGCTGTTAAGGACTTGGAGTCAGAGTTCAGCTTCCAGATTACAGAAATCCAGCGTTTCAAGAAGCATGAAATCAACGAAGAGCTCTTTAAGCAGGTTCTCGGTGAGGATACTGACGTGAAGGACGAGGCTGCTTTCCGTGCTAAGATTGCAGAGGGCTTGCAGGCACAGCTCGTTAACGATTCTGATTATAAGTTCATTCTCGACGTTCGCGAGCACTGCGAGAAGAAGGTTGGTGAATTGCAGTTCCCAGATGCACTCTTGAAACGTATCATGTTGGCTAACAACAAGGATAAGGGCGAGGAGTTCGTAGAGAAGAACTATGCTGAGAGCATCAAGGAGTTGACATGGCATCTTATCAAGGAGCAGCTTATCAAGGCTCAGGATATCAAGGTTGATGACAATGACCTGATGGAGACAGCTAAGGAGGCAGCTCGTGCTCAGTTCGCTCAGTATGGTATGAACAACATTCCTGAGGAGTACATTGAGAACTATGCTAAGGAAATCCTCAAGAAGGGTGACGCTACAGATGCACTTGTAGATCGCTCTATCGATCGTAAGTTGGCTGCATCTCTGAAAACAGCAGTAAAGCTTAACGAAAAGGAGATTTCTGTAGAAGATTTCAACAAGATGATGCAGGAATAACATTTTTTTGAAAAAAAACTTCAAATAAATACGAGGTTATCGACTTTTTTTATTATCTTTGTTCCACCGAACGAGAAATAAGGGTCGATAACCTCTTTTTTCGTATGGTTTAAGACGTAAAATACTATATAGATATGAACGATTTTAGAAAATATGCAACCAAGCATCTTGGTATGAATGGTATGGTGCTTGATGATGTTATTAAGGCACAGGCTCAGTATATGAACCCTTACATCTTGGAGGAACGTCAGCTGAACGTTACTCAGATGGATGTATTCTCTCGCTTAATGATGGACCGTATCATCTTCCTGGGTACACAGATTGATGACTACACAGCAAATACATTGCAGGCGCAATTGCTGTATCTGGATTCAGTAGATAGTGGCAAAGATATTTCTATCTATTTGAATAGTCCTGGTGGTAGCGTTACTGCCGGTTTGGGTATTTATGATACCATGCAGTTTATCTCTAGCGATGTAGCTACTATCTGTACAGGTATGGCTGCTTCTATGGCTGCCGTGCTGCTCGTTTCTGGTCAGGAGGGTAAGCGTTCTGCTTTGCCTCATAGCCGTGTCATGATTCACCAGCCATTAGGTGGCGTTCAGGGTCAGGCTTCTGATATTGAGATTGAGGCTCGCGAAATCTTGAAGATGAAGAAGGAATTGTATACTATCATTTCAGACCATTCTCATACTCCTTATGATAAGGTTTATGCTGATAGCGACCGTAACTATTGGATGACAGCTGAAGAAGCCAAGGAATATGGAATGATAGATAATGTGTTGGTTCGTAAATAACGAATTGTTTTAAGTAAATATGCGTATATATAATAAGGTGCGCAAGAAGAGATAATAATTATAATATGCCAAAGAAAGTATGTAGCTTCTGTGGAAGATCAGAAAATGAAGTCAGATTACTCATCACGGGTATCAATGGCTTCATTTGCGAAGATTGTGCTAAGCAGGCTTATGAAATTATACAGTCTACAGGGGTCTTGGCTCCTAAAGCTGGGGAGGGTAAGTTTGTTCTCAAAGAGGTGCCAAAGCCTGTAGAGATCAAAAAATACCTGGATGAATATATCATCGGTCAGGATCAGGCTAAGCGCAATTTGGCTGTCGCTGTATATAACCACTACAAGCGTTTGCAGCAGCCAAAGGATGAAGATGGTGTAGAAATCGAAAAGAGTAATATCATCATGGTTGGTAGTACCGGTACAGGTAAAACCTTGTTGGCGCGTACAATAGCTAAGATGTTGGATGTTCCTTTCACCATTGTTGATGCCACTGTATTTACTGAAGCAGGTTATGTGGGTGAAGACGTTGAAAGCATCTTGTCGCGTCTGTTGCAGGTTGCTGATTATGATGTGGCTGCAGCAGAAAGGGGAATTGTGTTCATTGATGAGATTGATAAGATAGCCCGCAAGAGCGATAATCCTTCTATCACGCGTGATGTGAGTGGCGAAGGTGTACAGCAGGGATTGTTGAAACTCTTGGAAGGTACCATGGTTAATGTTCCGCCTAAGGGTGGACGCAAGCATCCTGATCAGGATTATATCCATGTAGATACCAAGAATATCCTGTTTATCTGTGGTGGTGCTTTTGACGGTATTGAGCGTAAAATAGCTCAGCGTATGAATACGCACGTAGTAGGCTATAATTCGGTTCAGAATGTAGCTAAGATAGATAAGAAGGATTTGATGCAGTATATCCTTCCACAGGATTTGAAGTCTTTTGGCTTGATACCTGAAATTATCGGCCGTTTACCTGTGCTTACTTATCTCAATCCGTTGGATAGGGAGGCTTTGCGCAAAATCTTGGTTGAACCTAAGAATTCAATTGTCAAGCAGTATCAGAAATTGTTTGAGATGGATGGCATTAAACTGAAGTTTGATGAAGATGCTCTCGATTATATCGTAGACAAAGCGGTAGAGTATAAATTGGGTGCTCGCGGACTTCGTTCAATTGTTGAAGCTGTGATGATGGATGCTATGTTTGAGATTCCATCAAAGAAGGTTGAATCATTCACTGTTACGCTGGAGTATACCAAGCAACAGTTGGATAAATCTCATCTCGGACAGTTGGAAACAGCATAAATCAGTTGGGCTTTTCGCCCAATTGAATGCTATTTAATCGTATATATAGACATATATAATATAATAATAGGTGGATATGACAGAACAGGTTAATCTTACAGGACAGTTGAAGCATTATTTCGGCTTCGATTCGTTTAAGGGTGATCAAGAGGCAATCATCAGAAATTTGATGAGTGGCAATGATACTTTTGTATTGATGCCTACAGGTGGCGGTAAGAGTTTGTGTTACCAGTTGCCTTCGCTCATTATGGAGGGTACAGCTATTGTGATTTCTCCTCTGATTGCTTTGATGAAGAACCAGGTAGATGTTATTAATGGTTTGAGTGAAAGTGATGGCGTGGCTCATTATCTCAATTCATCATTGAATAAGTCGGCTATTGAGAAGGTGAAGAATGATATTCTCAATGGTACGACCAAACTCCTGTATGTTGCACCTGAATCTTTGACGAAAGAAGATAATGTTGAGTTCCTTAAAACAGTAAAGATTTCGTTCTATGCCATTGATGAGGCTCACTGTATCTCTGAGTGGGGACACGATTTCAGACCAGAGTATCGTCGTATTCGCCCTATTATTAACGAAATAGGTGTTGCACCTGTGATAGCGCTAACAGCTACTGCAACAGATAAGGTACGTACTGATATCAAGAAAAACTTAGGCATCATGGATGCCAAAGAATTCAAGAGCTCTTTTAACCGCCCTAACTTGTATTATGAGGTGCGCCCGAAGAACAAGGATATCGATCGTCAGATCATCATGTTTATTCGTCAACACAAAGGAAAGAGTGGTATTATCTATTGTCTCTCCCGTAAGAAAGTAGAGGAATTGGCAGAGGTGTTGAAAGCCAATGAAATCAAAGCGGCTCCTTATCATGCCGGTCTTGATTCGGCTACCCGTTCTCAAACCCAGGATGATTTTCTGATGGAGCGTATTGATGTCATTGTTGCTACTATCGCCTTCGGAATGGGTATCGATAAACCTGATGTCCGTTTTGTTATTCATTATGATATACCCAAGAGCTTGGAAGGTTATTATCAGGAAACGGGTAGAGCCGGACGTGATGGAGGCGAGGGTATATGTATCGCCTTCTATGCCCGTAAAGACCTCAGAAAACTGGAGAAGTTTATGGAGAACAAACCTGTAGCAGAACAGGATATCGGCAGACAGTTGTTGCAGGAAACGGCTGCCTATGCAGAATCGTCTGTCTGTCGCAGAAAAATGTTGCTTCATTATTTTGGTGAGGAATATCATGAAGAAAACTGCCATAACTGCGACAACTGCCTGCATCCTACAGAAAAATTCGAGGCTAAGGATGCGCTGCTCGTTGTTTTGGAGTCTGTTGCTGCGGTGAAGGAGAATTTCCGTCAGGAATATATCATCGATTTTGTAAAGGGACGTGCTACTGATGATATCGTTTCTCACAAGCATGATGAACTGGAGGAGTTTGGAGCAGGAGAAGATATGGATGCTAAAGTTTGGAATCCTGTTATCCGTCAGGCGTTGATAGCCGGTTATCTCAAGAAAGATGTAGAGAACTATGGCCTTTTGAAGTTGACAGCTGCGGGTAAGCGTTTCATTAAGAATCCTGAATCATTCATGATCGTTGCCGATAAGGAATTCTCTGATGATTTTGATGGAGCGCCTCTGAGCGAGCATAATACAGGTGCTTTGGATCAGACACTTTTCTCCATGTTGAAAGACTTGCGTAAGACAGTAGCAAAGAAGCATAAATTGCCGCCTTATGTTATTTTCCAGGATATTTCTCTGGAACAGATGGCAACGATGTATCCTGTAGATATGCAGGAATTGCAGAACATACAGGGAGTTGGAGCCGGTAAGGCAAAGAGGTATGGTAAGGAGTTCTGTAAATTGATCAATCAGTATTGTGAAGAGAATCTGATAGAGCGTCCTGAGGAATTACGTGTCAGGACAGTTGCCAAGAAATCAGTCTTGAAGGTAAGCATCATTCAGAGCATAGACCGCCAGATAGATCTTGATGATTTGGCAGAAGCAAAAGGTTTGGATTTCTCAGAATTGCTTGACGAAATAGAGGCAATCGTTTACAGCGGTACCAAGCTGAATATCGATTATTTCATAGAGGAAGTTGTGGATGATGACCATGTAGATGATATCTACGATTACTTCATGGAGAGCGATACTGATGATTTGAATGCGGCTCAAGATGAATTGGGTGAAGACTACAATGAAGACGAAATTCGACTCGTCAGAATCAAGTTTTTGTCCGAACAAGCCAACTAATCACGTTAAATAGCATTAATAAGGTAAGATTTTCGTGAAAAGCGAACTCTATCTGAGAAATTATTGCTAAATTTGCACGCAATAAATTTTTAAAGGTTACAATATGTCATCATT
>ENA-OQID01000747-OQID01000747.1-human-gut-metagenome-genome-assembly--contig:-NODE-747-length-15684-cov-6.835587_pt1 | contig 15684 bp, 17 predicted proteins | sample MGYA00242567_ERZ504727 | MGnify/ENA primary metagenome ERZ504727 (study PRJEB26092, sample SAMD00036215) | human gut metagenome | host: Homo sapiens | study: EMG produced TPA metagenomics assembly of...
GGTTTTACTTTTATGCTATTAACGTTACATGATGGAACTACGGCGCAGTTGTAAATTTGTTCTTCCGAAAGAAATGTTCCCCTTCTTCCTGTGGATTGGAAAACTATAAGTAAAAGAATGATGCCCGCAAATCCTGTCTGTGGAACAAACATAAAGGCACCAGAACTTGCAGTTAAGGGGACGCCTCAAAAGGAGCTACGAATCCCATGAACTGGAATAAACATAAAAATACCCTGTTAAATCATTTGATGATAAGGCCGGGTATCTATAGATGAAAAATTAAAGGTTTAGGTGACAGTTTTCCGAAATTTTAATGCTTAAAATCAGAAAATGTCACCTATATAGTAAAAATTGTTTCTCCAGATACCGGTTTTTTAGAAAAAGCGGTACCTAAAGAAGCAATTTTTGATCTATAGAGACTTTCCGGTATCTGAATGTTAAATTTTCAGCGTGTAGGTACCATAATGGTATCTTTTACATGAAATTTATTGGGATAGATACCACAGTGAAATTTTTTACTGAATTTTATTGGTATAGGTACCGCAATGGTATCTTTTACGTGAATGTTATTGGCATAGATATCACGATGGCATTTTTCCTATGAATTTTGATTATATAGTCCCCCCATTTTTCATTTATAAGTTTATAATGCCCGATCATATAAAGGCTTCAATAGAACGATTGTTTCAAAAAATACCGGCGATGAAATTTCCACTTATTAGCAAGTCAAGCTTCCCAAACATTTATCACTTTGCCGTAAACGCTCATTGCACGCATTTCCTTCCGGGAGCGCCTTTAACTGCAAGTTCTGGTGCCCTTATATTTGTTCCACAGACAGGATTTGCGGAAATATGTTTCTCAATTATATTATCTCCAGCCAACAGGAAGAAGGGGTACATTTCTTTCGGAAGAACAAATTTGCAACTGCGCCGTAGTTCCATCACATAACGCTAATGGCATAAAAGTAAAATATTTGTCAAACTTACCTGAAATCAATATCGGCGCTAACTTGCAAATTTTTCTGTAGAAAGAGAATGTCCCCCTTCTTCCGTCGCATCGAAAAAACTTATATTTAAAACAATCCCCGCAAATCCGTCCCTTCTGCCAAATCCCAAAGGCTCCAGATCACGCCGTTAAACAGCAATTTAAAGGAAAACGAATAGATGAAAAAATTATGCAGATATAGTATAATAGACAATAATAAACCAAAAGAGAAACTTGCCAGACTGGGGGAAACATGGAACCACAAAAGCAGAATGACGGTGTGCGCTATAAGCTGGCGAATGCCATGAAAGAATGTATGCGCACGGCACCGGTAGAAAAAATAACCGTAAAAGAAATTGTAGAAACCTGTGGGTTGACGCGTCAGACATTTTATCGGAATTTTCAGGATAAATATGATCTGATCAACTGGTATTTTGATAAGATTTTGCTGGAATCATTTGAGCACATGGGAGAAGGAAGAACCGTCTACGAGAGCCTTGTCAACAAATTTGAATACATTCAGATGGAGCAGCTGTTTTTTCGGGCGGCATTCAAAAATGATCAGCAGAATTGCCTGAGAGATCATGATTTTGAACTGATTCAGGAGTTTTACACAAAGCAGATCGAAAGCCGGACAGGAAGAAAGATTTCCACCGAATTGCAGTTTGAACTGGAAATGTATTGTCTTGGTTCGGTTTATATGACGGTGCAGTGGGTGCTCGGGTATCGGAAATGTACGCCAGAAGAGCTGGCACATGCGCTGACCGAATCCATGCCTGTGCGGCTGAGGGAAGTATTTCAAAAACTGGGATTAATATAGAAAGAAGCTGTAAAACTCTTTCACTTTGTCTATAATTTAAAACGCCAGAACCGGTATTTGCCGGAACTGGCGTCTCTTTCATCAGTGACTTCTTTTACAGTCCACTTTATATTGAATTGCAAGAAATTACATCAGTTTACGGAACAGAGCTTTCAGATCCTCTACACTGGCATCTTTTGGATTTCCAGGTGCGCAGGCATCGGCATGTGCGGATTCTGCAAGGAACTGTAAGTCTTCTTCCTTCAGTGCTTCCAGTTTGGTCGGAATTCCGACATCGACGGAAAGCTGCTGTACGGCATCAATCGCTGCCTTGCGGTATTCGTCCACAGACATTTCATCGACACCCTTGACACCCATGGCGCGTGCAATCTCGCGGTATTTTTCACCGGTGCAGTCGGCATTGTATTCCATAACGATTGGGAGCATCATTGCACAGGCAACACCGTGTGGAGTGTCATAGACAGCACCGAGTGTGTGTGCCATGGAATGTGCGATTCCAAGTCCGACATTGGAAAATCCCATACCTGCGATATACTCGCCGAGTGCCATGCCTTCGCGTCCCTCTTTTTCGTTTGCAACGGCACTGCGCAGGGATTTGGAGATCAGCTCAATGGCTTTGAGGTGGAACATATCTGTCATTTCCCAGGCTGCTTTTGTAGTGTATCCTTCGATGGCGTGTGTCAGGGCATCCATACCGGTAGAAGCAGTAAGTCCCTTTGGCATGGAAGACATCATCTCAGGATCTACGATTGCGATAATTGGCATATCGTGTGGGTCAACACATACAAATTTACGCTTCTTTTCCACATCGGTAATGACGTAGTTGATGGTAACTTCTGCCGCAGTACCAGCGGTGGTCGGAACAGCGATGATCGGTACGCATGGTTTTTTGGTCGGGGCTACACCCTCAAGGCTGCGCACATCTTCAAATTCCGGATTGGCAATGATGATACCGATGGCTTTGGAAGTATCCATGGAAGAGCCGCCGCCGATTGCAATGAGGTAGTCGGCACCGGAATCCTTGAATGCCTGTACACCGTGCTGGACATTCTGGATGGTTGGATTTGGTTTGATATCGGAATAAATCTCATACACAAGACCATTCTTGTCCAGTACATCTGTTACCTTTTTTGTTACACCAAACTTGATCAGGTCAGGATCAGAGCAGACAAAAGCTTTCTGGAATCCGTGCGCTTTTGCCTCGGTTGCAATCTCCTGAATTGCACCTGCGCCGTGATAAGATGTTTCATTTAACATAATTCTGTTTGTCATAGTTGTAATCGTCTCCTTTGCATACATTCATGATACCCTTATTGTAGCAATGAAAAATCCGGGATGTAAGTTACAAAAGCAGCAGATTGTAACATGTGGTCCCCAATTTTTTTTCTTGATTTTTTATGGGAAAAGGAGTAATCTGTCAATGGGAATGAAGTTCTCTCAAGGGAATTTCCCTGAACTGCTGAACGATAAGCTGATGACTTCTACGATTGTTTGATCGCAGAGACCATCGGCTTTTTTATTTGCTGTAAGATTTTGAGGATGTGCAGGGGAAGGATTGATGCAGGATGGATGTAGCAGTAAATCAATTGTTCATATGTCGCATGTAAGAGACGAAAAAGGGATTATGAAAGAAGAGGAAAACCATGAATCCGTCACATGATTTACAGGGATTAAAGAAAAAAGCAAAAGAAACATTTTTGTATGCGCTATCTGCGCTGCTCCTTGGCATTGCAATTGGTGCCATTGACGCGGTATTTGGTCGTGTTTTACTTTTTATTACAGATTTTCGTTCGGCGCATGTAGTTGTATTGCTGCCGTTTCTGCCGCTGGCAGGGCTTGGGATCGTCTGGTTATACCGGCATTTCAATGAGACGGCGGCAAAAGGAATGACGCTTGTCATGGAAGCCGGGCAGGGAAAGCGGGAGTCGATTCCACTGGCACTCATCCCACTTGTCATGGCCGGTACATGGATCACACATCTGTTTGGCGGAAGTGCGGGGCGCGCGAGGGCGTTGCCGTGCAGATCGGTGCCACACTTTCCCATGCGTTTGCCCGCAGATTCCACTTCCCGGACAACGGCAGGATAGTATTGATTGCGGGAATGGCAGCCGGATTTGGAGGCCTCTTTCAGACTCCGTTTGCAGCAGTCTTTTTTGCGATGGAAGTAGTGGTGAGTGGAAGTATGGCATATTCCGCATTGCTTCCTGCGGCAATTGCGTCTTTTACGGCATCTGCAACTTCGCATGCGCTGGGGCTGGAAAAATTTTCGGTTCTTCTTTCGCAGACCTTGTCATTGACGGACACAAAGACGGTGACGTATCTGATTCTTTTTGGAATCTTGTTCGGTCTGACGGGACGGCTGTTTGCGGTGCTTTTGCAAAAAGTAAAACAGTTTATGGGAAACGTACTGGAAAATCCATACAAGAGAATCGGCTTTGTGTCGATCCCACTGGCGGTGTTTCTTTTTCTGATGTGGAACGGACGGTACTGCGGACTTGGAACCAATCTGATCGTGCAGGCATTTTCCGGGGGAGAACTGTATATGTTTGACTGGATTTTGAAGCTGCTCTTTACGGTACTGACTTTGTCGATCGGGTTTCAGGGCGGAGAGGTGACGCCGCTTTTTTCCATCGGTGCATCGCTTGGTTTTGTGCTGGGAAGCCTGGCAGGACTGCCACCGATGGTCTGCGCGGCACTTGGATACGCGGCGGTGTTTGGAAGTGCAACCAATACTTTGCTGGCTCCGGTTCTGATCGGAATGGAAGTATTTGGTGTGGAAAATGGGCTTGCATTTTTTGCGGTCTGCCTGGTGGCATTTCTGGTCAATGGCAACCGCTGCATTTATACGGCACAGAAACGGTCTTTTTGGTAAAAATCCCTTGACTCTCACCCTGGTTCATGGTTTATAGTTCTGCCAGAATTAAAAAAAAGAGACGATGCAACTGTATACATTTGCAGGAGAAATCGATATGGAGATTGCGATCGCATCCTTCCGGAAAAGCCTGCCGCAATGGTGTTGTCCGTCATTGCAGAGTGATGGCGCAATCAGTGTGGAGAAAATCAGTCATCCTCTTATGGCAGATGCAATCCCGAATGATTTTGTCCTGAAAAAAGGTGTGGTACTGACCGGGGCAAATGCATCTGGTAAATCGACATTTATGAAAGCGGTTGCCATCAATGTGATTCTGGCACAGACGATCAATACCTGTGTTGCAAAAAATATGAAAATGCCTGCAATACAGGTGATGACCTCGATGGCACTTCGGGATGATGTGCTGCAGGGAGAGAGTTATTACATGCGCGAAATTAAATATTTAAAGCGCATGCTCGATGAATTGGAAACGGGTGAGCCCATGTTGTTTGTGATTGACGAGATTTTAAAAGGGACGAACACGCGTGAGCGTCTGGCGGCATCCAATGCCATTTTATCCTACATGGTACAGAAACAGGGCTTTCTCCTGATTGCCACACATGATCTGGAGCTGGTGTATGCCCTGAAAAACCGATACGACACTTATTATTTTGACAGTCAGGTTCATGAAAAAGATATCGTTTTTCCATACAAAATCAGACGTGGGATCGTCGGGAAAACAAATGCCATAGATTTGATGGAACTGCTGGATTTTCCAGAAGAAATTACAGACCAGGCACGGCGTGAGGTGGGAAAGAGATAATTGTATTTTCAAATATTATAGAAGGAGGAACGGGACAGATGAAAATAGGACAGGCAGCACAACTGACCGGATTAACCATCAGCAATATCCGCTTTTATGAAAGAAAGGGGCTGCTCGAACCGGAGCGGAATGACCAAAGCAAATACCGCAATTACAGTGAACAGGATATCCGGCGGTTAAAACAGATCATTTTATATCGGAAAATGAATATGCCCATCGAAAAAATTGCCTTGATGCTGGATGATCCGGCAGTTTCTGAGGAACTGGTCCGGCAGCAGTTGCAGGAGTTGTTAAATAAGCAGCAGGAAATACAGGGTTCCATCGACCTGTGCCGGAAACTTGCAGCAGATCATGCCTACGATGGCGAAAATATTGATTTTTACCTCAACTATGTAAAAGAAGAAGAGAAAAAGGGACGTAGCTTTGCGCAATTGGAGGAACTTGTCGGTGATTTTTCGGAGTACAGCGAGTTTTATAAAGTGAGTGGCGATCCGGTTTTCCAGTTTCTGTTTTGTAAGGTCAAAAATCAGAAGCTGTTTGGATGGGTATGGTTTGCACTGTGGATCGCACTGAGTGTTTTTTTTATTGTGGAGTTTGGATTCGGTGACGGGCATATGCCGCTTGTGGTAAAAGCGATCGTTATCGGGGCTGTGCTTGTCTTTTTATGGTATGATTTTATCCGGTATTGTAGAAAAAAGAGAGGGGATTACTGGAGAAAAACGGGAAGATAGTTTCAAATTTACGTGTTGCAGAGAGAAAATGGATCATATAGGGGAAAATGCCAGAAAAATCCTGTAAGGTGGAGGAACTTGGACATATAAGGAAAAAATGCCAGAAAAATCCCACAAGGTGGGGAGAAAGGGACATATAGAGAAAAATAGTTGGAAAAAGTCCCACAAGGCAAAGAGAAAGGGACATATAGAAGAAAAATGTTCGAAAAAATCCCGTCTCACAGGAATCAGGGGACATAAAATGAAAGAAATTTTGTATATGTCCCGGCAAATAGAAGAACTGGGACATATCAAAAAGAAAAACTTGCATATGTCCCGTCAAATAGAAGAACTGGGACATATCAAAAAAGAAAACTCGCATATGTCCCGGCAAATAGAAGGCTGGGACATATCATCAAGAAACCACGCTATATGTCCCAGAGGAATGTAAGAACCTGGAAAATCATCAAAGAAAAGGAAGATCCAATTTCCACCATTGAGTATCCCTTGGTTTTGTGGTGGGAAGTGTGGCAGGACTGTCAACGATGGCCTGCGCGGCACTTGGATACGCGGCGGTGTTTGGAAGTGCAGCCAATACTTTGCGCACCGGTTCTGATTGGAATGGAAGTATTTGGTGTGAAAAATGAGCTGGCTGTAAAAAAGCGAATATATACCGTTAAATACAGGAAAACAACAGCACCATAAAAGGCATGGTCACAATGGCACACAGCGTGGTCACTACGTTGATTGCGCTGGCATAGTGTGCATCGTTTCCGTACACCTGACACATCTGTGTAACGGTGGATGCTGATGGGGTGATTACTGCGAGAAATACAATGAGCATGATCTTTTGAGCATCTGCAGACAGTGTGGCAAGATGGCTGATTTTTATGAGAAACAGTGCAATCAAAGGAATGACAAGCATTCTGAGAGCCGATATGAAATATACACGTTTATTTGCAAAAATTGCTTTTAAATCCATTCCGGCAAAAAGCATTCCGGTTACAATCATGCTGGCTGGCCCGATCATATTTCCAACACTGGAGATGGTATTTGTAATGAGTTCCGGCAGCCGGATTCTGGTGAAAAATAAAATGGCACCAATGGCAATGGAAATCATATTGATGTTAAGAATGATTTTTTTTCCAGTCATAGGAAGACTCACGGCTTATGATTTTCTTGCAGTGTGTCCAGAGGAAAACAAGCTGCACGCTCATGAAGACACATCCGTAAAGCACCCATTTCTGCCCCAGAACAAATGTCACGATAGGAACAATCAGATTGCCGGAGTTGGAGTAATAGATAGAAGCTGTTTCCACTTCATTTAAGGAAAACAGTTTTCCCATCACGAAAACGACAAGCAGGAGAACCACCTGAAGCAATACGGATGCAGCAAGCGCGATCAGAAGACCATTTACGGTTTTTTTAGTATAGTCCACCTGAAAAGCGTTTATAATCACGCATGGAATGATCAGGTACAGTACGATTTTGGATAAAACCTTACTGTCTTCTTCCTTGACAATTCCCGCCTTTACAATGATAAATCCCATCACAATCATGAGAAAAAGCTCAAAAATCTGTTCCATTAAAAGAATACTGACCTGCATAAAATAACCCTGTCTTTCTAACTGCCTATCATAGAACATAGAAAATAAAATTGCAAGAGCATACCGGTTATTTGCAAAAGCAGAAACTGTGTAAGTTTATAGTCCCGGCTTTCATGTCAGAATCGTATAAAATGTCAGCACTTTTCCGGCCGCAGCGTCAGAATCGTATGAAATGTCAGTGTAGGCAGATCAAAATACATCTTAATCGCACCATCATAGCGGTCAATCACCCGCTGTACACTTTTCAGCCCGAATCCATGTCTCTGGTGGTCGTTTTTACTGGAAACCAGAATGACATTTCTTGATAAGGATAATGAATCGCTTTCTTATGAATATAAAGTAAAGGCTGGGGATAATGCCCACGATATCATACCGCTCGACCCAGATACCCTAGAGGATAACTGGGTGCTGGTAATGGAAAAAAATGAGGATACAGATGCCTCGTTAAAATATGTGATGAAATAAAAACTGCCTTATTTTATTGCAGCATTTCCTGCTTAATTTTTTCGTATAAAGGACGAATGGTTTCCGGCACTTCCTCCAATTCGTCCGCAATCTGATCCAGAGGTTTGCCTTTTTGAATTTTTTTACGAATCTGCTCTGACAATTTTTCTTCTTTCCCGATCTCTTTCCCGATTTCTTTTCCGATCCTTTCGCCATCCTCAATTGCTTCGGCGCGCTGCATTTCCAGCCGTCGTTCAAATGTATAGTCTAATGTCATCACGTGCATTACCTCCTCCCTGTGTTGAGCCAGAAAATCCCTAAGCACATTTTCTTCCATACACTGGTTGATAGCTTTCTCAATGGCATCTTCCAGATTTCCACTGATTTCATTATTTTTCCGCACCATATCCACAAAATACATATATTCACGCAATGTCTGGCATTTTGACAGCAATGGAACATTTTTCCCATTGTTAATATTGTAAACATGGCAGACCAATTCTATCTCAGGATTCTTGGTTTCTTTTTCAAATGCATCAGAAAGACGGAGATCATACTGATCCGGCGCATCTTCTTTTCCATTATAAAACACGACAAAATGGGGCACTGGAATCTTTAAGATTCTTCCACCATAAATATCACGTTTCTGAGCTTTGATTTGTTTTTGTATAATGCTTGCAAAATAAAGCAGATCCCTCAGTGGCATATTCGGGCAATAGGTCGACTGATGCTCATACAGGCTCAGATTCGCATCAAGAATGAATGATGCATCATTCCGTACGGTAAGCGAAAAGCTTTTGTCATCCAAAGTTGTCATTTCAACCAGTTCTGGATCATCATAGTCCGTTCCATTAATCGCGTTATAAATTTCCATTGCACGTTTCTTGTCCTGAAGAAGCATGCTGAACACATCACTTTTGTATTCTTTGTTTGCCATACAGTTTCCTCCTTGTGTAAGCCACAGAATCTGTATGACAACACATCCCATATCAATACAAATCCTGCTTATAACAAAATTAAGTTAAAATAAAGTTGAATTTTAAAAGCAAGACTTTCCGGGATAATTTGAAATGATAAAATAAAGTATATGATATAGACGGCTCGCCAGGTACTGTCCGCCCAAGCTATGGAAAAATATGTATTTGCTTTGTGACAAGTATAGCATTTAAATGCCTGAGATGCAACAAAAACCTTCCACATTTATGCAAACAGTAACGTCCTGAAAAGTGTAGAACTATCACATAAATACGTCCTGAAAAGTGTAGCACCATAACACAAATACGTCCTTAAAAATGTTGACGGCTCTGCCATAAAGAAATATGATATAAAGTAATAAGGAATGCTACATATAAATTCCACTGACAGGGAGGACGCACAATGAAACGTTTTATAAGGGAACTTCTTTTCCGGTAGGGAAAGTTGATTTCATGGATCTGTATGCGTTCAAAATTTATATGCTTGATGTCGGGCTTCTGCTTGCCATGACAGATCTGGATGCAAGCGTTATCATTGATGGAAACCGGATTTTTGCAGAGTTTAAAGGGGCGTTGACGGAGCAGTATGTGCTGCAGCAGATGATAGCGGAACTGGGTGTGGAACCATATTATTACACAACGGCAAATTCTACGGGCGAAATTGATTTTATGCTGCAGGCACCCGGATCGGTCATTCCGGTAGAGGTGAAAGCAGAGGAAAATCTGCGGGCAAAAAGTCTGCGGGCTTTTTGTGAGAAGTATCATCCCAAGCATGCGGTGCGGACTTCCATGTCGGATTTCCGTGAGCAGGACTGGATGACAAACATCCCGCTTTATAATATTGACCGGATTGGAGAATACCTCAAATGAGCACCATAACTCGGCTGGAATTTAAAAACGGGGCAAAAAAAGAAAATAAATATATCAAAAACGGGGCAAAATATGAAATGTTCGATTGAAAAAACGGGGCAAATTTTGTTATCATGGAGCATATGGAACAAATATGAGAAATAACGAGGAAAATCCCATGAAAATGACAACCCTGTGTTACATAGAAAAAGACGGAAAATACCTGATGCTCCACCGCACCAAAAAGCAGCACGACATCAACAAAGACAAGTGGATTGGTGTAGGCGGACATGCAGAAGGCACGGAAGGACCGGAGGACTGCCTGTTACGTGAAGTAAAAGAAGAAACCGGCCTGACACTGACTTCCTACCAGTTCCGCGGGCTGATCACATTCATCAGTGATGAAGCGCCGGAGCCGGAAGAAATGTGCCTGTTTACCGCGGATGGTTTTACCGGGGAGCTGATCGAGTGCAATGAAGGCGATCTGCAGTGGATGGACAAAAAAGAAGTGCTTGCGCTTCCGACCTGGGAGGGAGATGCCATTTTTTTAAAACTGCTGATCGAGGAAGACGAGCACCGCTTTTTTACACTCCGGCTTGTTTATGAAGGAAGTAAACTGGTAGAAAAACAATTGTACCGGTATTCATAAAAAACGGTTTAAATTTGAAAAATAAAGTGTTGGATGGCAAATGTTAAAAAGAGCTGTACCTGAACAGCAAAGGAAAGGAATAAAAAATGGAAAACGAAAACCAGACCCCGCACAAGCGCCGTGTGCATTATAAAGGAAAATACCCGAAGAAATTTGAAGAAAAATATAAAGAACTACAGCCGGAAAAATACAAAGACACCATCGCGCATGTCATCCAGAAAGGCAACACCCCGGCAGGCATGCATATCTCCATTATGGTAAAAGAAATTCTTGATTTCCTGCAGATCAAACCGGGACAGACCGGTTTTGATGCCACACTCGGCTACGGAGGTCACACGAAAGCCATGCTCGAGCAGCTGCAGGGGCAGGGACACATCCATGCGACCGATGTCGACCCGGTAGAATCGGCAAAGACGAAAAAACGTCTGGCAGAGCAGGGATTTGGCGAGGACATGCTGACCATCCATCTGCAGAATTTCTGCACGATCGATGAGATTGCAAAAGAAGTGGGTGGATTTGATTTTATTCTGGCAGATCTTGGCGTTTCGTCCATGCAGATAGACAATCCGGAGCGCGGATTTTCCTTTAAAGTGGACGGACCGCTTGATCTGCGGCTGAATCAGGAGGCAGGAATCAGTGCGGCGGAGCGTCTGGATACGATCAGCCGTGACGAGCTTGCCGGTATGCTTTATGAAAATTCGGATGAGCCGTACTGTGAGGAACTTGCAAAAGCGATCACCGATGAGATCCGCAAAGGACACCGCGTGGATACCACCACAAAACTGCGCAGGATTATTGAAGACACTCTCGATTTTCTGCCGGAAAAGGATAAAAAAGAGACGATCAAAAAGACCTGTCAGCGGACGTTTCAGGCACTTCGCATTGATGTCAACCGCGAGTTTGAGGTGCTCTATGAATTTATGGAAAAACTGCCGGGTGCTTTAAAACCGGGCGGCCGCGTGGCGATTCTGACATTCCATTCCGGGGAGGACAAGCTGGTAAAGCGTGCTTTAAAAGAAGGCTACCGCGCAGGTATTTATTCGGAGTATGCAAAGGATGTGGTGCGTCCGTCCGCGCAGGAGTGTGCGCAGAACGGACGGGCACGCTCCACGAAGATGCGCTGGGCGGTACGCAGTCAGTGATCCTGATACACAATCATAATTGCCATTATTTGAGTCTTTGATAGGTGATGGGAATTTCTTTTGCACCTTTACGGTAGGAATCCACCCACTTTTTCAGGTCAGCAGCATCTATGGCAGTTTTTTTCCCTTTGGCATTTGTCAGGAGATATACGATACCGTCGTGATCCTTATCAGCGGAATCCGGGAATGAGGAAAATCCGTCAATGCTGTCTGCCCATTCTTTTTTATTCCAGTCGGTCACAAAACCTATTTGGGTGTAGGAGGCATCATCGGCCTGATAGGACCATACCTGATAAGGCCAGAAAGTGGTGGGGTCGGCTGCACGAGCGGGGGAATAAGGACCACCGTAAGGACTTCCGTGGGAAATATCCTCTTCCACAATTCCATTGTAGAGAAAATGCAAAAATTGTGCTATAATGCAAGCGCGTGTTTTACAAAAAACACGCGCTTATTCACGTAGGAAGGAAAAAGAAACGTATGTTATCCACAATTGAAGCAATCAATAGTGCGGTCAACAATTTCATCTGGGGTGTTCCTGCAATGATCTGTATCATCGGTGTTGGTCTGGTATTGAGTTTCCGGACCCGGTTCTTACAGATCCGCAAGTTCCCATACGCGATGAAAGTGACCTTCGGCCGCATGTTTAAGAAGCGTGAGGCATCGGATGGAGCCATGACACCGTTTCAGGCGGTGTGTACGGCACTTGCGGCAACGGTCGGCACGGGAAATATTGCCGGTGTGGCAGGGGCGATTGCCATCGGCGGTCCGGGAGCAGTGTTTTGGATGTGGATTTCCGCAATTCTCGGTATGTGTACCAAGTTTTCAGAAGTGACGCTTGCGGTGCATTTCCGCGAAAAAAATGTGCATGGGGATCTGGTCGGCGGTCCGATGTATTATATTAAGAACGGACTCAAAAAGCACTGGCACTGGCTGGCGTATCTGTTTTCCGCGTTTGGCGTGCTGACCGTATTCGGAACAGGGAATGCCACACAGGTAAATACGATTACCACAGCCATCAATACGGCATTAATGAATTATCATGTCATTTCAAAAGATGCGGTGCCGACTGTTAACCTTGTAGTCGGGATCATTCTGGCGGTTCTGATCGCACTCATTCTGCTTGGAGGTATCAGGCGGATTGGACAGGTGACAGAAAAGCTGGTACCGTTTATGGCACTGGTCTATATTGTTCTGGCAGTGGGAGTGATCTTATTTAATATCGGTCATATCCCGGCTGTATTTGCTTCGATTGTGGAGGGAGCATTTCACCCGGCGGCAGTGACCGGTGGAGCAGTGGGAAGCTTCTTTATGAGTATGAAAAAAGGTGTCTCCCGTGGAATTTTTTCAAATGAGGCCGGACTTGGCACGGGATCAATTGCACATGCCTGTGCAGATACGAGAAAACCGGTCAAACAGGGATTTTTTGGAATTTTCGAGGTGTTTGTAGACACGATTGTGATCTGTACACTGACAGCACTGGTTATTTTGTGCAGCCAGGTTCCGGTCAGTTACGGACAGGCAGCAGGTGCTGAGCTTACAATCAGTGGATTTACCGCAACATACGGAAACTGGGTATCTGTTTTTACTGCGGTTGCGATGTGTTGTTTTGCATTTTCCACCATTATCGGATGGGGATTATACGGGACGCGCTGCATCGAGTTTTTGTTCGGCTCCCGTGTCAATAAGCCGTTCATGCTGGTGTATGCACTGGTTGCCATTGTGGGTGCGACCATGGATCTGGGCCTGATGTGGAGTATTGCGGAAACGTTTAACGGACTCATGGCAATTCCGAACCTGACCGCAGTATTTTTGCTTTCCGGTGTCGTTGTTAAACTGGTGAAGGAATACTTTGTCGGAGAAGGTGCAAAAAGTTAGGGGAAGCTGGAAAGAAAAAGGGCGAAAAACTTGACATTTGTGCGTTTATCATAAATAATAAGGTACTGAAAAAACAAAGGAGGAACTTGTTATGAAAAAATTTGGAATCAAAGAAGTTGTAGCAACCGGTATCGGAACCGCATTGTTCATTGTTTTGACAGAAGTGCAGATTCCGCTGGGAATTATCCCGAATACATCCATGCAGCCACGTGCAGCAGTACTGGCATTTCTTGCAGCAGTGTTTGGACCGGTTGTCGGAGGAATCATTGGTCTGCTGGGACATGCACTCGGAGATGCACTGTTTTACGGTGGTGTATGGTGGAGCTGGGTATTCCCAGATGCGATCTTTGGAATTTTAGTTGGTTTATTCGCAAAGAGCTTTGAGATTAAGGCCGGTGGATTTAATAAGAAGAAAGTAGTTCTTTTTAATGTCGTTCAGGTGGTTGCAAATGCAATTGCATGGATCGTTGTTGCACCGGTGCTTGATATTCTCATTTATGCAGAGCCTGCAAAGAAAGTATTCTCACAGGGCGTATTTGCGTTTGTAGCCAATATCATCATTGTGGGTGTACTTGGTTCATTACTCGGACTGGGATATACAAAGATTGGAGCAAAATCATCAAGTCTTACAAAGGAAGACTAAAAACGTATGGAACCGATTATTGAATTTGAAAATTTTACATTTAAATATCGGTCACAGATGGAGCCGACACTCCGGGATATCAATTTGAAAATTTATCCCGGAGAGAAGGTGCTCATCATTGGACCATCGGGATCAGGGAAGTCGACATTATCAAATTGTATCAACGGACTGATCCCTTTTTCGTATGAAGGAGACAGTACCGGAACTTTAAAAATCGAGGGAAAAGATCCGAAAAAACTTGGAATTTTCGGACTTTCCAAGATGGTCGGAACCGTGTTGCAGGATACGGACGGACAGTTTATCGGTCTGACGGTTGCGGAAGATATTGCTTTCGTGCTGGAAAATGACTGCATGGCACAGGAAGAAATGTTTCGCAAAGTGGACGGTGTGGCAGAAACGGTAGAAGTAAAAGAGCTGCTTTCCCATGCACCATCGGAGATGTCCGGTGGACAGAAACAGAGAGTTTCCATGGCGGGCGTTATGATTGATGATGTGGATATTCTTTTGTTTGACGAGCCACTCGCCAATCTTGACCCGGCGACCGGAAAGAAAGCGATCGCGTTAATTGACAGAATCCAAAAGGAACAGAAAAAAACGATCGTAATCATTGAGCATCGTCTGGAGGATGTGCTGTACAAAGATGTAGACCGTATTGTTGTGGTCGGAGACGGAACCATTGTTGCGGACATGAAACCGGATGATCTGCTGGTTGGAAATATCTTAGAGGAACAGGGAATCCGGGAACCGCTCTATGTCACGGCACTCAAACATGCCGGATGTACCATCACTGCACAGGATCATCCGCAGCATGTGGAAACCATGAATTTTGAACCATACAAAACACAGGTGCGGGAATGGTTTGAGACTACGCAGATTCCGCAGAAACAGGAAACACAGGAGAAGGTACTTAAAGTAGACCATCTGCATTTTTCTTATCAGCCGGAAAAAGCAATTCTTTCGGATATCAGTTTTGATGTAAAGAAAGGCGAAATGATCAGTATTGTCGGGAAAAACGGTGCCGGAAAGACGACAACACTGCACACCGTGACGGGGCTTTTGAGCGCCCGTTCCGGACATATCATGTACGAAGGAACCGATATCACAAAGATCCCCGGCTACAAGCTCGTCAGCATGGGAATCGCCCATGTTCCGGAGGGACGCCGTGTATTCTCCACCCTCACCGTTCTCCAGAATCTGAAGCTCGGTGCCTACACAAGAAAAGATAAGGCAGAGATGGATGCGACGCTCAATATGATCTATCAGCGTTTCCCGCGTTTAAAGGAGCGTGTGAACCAGCCGGCCGGTACCCTCTC
>ENA-OQID01000754-OQID01000754.1-human-gut-metagenome-genome-assembly--contig:-NODE-754-length-15595-cov-12.686106_pt1 | contig 15595 bp, 19 predicted proteins | sample MGYA00242567_ERZ504727 | MGnify/ENA primary metagenome ERZ504727 (study PRJEB26092, sample SAMD00036215) | human gut metagenome | host: Homo sapiens | study: EMG produced TPA metagenomics assembly of...
TAGCAATTCCCAGCACCACGACACGCCGAACAACAAAACGCACGTCATCAAGTTCCGTGTGACAGCGGAGGAAAAAATGTCACTGGAACTCACTTGCAAACTTCTGAATCTCTCCCTCTCCACTTTTATCCGCCGTGCCATCCACAACGTTAAAATCGAGAAAACGGTCATCATTGCCGGTGGCGGAGAAGAAACCCTGACCGCTGTTTCCACCCTGCTTGCCCAGTGCAGCAAGGTGGGCACCAACCTCAACCAGCTTGCAAGGCACTTCAATTCCGGCGGTGCGGACACCGAGCAGATCCGGGCGAAAATCCTTGACGAACTTGCAGACCTGACCGCTTTTCGGCTGCACGCCGAGAAAGTTCTGGGTGAACTGTATGGCAACGCTCAAGCATATAAGCTCTAAAAACTCGGACTACACCGCCGTTGAATCCTATCTGGTTTACCAGCACGATGAATTTTCCGGCAAGGTAATTCTGGACAAGCAAGGCCGACCCATGCTGCGAGAATCGTACCTACTCGACACCCTTGAGTGCGGCGATTTCTTGTTTGCAACAGCCTGTCTGCTGGCAAACCGCAAGTATGGTAAGAACACCCAGCATGGTGATATCAAGAGCCATCAATATATCATCAGCTTCGACCCGCGCGATGCAGCCGACAACGGCTTGACTATGGAAAAGGCACAGGCCCTTGGCCTGAAGTTTTGTTCTGGAAATTTCCCCGGTCATCCTGCAATCGTCTGCACCCACCCCGATGGACACAACCATTCGGGAAATATCCATGTCCACATCGTGATCGGCAGCATCCGAACACGAGAAGTGGAGCGCAAACCCTTTATGCAGAAGCCCCGCGACTGGCGCGAGGGCATGAAGCACTCCAGCACAGCCCAGACCATGCGGCACCTCCGTGTCGAGGTCATGGAACTGTGCGAAGGTGCCGGACTGTACCAGATCGACCTGCTCAACGGCTCGAAAGAGCGTGTGAGCGAAGCTGAGTATTGGGCGCGCAGGCGCGGTCAGCAGAAGCTCAACCTTGCAAACGCAGCTCTCACCGCAGCCGGACAACCGCCCCAGCAGAAGAAGTTTGAAACCGTAAAGGACACTTTGCGGAAGCAGATTTCTTCGGTGCTGTATCGCGCTGTGAGTCTTGAAGATTTTTCTGACAGGCTCATGCAGCAGTACGGCATTGCCGTCAAGGAAAGTCGTGGACAGCTCAGCTATCTGCCCTCTGGCAGAACAAAGTTCATCCGCGCGAAACATCTCGGGGACAAGTTCGATAAGGCGGCAGTGCTTGCCACGTTGCAGGCAAACACCGAACGCAAACCCAAGGTGCAGTTCAAGCAGGATGCCATCGGGAAACTGATCGACATCCAGTCGAGGCTGACCGAGGGCAAGGGCATCGGCTATAAGCGTTGGATCACGAAACACAATCTCAAAGTTATTGCACAGACCGTGAAGCTTCTGCAGGAAAAGGGCTTGACCGACGAGGACGCCCTGAACCAGCGCATCGCTGAACTGGAAACCAAGTATCACGACGCACTGGCGGTGGTGAAAGACCTTGAAGGTCGCATGAAAACCAACAAAGAGTTGCGCTATCATGTTGCAACCTACGCCAACACCAAGAGCGTTGCACAGCAGTTAAAAGCTGTAAAACGACCCGCAGCCTTTGAAGAACAGCACCGTGCAGAGCTGACAGCGCACCGGGCGGCAGCAGCCTATTTCAAGGCAAATGATATCACCAAGCTGCCCAGCCCGAAGAAACTGGAAGCCGAGTATACGCAGCTGGCATCCGAAAAGGCAAAGTTCTACGAACAGTACAAGGAAGCCAAGGAAGAACTGTTCAAGCTGAAAACCGCAAAGCAGAATGTTGCGTCCTTTTTCCGGGAGGAAGAACCGGCGCAGCAGGAGAGATAAAGGAGTGTGCGTATGATCAATCTGAAAATCGACCCGGAGTTCCAGTCCCAGATTCCCCCTCTGACCGATGATGAATTTAAGCAGCTTGAAGAAAATATCCTCAAGGAAGGCAAGCTGATTTCTCCTTTGATCGTTTGGAATAATACACTTGTTGACGGTCACAATCGTTATGCCATCCTCCAGAAACACCCGGAGATTTATTTCTCCACCATGCCGCTCCCGTTTGAAAGCAGAGAAGAAGCCGTTGCGTGGATCTGCCGGAATCAGTTGGGACGGCGAAACCTGAGTCCTGAACAGAAACGCTATCTGCTTGGGAAGCAGTACGAAGCCGAGAAGAAAGTTGCAAAAATCTTTCGGGGCAATCAGTACACTTTAGCAAAGAAAAGTGGTGGTGATCACGGTGATAACCACCACTCCGGGAAGAAAACCTGCGACCGGATCGCAGAGGAAAACGGTGTCAGCCGTGCCTCCGTTCTCCGCGCCAGCCACTATACACGAGGCATCGACATCGCAGACAACCTCTCTCCCGGCATCAAGCAGAAAGTCTTTTCCGGCGAAGTGAAGTTTACCAACGAAGAAATGTCCAAGCTTGTGCAGGCAAGTGCCGAGCATCGTTCAGATGTCCTTGCTCAAATCCTGCATCCAGAGGCATTGGAAGTGTTGGAATCTGCCAGCGCAGAATTTGAACCTGAAAAAGCAGAACCCGTTCCCATGCCCACACCACAAACAGAAGAATTCCGGTGCTATCATGTACCGGACGAGTTTATGAAGGTTTACAAATCTTTGAGCCGTGCGACCGAAATGATGAAAAACTCATGGAAGAAAACGCTCAAAAACAATCCCAGCTATTTCACTGACCCGGAAAAGCAGAAGGTTCTCCGCTTCGCAATGCAGAGGCCTGCTAACTACCTGACTGAAATCGAAACCTATCTGGAAAAGGCTCTTGCAGAAGCCCTTGAAGAAGAAAAAACGGCATAACGACAGGCACTTGTAAGCCATCAATAAGCCACCAGCCGCAAGTGCAGGGTGGAAAACTTCCGCGCCCTTGCGCCTGATAAAAATTGGAACTTTGATTTTCTCGCCCGACTTTGCCACGGTGGGACGATCAAAGGAGCGTGCGTTTGAACAAAAAGAAAAAGTCCACAAACACTTCCCCTTATCCCGATGAAGTCATCGACCGTCTGGCACGGGCATTCTACCCGGCCATCCTTGCCTGCTGGAACAGCGAGGAAGGCCAGCAGGAGTTTGCCGCGTGGCAGGCAGAGCAGGCTCATCATGCAAACAACGAAAAACAGGAAGTTCCCACTGGGGAACTCCCTGTTGTACATATCGCTATCGTCTGTGGCTTTTGGCAGGGTGCGTCCTATTCAGGGCGCACCCTGTTTTTGTTTCATCATGGTTGGGGGTACGTCAAAACGCATCACCGCAACTCCTTATAGGTCTCTTCCGGCACCGGCTCGCACCACTCGTTAGAGGTGCCTTCGCCGGGCACTTCCACTGCCAGATGAGAGAACCAGCAATCGGGTGCAGCACCGTGCCAGTGCTTGACCTCCGGGGGAATGTTCACCACATCGCCCGGATGCAGCTCCAGCGGAGCTTTGCCCCATTCCTGATAATAGCCCCGGCCTGCCACGCAGACAAGGATCTGCCCACCGCCCTTTGCGGCATGGTGGATGTGCCAGTTGTTCCGGCAGCCCGGCTCAAAGGTGACGTTGTAAATGCCAACCTGTGCGGTGGACAGGGGTGCCAGATAGCTTTTTCCGCTGAAATATTGTGCAAAACCGTCGTTGGATGCACCGATGGGGAACACCATTTCACTCTGGTGCTTTGCCCTGGCATCCTCTGCAGCGTCCTCTGCCCAGACTTCCTTGGCCATACGGAAAGCCGCCCACGCCTTGGGCCAACCTACATAAAACGCCGCATGGGTCAGGATCTCTGCAATCTCAGTCCGGGTAATACCGTTGTTTTTTGCTGCCGTCAGGTGATACCGAAACGAGGAGTCCGTCAGTCCCTGCGCCATCAGTGCCACCACCGTCACAAGGCTGCGGTCCCGGAGGGAGAGTTTATCCTCTCGGCTCCACACCTGCCCGAATAGTATCTCATCGTTAAGTTCTGCAAATTTGGGCGCAAATTCGCCCAGAGCATCCCGCCCTGCTGTCTGTTTTACTGCCATTGTTGTACCCCTTCCTTTCCGTGTAAACGCTTAGACCTGCTTTTTCCCGCTGAACACCGGGAAAAAGCTGAATTCTCCGTAGTCAGCAATGTGCTCCATCTGCATGAGTGCAGCCATATCTTCCGGAGTGAGGACAAAATCTACGGCGGCATTCTCTTCCATGTGCTGTGGGTCTGCCGTTTTGGGCAGTGCTACTGCGCCAAGCTGAAGAACATAGCGGACACACAACTGTGCCGCAGATACGCCGTATTTCTTTGCCATCTGTGCAATCACAGGGTTCTTAAGTGCCTCGCCGTGGGCAATGGGCGAATAGGCCTCCACCTGAATGTGCTGCTCTCTGCAGAAATTCAGCAGATCATGATCGGTGTTGCTGATGTGGAGCAAGATTTGGTTCACCATGGGCTGTATCCGGCAATCGGACAGCAGGTTCTCCAAGTCATCCTGCAGAAAATTCGACACTCCGATGACCCGCACCTTGCCAGCCGCCTGCGCATCCTCCAGCGCACGCCAGACGGCTTTGTTCTCTGCAAAGTAGCGTTTGGTGTCCCTGAATTCGTTCCACGGCTGGGGTGCATGGATGATCATCTGGTCCAGATAGTCCAGCCCCATTTTTTCCAGCGTTTCCTCAATAGAGGCGGCTGCAGCCTCATAGGTTTTCAGTTCTGCGGCCACTTTGCTTGCGACAAACAGCTCCTCACGGGAAACGCTGCAGCTACGGATTCCCTCGCCAACGCCCTGCTCATTTTTGTAGGCCTGTGCAGTATCAATGAGACGATACCCCAGCGTAACAGCGGTGCGGACTGTCTGCGCTGCTTTGTCATTGTCAATGCACCATGTGCCAAGCCCCAGTTTGGGGATTTTCGTTCCATTTTCCAGTTTGTAGGTTTCCTGTAAAATCATCTGATTTCCCTCCATTTATACATTTTTTCCCATCTCGTAAGCCTGTGCCATGGCAGGCGTACCGCACACTGCACCCGGCTCGTAAACGCCACCTGCTACAAGGACTCCCTTTTCCACGGCTCCTTCCACGCAGTCTGCATAGCCCCGGAAGCAGGCCAGCGTAGTATCTGCAGAGGATTTTTCCTCGTCTGCCATGGTGGTGATGTAGTAGAATTCCTTGTCTTTAACCTCCTGCCACCGTGCAACAGTGCGGTCGATCACTGCCTTCAACTGGGCACTGATGGAGTAGAAGTATACCGGGCTTGCCAGCACAATGACATCGGCATCGATCATCTTTTGCAGGATGTCTGCCATATCATCCTTGTGGACGCAGGCTCCGCCGTGGGTGCTGCAGTAGTAGCAGCCGGAACAGGGAGCCACCTTTTTCTCAGCGACCCGGATCTTTTCTGCTTTGTGCCCGGCATCCTGTGCTCCACGCAGAAATTCGTCGCATAGAATATCCGAGTTACCGCCCTTCCGGGGACTGCCAGACAAAATCAATACCTTCTTGCTCATAGGAACCTCCTTGACAGCGGAGTGCATCCGCATTATGATGTTGATAAAGTTTGATTTCATCATACAACTTAAAGCGCACTTTAAGTCAAGAGCTTTTTGAAAAAACGGAGGTTTCAGATGATCTATACCGTAGGTGAAATGGCACAAAAGCTGGGCGTACCTGCCTCCACCCTACGCTACTACGACAAAGAAGGGTTACTTCCCTTTGTGGAGCGTTCCTCCGGCGGCATTCGGATGTTCCGGGAAAACGACTTCGAGTGGCTGCAGGTCATCCGCTGCATGAAAAAAGCCGGAATGCCCATCAAGGATATCCGGCAGTATATTGAGCTTTCCATGCAGGGAGACGACACCATTGACACCCGGCTGGAAATGTTCCGGCATCAGCGCGAGGTGCTCACCCAGCAGATCCAGCAGTTACAGCATACGCTGGAGACCGTGGAGTATAAATGCTGGTTCTATGAAGCCGCCAAAGCCGCTGGGACGGTGGATGTCCCCGGTGCGATGACCGATGCGGATGTGCCGGAGCAGTTCCGTGCCATCCGACAGGAGCTGCGAGGACAGAAGATTCCGAATAGCGAAAGATAAGAAATGCCGTTCCAGTTGCTTTTGGAACGGCATTTCTCTTAATCTTCTAACCCATGGCTCCCGGTTACGTTTTTCAAATATTCCTCCGGGTCACCATTCAGGATCAAATCGGCATAGCCCAGTGGGTCATTGTAGATGAGATAATCCAGTTCTGACCTCTGCGCCATGGTCACGTCCAGTGCATCCTCGACCCCGGTGCAGTTGATGGAGATCATTCTCCCATCCCGGAGCAGCAGTTCCACGCAGCCGGTGTCCATGTTGAACTTGCAGGCTCTTTCATCGTACTTCATGTTTGTGTCCTTTCTGCCTTACGGCACCTTTACAGTTGTGACCTTTGTGATACGGTCTTTTTTCTGATAAGGTTTCGGACACACAGCCATCGGGAAGGAGCCGGAATTATCACTTCCGAAGAAAATAAAAAATCCGAACCCTTCTCCTATCGAGAAAAGGTTCGGATTTTCATTGTTTGGTGCGATGGAAGGGACTCGAACCCCCGGCCTACTGATTCGTAGCGCACGCCGGGCGATTCCCTCAATTTTTGGAAGTTACGTTTTAACGTTGTTTTTGTACGATGTTTCGCAGATTTTGAACTTGGAGTTTCTGCACCCTTTGTCCGATTTTGCAACGATTTGCACTCTTTGCACGTTTTGAAACCGTGCAAAAACCGTGCAGAAACCGTGCACTTACTCCCGGACAAACTAAAAACCACTTCATCCGACAACGACTTGACGGCATTGGTTCGAGTGACCGCACACCAAAAATCAAGTCTTGGAGGATACGACTATGACGAAATTGCTTTCCTGCCGCTACAACATGGACAGCAACCGGGTGGAAGCCCGGTTCAAGGATGGCACCACCGTTGCCATCGACTGCATCGCCATTGAGAACGAGTACGGCAACACCCCGGCACAGCGGGCAGAGCTGGATTGGCTGCTGTACAACAAGCCGCTGGAATATGCACAGATGGTGCTGAGAGGGGAGATGGAGCACTACCTGTCGCTGGGATGTGACCATGGCAGGCTGGAGGATTGAGCCACAGAAAACGCGCGGAAAAACTGCTAATCGCGCGGTGCGTATTTCTCAGCGCAATTTCAGCGTAAATTCAGCGTAAACCATGCCAAGTCAGCGTATTTTCAGCGTAAATCCCGGAAAGTCAGCGTAAATAACCATTTACCATATATAATGATGCCCGCCCATCTGTGGAAAAGCCAGAGTGGGCGGGCATTCTGCATTTTCAGACCGACTGGAACCCTTTGCCGATGATCTCGCTGGAGTTAACGATGGTCAAAAAAGCCTCCGGATCCTCCCGGCGCAGGAAATCCCGCAGCAGCCCTGCCTGCCGCCGGGTCAGCGCCACCATGATCATGGTGCGTGGCTCACCGGTGTACACGCCGGTGGCGTCCTGCTGGGTCGCTGTGCGTCCCAGTGTTTCCGTAACGAAATGCCGGATGGGCTCCGGCCTTGAGGTGATGACCGTACACACCTTGCGGAGGTTCAGGCTCTCGATGGCGGTATCCACGATGGTGCTGCGCCCGATGAGCCCCAGCACGCAGTACATCCCGGTCTGCGGGCCGTAAATGCAAGCCGCAAACAGCACCGTGCCGATATCGCTGAGCAGAATAGCCCTGCCGATCTCCACCTTGATGTACTTGTGTAAGATCATCGCCACGATCTCGGTGCCGCCGGTGGATGCCCCGATGTTGAACACGATGCCGCTGGCAAGGGCAGGCAGCGCCACCGCAAAGCACAGCTCCAGCAGAGTGTCATCCGTTAAAGGCCGGGACATGGGAAACAGCTTTTCGAACATACTGGAATAAAAGCTGAGCATGAAGGAAGAATACAGCGTCCAACCCATGGTCTTTATGCCCAGAAAGACGCAGCCCAGTACATCCAACACTGCATTGGTGATCCACATAAAGGTGCTGACGCTCAACGCCGGAAAGCAGGTGGCAAGAACGATGGAAAGGCCAATGGTGCCGCCAAATACAAAGTGGTTGGGCGCACAGTAAAAGTTCAGTGCCGCTGCGCAAATGATCAGACTCAGATTCAGCAGCAGAAAAAAGCGTGCGCCGCTCCACAGCTGTGCCGGGGTCAGGTTTTTGCGCAGACCGTTCTTGATCGCTTCCATCTCAGTCCAGATGCTCCTTTACATCCATCAGCCGGGTGATGATGCAGTCTGCGGCGGACTGGTCCAGCGGCTCGCCGTGGCGGGGCTTCAGTGCCAGCACCTTCAGGCCTGCCGCCTTTGCGGAGGCGATGCCCGTGGGAGAATCCTCCACCGCAATGGCCTTGTCTGCCGTCAGCCCAAGTGCCTTCAGCGCCTTGAGATAGATGTCTGGTGCAGGCTTATGGGCGGCGCAGTCCTCGCCGCTGAAGGCGAAATCCACCATGGCTTTCAAGCCGCCCTCCGTGAGCATCTTCATGATATCCGGTGCTGCGCTGGAGGACGCCACCGCCACCTTCAGCCCCCGGCTGCGCAGCGCATTCATCAGCGGCTCTGCCTGCGGGTCGGTAAGCTTGCCGTAGGGGGTGGGGCGAGCCTTGCGGTACTCCCGGTAAGCCATCAGCATCTCCTGACGGCGCACAGGGTCGTTGGGGACAATGGCTTCCCAGATGGCTTTTTCGTTGGAGCCGATGAAGTTGCCCTCCGGGATGGGGATGCCGTTTTCCAGCAGAAAGTTTTTACGGCGGTTCTCGTAGTAATATTCTGTATCTGCCAGCACCCCATCCATATCAAAAATCACTGCTTCAATCATTCTTCATTTCCCTCTTCATCAAAAAAGGGGAGGGGCAAGCCCCTCCCCCAAGCATGGGTCTATTGATCCCGGTCGATCGCTTAGTACTCCAGCTTCCACATATAGCGGCGCAGGGTCAGCGGATGCTGACGGACGTAGGACAGCTCCTCAGCATAGACGCGGAACACGGCGGTGTGCATCAGCGGGTTGAAGTAGGTGATGACGCTGCTGTCCACAGCATTGCCCAGACCGTAATCCTTTGCATCCACAACGGTGGTCAGAGCATCGAAGCGGTGCAGGAAGGTCAGTGCGCGGGCATCCACGGGACGGGTCTTGCCGTCGTTCATCAGCAGGATGAAGGGCACGTCCTTGTCCACGATCTCGAAGGGGCCGTGGAAGAACTCGCCGCTGTGGAAGGAGCCGGAGTTGACCCACTGCATCTCCATCATCAAGCAGATGGAGGTGGAGTAAGCGACCTCCATGGAAGCGCCGCTGGACATGACGTAGACGACGGGAGCGTCCTTGTACTTCTCAGCGAACTCCTTGGCAGACTTGCGGGCAGAGTTGGCAGCGTTCTCGGCAGCCTCGAACACGTTGGTCAGGCCCTCGATCATCTTGTCGTACTTGTCGAAACCTTCCACCTGCTGCAGGATCTCCACAGCCAGTGCCAGAACGTAGCCCATCTTTTCCAGCTTGGCGGCGTAGTTTGCCTCAAAGCCGTGAACGATGGTGTAGTCAGCTTCCTTGGTCAGGGCAGAACCGGCAGCGTGGGTAACGCTGACAACGGTTGCACCAGCGGCCTTTGCCACGCTGTTGGCCTTGACGGTCTCAGGGGTGCTGCCGCCCAGAGAAGCGGTGATGACCACAGTGGTGTCGCCCAGCCAATCGGGGGTATCGTAGTTGAACTCGTTGGCGGTGTAGTGTGCCACACGCAGCTTCTTGCTGCAGTTTGCCAGGAAGTACTTTGCGGGGTACAGCTCTGCCTTGGAAGCGCCGCAGCCAACAAAGGCCACGTTCTCCACGTTGTGCTTTGCCACGATGTCTGCCACGATGGACTTGACGTTTGCCAGATCAATGTTATACATAATGCAATCCTCCAAATTATTTTTCTTTTTGTTCTGATGAATCACAAATTACAGGCGTACGGATATCTATGTAAGCCGGAAACCCGGTTACACCAACAGACCAAGGGCGTTGATGGCAACACCGCCCACGATGCAGATGACCAGCAGCCAGCCGGTCTTGACCTTTTTGCGGATCAGGGTGTACATCAGCATCACGATGCCAAGGTTCAGAAGGTTCGGCAGAATGCTGTTCAGCACATCCTGCAGCACCAGACCGGTGCTTGCGAAGGTGATGGGAGTAGTCAGACCCACCATGCTTGCCACCATGGCACCGATGACCATCAGGCCTACGATGCCGCAGACGTACATCAGCTTGTCCATCATGCCGCCGTTGAGCTTGGTCAGGTACTTGCTGCCCATGGTATAGCCCAGCTTACCGGCAAACCATGTGACCAGCACAGCGGGGACAATGGAGAGGATCATGGCCAGAATGGGGCCCAGAACGTTACCCTGCTGTGCCAGAGAGATGCCCAGACCAAAAGCGATCAGACGGACAGTGCCCTGGAAGAAGGAGTCGCCCACGCCGGACAGGGGGCCCATCAGCGAGGTCTTGACGGCGTTGATGGTCTCCGGGTTGAAGTTTTCACGGTCGGCGGCGTACTGCTCCTCCATGGAAGCGGCCAGACCCAGCGTAAAGGCACTGGTCTGCGGGGTGCAGTTGTAGAACGCCATCTCGCGCTCGTAGGCTTCCTTTTTGTGCGCCAGCTGCTCGGGGTCGTTCTCGTCGGGGTACAGCTCGTCCAGCGTGGGAGCGATGCCGTACAAAAAGCCCATGTTCATCTGACGTTCGTAGTTCCAGGAGGCCTGAATGTTCAGGGAGCGCCACATGAACTGGAAGTATTTCTTGAAGTCGCTGCGCTTTGCAGTCTTGGTTGCGTTGCTCATTTCAGCTTCCTCCTATCAAAGATCGTCGTCATCTTCCAGCGGGTCGTAGTCCGGGTTGGCAGCAGCTGCACCGGCAGCGGCTGCGGCAGGTGCGCCCTTGCCATACTTCAGACCGGTCAGGATCACAGCCAGAATTGCGGCGAAGATCGCCACAGCGGTGATATCCAGACCCAGATAACCCACAAAGAAGAAGCCCAGCAGGAAGTAGACGGTCAGGTCGCGGTTGAGCATGGTGGACAGCAGCAGGGCAATACCGTAAGCGGTAAGGAACTTACTGCCGAGGTTCAGGCCATCGGTCAGCCATGCGGGGATGAAAGCCACGATCTTCTGCACCAGATCCGTGCCGAAGTAGACGGACAGGAAGATGGGGATAAAGTACATCAGGCTGTACAGCAGCGTGCCCCAGACGATGTGCATGCTCCATGCCTTGCGGAACTTGCCTTCTGCAATGGCGTGGTCGGCAACGTGGGTCAGGTTGGACAGGATGGTGCGCATCAGCACGCCCAGCATCTGGCCCAGAACAGCGATGGGAATGGCCAGCGCCAGTGCGGTCTCGGCAGAAGCATCGGTCAGGATGGCAAAAGCTGCGCAGATGATGGCAGCCATGTTCATGTCCGGGGGTGCTGCTGCGCCGATGTTCACGATGCCAAGGCTCATCAACTCGATGGATGCGCCAAGGGTCAGGCCGGTCTGCAGATCACCCAGCAGCGCACCGACGATGGTGCAGGTGATGAGCGGACGCTCGAAGTTCATGCGGCCCAGAATGCGCGAGTCCAGAATACAGAACACGCCAACCAGACCCAGAAGCAGTGCGGTAACAAACATGGGTCAATTCCTCCTTCTTATCTCCTTACGATCAGATGTGATCGATGGGTACTACCTTAAAGGTGGGGGTCTGCTGGCTGTAGATCTTAATGCCCATATCCAGCAGCTTCTGGGTGTCTGCCTGCTCCTCCGGGGTCAGGAATACCGACTGGTCAAAGGCCTTGGAGCCGGGCTTGTTTGCCACAGCGCCGTAGTTGATCTCTTTGATCTTGGGGTATGCCTGGCAGAACTTGAGCAGGGCAGCGGTGTTGCCGAAGATCATCATGATCTTCTCGTCCAGCTGCTCCACCTTGGGCATCTTGGCGATGGCTTTGTCCACCGTGAAGATGTTCACCCGGACACCGGCAGGCTTGCTCAGCAGCAGGGCGGACTTTTTCATCTCGTCGTTGGCGGCGTCATCGTCCACCACGATGATGCGCTGTGCGCCCACATGGCCGGTCCACGAGAATACCACCTGACCGTGCAGCAGGCGGTAGTCCAGACGTACTAATTTGATCATAGGTCATCCTCCTCATCTTGGGCTGCTTTTTTCAGCAGCAGGTTGCAATCAATGATCTGCGCCTTGGCATCTGCAATGCACTCGGCCAGTTCGTCCTGTGTCAGGGCTTCGTCGTTGGAAGCAAGGGTCAGCACCAGAGAAGCGTTCATGCCGCAGATCAGGTGCACCGCCGGATACTCCGGCAGCAGAGTCAGCATCTCGTTGTTCACGCTGCCGCCCATCACATCGGTCACGATGTACACAGCATCCTCTGCTGCAAAGCCATCCAGCAACCGACGTGCCGCCACCGTGATAGGCTCGGTCTCATCCCGCAGGGTAGCAAGGGCATAAAGGTTCGGCAACTCACCAAGGATCATCTGCACGGTGTCCTTCATTCCGGCGGACAGCCCTCCGTGCGAAGCAAGAATGATTCGGTTCATACGCATCCACGACCTTTCCTGTGTTTCCTTCATCTCTTCGGCGTCTGTATCATCTTATTCGTTATAGACGTCATAATCATCATGTACATAATACCACATTTTGCACAGACGTCAAGAGGTTTTTCTAAAAAAATCTTTACTTTGGTAAAGTGCACAAAGCATCTCCCCTATATTTTAGCAGTTTCACCAACAATTCTCCTTGGAACGACAAAAAGAGCGTCTTTTCCGGGTGGAAAAGACGCTCTTGGGGGGACAGAATGCTGCCCTCAAAACTCAAACATATACCGGCTTCCAATGTAATACTGCCGCCCGATGCACAGCGGGTGGTCATATTGGTCATGGAAGTAGGCGTTCAGATACAGCAGCGGCTCGCCCAGCGAAAGGTTGAGCAGCTGTGCCTGTTCTGCCGAAGCCCGTACCGCCTCGATACGCTGGCAGGAGGTCGTTGCAGGGCGCAGCCCGGAGATGCGCTCAATGGTGTCAAACATGGAAACATCATTGAGATTCTCGCTCATCAGGCTCTTGTAGGGCTCGTAGGGCAGGAAGAGATTTTCCAGAAACACCGGCTGACCATCGGCGGTGCGCAGACGCTGGATATAGATGAGCAAGGCTTCCGGGCCTACATGGAAGAAGGCTTCCTCATCCTTACGCACCGGCACGATCTGACGGTTCAGCAGCCGGGCGCCCGGCACCATGCCGTACTCTTTGCAGGTCTCCGTAAAGCTGGCAGTTCCTCTGCCGCTGGCAAACTTACGATGGATGCGGGGCTTGCTGACAAAGGTGCCCCGCCCCTGCATTTTGACCAGATACCCTTCGGCGCACAGCTCTTCCACGGCACGGCGCACCGTGATGCGGCTGACCGAGTACTCTGCACTCAGCTCCGGCTCCGGGGGGATCTTCTCGTTGGTTTTGTACTTGCCGCTCTCGATCGCGGCACGAATGTCATCCTTTACCTGCTGGTAAAGCGGGACGACAGCACTATCATTGATTGCCATGGAATACCTCACCCTCAAATTGAGTATATCGTTATAAACATTATATTCATCTTATGGCTATGATAGTGCATATTCTGCGAATTGTCAAGTAAAACTTGCAGTCAATTTTTTGTGCGAGGTGACGGATGCGCCCCGTGCTGCACAGGGCACCCCATTTTCCAGTGCCCTGCCGGGAAGAATCCAAAGAGCGGCGGAACGCTCGTTGGCACACGACTTTGCTTGCAAAGTCTAGTGTGTTACACCTTGGTTCCGGCTGATGCGGAAAAGGGGCTGCGAAAGGCTCCGGCAAGCACCTGTTCTGTGGCAGAAGGATGCGCGGATGGGCGTGGCAGTTGACGGTCTCTGCCCACCCAGCGCAGGCTTTCAGAGGAACCAATGGTGTACGTTCTCCGTCCTGGCACAGCACACAGAACCTCACCGTCTGTGTTTGCCCCGCATACCAGCCTTTGTGCGGTGCTTCAACATAGAGGATTTGTTGAACACCCGCAGCAGGGTCATCTGTTCTTCTTTCGTCAGCTTGGAATAGTCGATGCCAATCTGTCCCATCAGGACATTCATCTTCTTTTCCAACGGTGAACCTTCAAACTTCTGCGCATTTTCAAGCTGCTTTTTTACTTGTTCGATGGCTGCGCCGTCCGATGTAGTTTTATCGTTTCCATGCGCCGCTTTGATCTGCTTCAGGATCGCCGCCAGCTCATCATAGAGGATCCGCCCGAAATATTCGTCCTCGTCGATCTGCGCCGCTTTCAGCGTCCGCATGGTCAGGTCCTCTGTATCGGCATGGTATCGCTTTTCCAGCTCCTGCCGGGTAGCTTCTACCATGGCATTCATGTCCCGGATGCGGTCACTGACCAGACCATCCACACAGATCTCAAGGTCGGTCATCCACCGGGAAAAACCGGGATGTTCCAGAAGCTCGCACAGCAGCCGATGATTGAATTTTCCATTCCTTAATACGTCCACTGCGCCATCGCTCAGATGCAAGTCCGAAAGGACTGCATCTGGGCGTTTTTTGTTTTCCGTCACGCCCAGCAGGTAATCGGTCGTTACGCCATAAAACTCAGCCAGCGTTGTCACCGCATAGATGCTGAGGTCGGTCACATCGTCGCTCTCATACTTCGACAGCGCCGATTTGGACAGACCCGTCTGCTCTGCCAGCGTTTCCAGCTTCAGATGCCGCTCCACACGCAGGTCTTTGAGCCGTTCTCCCAGTGTCAGCTTGATGTTCATGGTCGCACCTCCGATGTTTTTTGCACAGTATACCACTTCCAGCGATTCCTGTCCATAAGCGTGGAATTTTGCAGTTTCTGCACCTGTTTTCCGACATTATGGATATACGGCACAGCGACCATGGAGGTGCTATCCTATAGACAGAAAGAAAACATAGTAACTCCCCAGCAGCGAACATATTAAGGGCTTCCCGCGAAAGCCCTCTGAAATATCTTTCATAACAGAACCTTGACAACAGAATGACCGTCCGAACTGCCCAGACCGCCAAGACCTCCCATCGGGGGAGCGAGCGCCCTGCATAGGGCCGACACAGAGTCCAAAAAGATTTCCTGTCGGGAGGCAGCAAGGGAGACCGGCTTTGAACGTGGCAGGGATTAAAATGATCCGTGCCAAAACCTTTGAGCAAAGGAGAAATTTTGAGTTTATATCAAAAGATCAAGTCCGCTATCACCGTTCGGCAGGTGGGAGAGATGTACGGCATGGGACCCGACCGCCATGGCATGGTGTGCTGTCCGTTCCACTCCGACAACCACCCCAGTATGATGCTGAACGAATCCTACTATTACTGTTTCGCTTGCGGGGCCAATGGAGATGCCATCGACCTCACCGCCAAGCTGTTCGACCTGAACCCCCGGCAATCCGCCGAGAAGCTCATCCATGATTTCGGGCTTGACCCGGACAAGCCGCCCGCCAATGCCATCGCCCTGCCGCCGCCCAAGCGTGGCCTGACGGACGAGCAGTGGGCAGACATCGCCTA
>ENA-OQID01000765-OQID01000765.1-human-gut-metagenome-genome-assembly--contig:-NODE-765-length-15433-cov-12.172636_pt1 | contig 15433 bp, 17 predicted proteins | sample MGYA00242567_ERZ504727 | MGnify/ENA primary metagenome ERZ504727 (study PRJEB26092, sample SAMD00036215) | human gut metagenome | host: Homo sapiens | study: EMG produced TPA metagenomics assembly of...
CTTGCTCTGATTTCCTGAATCTCAGCAATAAGATGCTCAAAATAATCTTCGTCGAAAATCTGTCCATTAATCAATCTGCTTTTATCAAGAACATAACCCTGCTTTGTAAATGTATCCAACACTTTGGTTGCCCATGTCCTGAACTGTGTTGCCCGTTCTGAATTAATGCGATATCCCACAGCAATAATAGCTGCTAACGAATAAAATTTATATTTGTATGTTTTTCCATTGTCGGCAACTTGTGCAAAATTTGCACAAGTTGAATTTTCATCTAATTCTCCCTCTTTAAAAATGTTGCTCAGATGTTTTGTAACCACACTTCTATCTACATCAAAAAGCTGTGAAATTGCCTTCTGCGTAAGCCATACATTGCCATTCTGAACCCTGACTTCTATTCCGTCTTCTCCTGCATCTCGTGTGAAAACCAAGAAATCAACAGTGCTATTTCTTATCTGTAATTCTTTGCTCATAAAATTTTACCTTTCTGTCATCAAACATATCTATATGGACTTCACTGCCTATCTCCATATAATTTCTATGAATCAATGCATTTCCTACACCTTCGAGCACTGCACGCTCAGGGTAATCAGGCATTTCAATTCTGCCAGCTTTTAGGTTTCTTTGTCTCAAGCGCAACCTTTTTATCGTAATCTGTGGCTTCGCCGATTAGCTGCTTTATGTCCATAAATTCACTTCCTTTGAAATCATTTTTGAGAACGACTAGCAACGGCAGTTCTTTTATTGCTCCTGCCGTTGGTAGGAGTATATATCTACAAATTCTCAGCTTTGTATATCACATAGCCTTCATAATAATAGCTATAATCTATACCCTTCATATAAACTTCTCTATCATTAACTTTATCTGTCAAAGCCTGTTTTAAAATATATTTTATTTCAATATCTCTAATTGGACTTCTTTCCATTGCCAACAGATAATCTTCCTTATCTACAAGACTCCAATCAATAACTTTGTTCAACTCTTTCTTCAGAATCAAATCAAGCCATATCCTGATGCTTCGCCCATTCCCCTCTCGAAAAGGATGCGCTATATTCATCTCAACATATTTTTCAATAATTTCATCAAATGTTGATTGCGGCATCTTCTCAACATTCTCGATTGCAGCATGTAAATATATCACCGGAGCAAATCGTAAGTTACCTTTAGCAATATTTACATTTCTCACTTTTCCCGCAAAATTATATATCTCACCAAATAAATATTTGTGAATTGCCACAAGCATCTCAAAAAATCCTGCTTTATATTTATCCAAATATCCATTTTCAAATAGCTCCACTGCTTTTTTCTTACTTATCTTTTCTTCCATTCTTGCTAGTTCTGTGGAGTCTGTGATATTAAGCTTATTTTCTAATACCATATTTTCCCCTTTCGAATGCACTTGATATATAACGCAAAAAAAATAAGTCCTACGATAACCTTTCTATTAGCAACTTGCTATATTTATCTGCACATGTTTCTTCATTTTGCAATATCGCTATCGTTCTATCTCCACAATATCATCAAAGCCACATTTCAATTCAACACATATCCTAGCCAGTATATCTAACGATACTTGTTGGTCGTTGTTCATTTTGGTAAATGTACTTGGTGCTATCTGTGTTTTCTTTCTCAATTCAGTTTTCGTCATATCCTTATCAATTAACAACTTCCATAAAGGTTTATAAGTTATTTTCACTTGATTTTCTGACATGTTATTTCCTCCGATTATCACGTCAAATAGTCCTTTTATCTTGATTTTTATTATATCATTAGTTTTTCGCTTATACAATTACAAATTTTGAGTTCTCGAAATCATGCACGCATAATATTATCCACAAAAAAAATGAGCAGAGGAATCATGATTTTCTCCTCTTTTAATTCTGATGTTTTTTCTCTAACTCTGTGGAAATCTCCGCTAACTTCTGGTCTGTCAGAATATAACGTTTCTTAAATACGATAAATCCGATCACCAACACGACAATCGGAATGATCGTCATGGATAAACGCAGTCCCATCCGGGAAGATGCTGCGATCGGTTCTGTCACAATCGCCTCTTTGTTTGAACTGATATGGAACACAAATAATACCATTGAAGATAAAAATCCGGTGATTCCTGATGCAAGCTTTACAACAAATGTCTGCATGGAAAAAATGACAGATTCGTCTCTCCGATTATTTTTAAATTCACCGTAATCTACCGTGTTTGCTAAAAAGATGGTAATAATTACATTCAACACACCGACTGCAGACATGATCAGTGCCGCCGGGATAAACAGCCATACAACAGAACTTGTTCCGGTTGCGGAAATGATAATGATCAGGATATACCCAGTCACTGCCATTCCAAAACAGGTGTAGAAAATTTGAATCGTGTCCATAAATCTGCGGAGCACCGGAAATAGGATCATCATCGCCAAAATCTGGCATCCGCCTCCAACCATATTAAACAGTGTAAAATCTCCCTGATAAGTACTTGGACTGAAATCATATTTTAAGAAAAAGTAAACAAGCTGCTGGGTGATATATAAAGCCGTATTGATCATTACAATTGCAACTACAACCGTCATTGCCTGATCGTTCTGGATCAGCGCCCGAAACATCTCCCCGATGGAAGCGTTCTTCATATCAACCGTTGATTTTTCTTTAATGCACAGGCAGGTGATGAGAATGAAAATCACAAATAACACTGCAATGATCAGCGCAAATTTGCTGTATCCGATACGGTTGATCTCATTGTCTGTCGTTCCGCCGAATGTTTTTCCAAGTGCGGCAACACTCATGACTGTGACGATCGATACCAGTGCGGAACCGACACCTGCACAGGAACGTGCAAATGCAGACAGCCCCTCCCGCTCTTTTCCAGCCTCGGTAAATGCCGGAACCATACTCCAGAATGGAATATCCATCATCGTGTAAGTCATGCCCCACAAAATGTAGGTAACAGATGCATATACCACTAACCCTGCACCGTTTAATCCCGGTGGGATCGTGAACATCAGGTAAAGTACAACCGCATTTGTGACCGTACCGACAAGCAGCCACGGACGGAATTTTCCCCATCTCGTTTTTGTCTTTGCGACCAGCACACCCATGATTGGATCATTAAATGCATCAAACACGCGGGCTGCCATCAAAAGAACTGCGATCGCTGCTGCACTGATTCCCATAACATCCAGAAAATAAATGGAAATATAACTGGCGGAAAGCATATAGACCATATCCTTTCCCACTGCCACGATTCCATAGGCAAATTTCTCTTTGCCGCTTAAACTTCTCTTTGCTTTCATCGTAAAAATCTCCTTTTTCTCCATTGAAAATTCTATTGCTTTTATTTATTTTTAAATCCCATGCGGATATTTCCGATGTAACGGTTCTTCTCGATCGTCACCTCGTAATTCCATCCACCAGTATATTGACCACTTCCTCTAACGCTTCGTTGTAGGGGATCTGATTTGTGATCAGAATATCTCTCTGGAAAAACTGCTCAAGCGTTGCCTCCATCATGGTTTTCAAAATTGGAATCTGAATCGGCCGGACCGTGCCCTCATGAATTCCCTGCTGGATCAGGGCGATTGTTGTCTCCCAGCCTGTCTCTAACCGCTGCTCCACTTTTTTATAAATTTTCGGATATTTATCTTTCAATAAGTAAAGCTGTCGAAAATCAATGTCTTTATAACCCTCCGGGAGCACTCCCAAAATCGCCCGGATCTTCCCAACCGTATCAAGCGAAGTATCCGAGAGTACTTTCTGCTCGCTCTCTTTGATGGAATCAAAACAGTAATCCACCATCTCTGACACCAGTGTATTCTTATTCTGAAATACGGTATAAATCGTTTTCTTACTGATTCCAAGCAGGGCGGCGATGTCATCCATCGTAAACTTCAAGCCCTTTTTATTAAAGACCTGAAATCATGTCTTTTTAACATGATTCCAAGCCTTGTAAAATATTTAGCATACTGTATTTTTCTATTCAGATACCATCTTAATTTGCACTATTTATGCTAACCGAAACAACAAAGTGCTTGACATTCACAAGTGTTTGCTGTTTACATGTCATTTTTTTGTTTTTTTAATTCTATACCCACCAGTACAACAGATAGCACAAACGCTGAAAAATCAGCAACAGGCCCCGCTAGCAATACTCCCATAATTCCGAAACGAAGCGGGAGCAGCAGGGTAAGCGGAATCAAGAAAAAGGTCTGCCTTGTTAATGCCAACAGAGCACCTCTTAACGATTTTCCTATTGCGGTAAAAAAGCTGGAAGAAAGCAACTGCACACCATTTACCAACACCATGAAAAGATAGGTACGCATGAACAAAACAGCAAATTCAAAATACAGCTTGTCCCCATCTCCGAATAGCGAAATGATAGATTGCGGGAAAAATTGAAATGCGATGAAAGCAATAGTGGAAACAACAAGGTTCCATTTTACCGCAAGCAGGTAAGCCTCCCGTACACGACGGTATTGCCCTGCCCCATAGTTGAAGCCGATAATCGGCTGTGTTCCCTGCGAGATTCCTACAACAATCGCAAGGATTATGGCATTTGTTTTCATAACGATTCCGCAAGCAGCTAAGGGAATATCTGTTCCATATTTTGTTAATGCGCCGTAATAAGTCAACGAATTGTACTGAATGATTTGAATCACGGTAACTGCAATCTGGTTTGAGCTGCTGCTGATTCCCATGCTGCAAATTTTCATGCTTTCTTTGATGTCCAATAAAAACGACTCTTTTTCAAAATGGATTGTTTGGAAACGCCATAGATAACGGAGTGCGAGTATGAAGGAAAAAATTTGCCCAATAACTGTTGCCCAAGCTGCGCCGGCAATTCCCCAATCGCAAACAAAAATAAAAATGGGGTCAAGAATGGTATTGATAATAGCTCCCACAACCATGCAGACCATTGAATACTTTGGTTTTCCATCTGCTCGAATCAAATTGCTCATACCATTCGTTACAATGAGAAACGGCATTCCAATCAATGTTATGCTGGCATACTGCTTTGCATATGGAAATACATCTGTCGTTGCCCCAAATGCCTTTAGGAGCAAAGACAGAAAAGTTTCTCCAACCAGCAAATAAATAATTCCGAAAATTCCCATCAGAACAATACCATTTCCCGCTGCTTTGGCGGCAGCTTTCGGCTCTTTGCGTCCAAGACAGAGGGAAACACGGGAAGCACTGCCAATTCCGACCAGTAGTGCAATGGCAAGGCAGATGGTAGAAAACGGGTAGGCAACATTGGTTGCTGCATTTCCCAAATAACCGACTCCTTGACCAATAAAAATCTGATCCACAATATTGTAGATTGAGCCGACAAGAGACGCCACAATACTGGGAACAGCAAAATCTTTCAACAGTTTTGAAATTTTTTCATATCCTAGGGGATTCTCAGTCATTAAATTCATCCCCCTTTCTTTCTATATGGAGTTCCGATGTGATATTTCTGCCCGCCTGTATTAAGAAATCCATAAAAAGGTTCTGCTCGGATTCGCTCATACCCTGCAATAAAAGAGCTTCTGTCTTTTCGCATATCATCTGTATCTCGTCAATAATAGACAATGCTCTTTCTGTAGGATACAATTTACATGTCCGCTTATCCTTATCATTGGGAGAACGTGTAATCATTCCCTGCTTTTCCAATGTCGCAACCGTCCGTACAATATTGCTTGGATGAACATAGAACATATTCAACAAAGAATCTTGTAAAATACCTGGCGAACGACAGATTTTGATTAAGAACATATATTGACTGTTGTTGATTCCATAGGGGGCAAGTTGCTTGTCCAAATAGATTTTGTAAAATCGGTCTGTTACTGAAAGCCATTTTAATAGTTGCATAGATATATACCTCCAATCAGAACGTATTATACATCAATATGCGTGCGCACGCAACTACTTTTAACATTATATCTGCCGCTTTGTCCTCCTAAACACAAATCAATTCTACATCTATAATCTCATCCAGTTTGGCAATTGTCTGTGTAGATAAATCTATTAGTTCAAATGCTCGCATTATTACATCCGTCAGCATACCGGAGCTGCTATCTGCACAAGAAGCCAATTTCACGCCCGAAACAAGCACATATGCATCTGCCTCAAGAGCTTCCTGATATCTTTCCTTCTTAAAAGCATCTTCGCACATATCCAATACATCATGCATATCCATGCAAATATTATCGCAACTGTGCCAGCCAATAAATCCTCGAACCGTATTGCACTTTATCGATGCGTTAATTGTCATCTTCGCAACTTCTAAAATATCATTTGTCTCAGCCATAGCTATTCCTCTATCTCTATCCCGAACCGTTCACACCAGTCTCTTGCTATTTGCTCATAGCAATCATCTCTGTACTTATACCATTTTTCCTGAAGGTCAAAGTCGTACAACCTATCCTTAAATCTGCGGAATGCACCCTTGCCCCTGATTGCTGCATCCAATGCGTCCTGTGCTCTTCAATATCTTCTATCAATTCAGGATCCGTTTCTCCATTAACCATACCATCAAATATCATCAGGATTTCTTCATTTTTCGTGTCATAATAATATTCCATATCCATTCCGGCACCATCAAGTGCCTCGAGAACTTCTTGTAATTTTACTTTCATGTGTACCTGCTGTTGTATTATCGAATTTTTGAAAAAAACGGCTTATGTCTTTTTGTTAACGAGTGTTAATCGAGTGCCACTCGATTCGCACTCGATTAACACTCGATTACACCATAGGCCTTATATGTTTCCAGCATTTATAGCTCTTTTAACCGAGTGTCAACAAATATAACACTCGCGTTATTTCAATTTATACTCTGTTGCATTTGCTATTGTAAGCTGCACCGCATCATTAAATACTCTGTATACAGGATATGGTTTTCCCATTGATACCATCTCTCTGAAAATAATATCTACACCTTGTCCCGTTCTCTGTACATATTTCGACCTCTGAAGTGTTTCAGCTATCAGCTTATTCCTTGGTGCAGAATGATGTGTGATAATATTCTTTTCCGTGATTCCTTCAAGAAATCCACCTGGATTTTCTATTACAATTTTGTCAGGATAATGCTTTACATACACTGCCCCAAGTTGTTGATAATCTCTGTGTGAAAGTGCATTCAACAATGCCTCCTGAAACACTTTTTCAGAAAAATCTGCAATCTCGAGCCGAAATAAACCTATCTGAACATTCTGGATTTTATTATCATTTTGCACTTTTTCTGTCAGTCTATCAAGCACCGTAATGATAGGTTGCTTCATATCCAGCCTGGCATTATACTCTTCCAAATTGTCCTTATCGTAATGCAAATAAATTACTTCCGCCTGCGGTAACAGTCTTTGGTATGGTATAGAAAATCGGCTCAAAGCCGCATAAAAACCTGAAAAAGCATATGAGCTCTATTAAGATTTTTTTGTCTAGAAAAATCGTAAAGGAAAGAGTCACCATATGCTCAACAAAAATTCTATCAAAACTATCCTAAATGTCAAGCACACTTGTATTGATAAAGTTACTATGCTCGCAGATACCTCTATCATGATTGAGGTGCATGCCACGCAAGTATGCTAACAAGAGATTTTTCGCTTGAACTTTCACACAAACTGTGATATATTGAACATAAGAAAAGCACCCACTCCAAAGGTGGATGCCTACCGAAAGAGTTATTTACCTCTCATTGAGAGGCGCCCATCCCGTTGGCCGACGGGGTGGGCATTATTTTTTTGGCTTGTTTCTCTTATCGAGAAAGGCAAGCAACGCTACAATCAAGCTACCAAAGGACATCAGCAATGCTAATATCCCAATGAAAATCGAAACGATCTCATAAGCTGTCATCGGCGCCACCTCCCTTCCTATGTATTCCGGTTGCCCAGTATCATAAACTCGGGAGGCTACCACCCTGTCATGGGTACTTTCCTTAAATAGTATCCTAACATATATATCATTCTCTCTGCAAGAACAATTACAATATAAATCTTATTTTATAGTTTCATTTCCAATTCTAGGCAATTCCATTCTTCTCCCATTACAGTATACTTTTCTATTTCATCTTTAGATACATCCTCAAAACCTATTGCCTTATAGCAATAATAAGCTGATTCATTATTCTCAAAAACTCCTAATGAAACTTTATTAGCACCAAATATTTCTTTAGCATATTTTAAGCCTAATTTCAGCATATTTTTTCCATATCCCTGCCCACGTTTTTTCGAATCAACAATTACAAAGCCAAACCGTAATTCCTCAAAAAATTCATTCGGTCTTCTCATGGTAAAAAATCCCACTATCTCATTATCATCAATAGCAGTAAATGCCATAAGATTACTTACCGTATTGAACTGCTCCGCAGAAATTGGATATTCACCTAAAACTCCTGCTGTCCATTTATAAAAAGCATTCTCTCCATTTATCCACGACATAATTATTTCTGCATCATTTTTATTGTATGGTCTTAATCTTAGCATATTTACATTACCTCACATTTTATTATTTTCCTTTTCATATCCACTCTAGCCATGGCACCATACTGCAAAGTACATCTTGGAGTTGCATGTCCAAAATTCACATTATAAACAATCGGTAAATCTGGATTATTTACTACCTTCACAAGAATATTTTTATATTCATCGTAGTATACTTCATCCTGTGGTTTTCCAACCAAAACACCACTAACAACATCAAATACACCTTTCTCTTTAAGGATAGCAATTTCTTTTTCAAGCTGCTCTGGTACAGGCTTTTCTTCACAGGTTTCTATAAAAAGAATCTTCTCTTTCCACTCCTCTATATCAGGAAATAATCCATATTTTTCGCATACTGCTTTTTCATCTTCATATCTCGTTGTTGTCAAAATATCATATAAACTCTCTAAACAACCGCCTAACAGTCTTCCCTCAAAACATTCTTTCCCCTGTAATAATTCAAATCCATGTTCTTCTCTATGAGAAATTCTCTCTGTCCCAACTGCCTCTTTTGAAAAATCAGTTCTTTCCTGATACCATATTTCACTTGATGTAATCTCACAATATTCATTTCCTTCTATATAGCTTTCAAATGCCTTCTTGCTATATGGCAACATTTCATCAGAAATCTCTGCTAAGTCACATATAAAATTTGGACCATAATATGTAGATAACCCAAGTTTGTGAAACATTAAATGATTAATCGTGGTATCCGAAAATCCGGTAAATAATTTAGGATTCTTTTGTACCGCTTTAATGAAGTCTTCATCTTTCATCAAATATGGCAAAATTCTGTATGTATCATCACCACCTATTGCACAAATAATCCCTGCAATAGAATCATCTAAAAAAGCATCTTTTAAGTCTTTCGCTCTAGCTTCAGGATGCTCCTTTAAGTATTCAATACCTTTTAATGCATTTGACATAAATACTGGCTCTAATCCATATTCTTTTAATCTCTTTACACCTATTTCTATATTATGACTGCAAAATTCTTCCCCTAACATTCCGCTTGACAAACTAACAATTGCTACCTTGTCACCTTTTCTTAACTTTCTGGCATATTGCATGGCAATCTCCTCCTTATTCCTGTCCGTTCTATCTTTCCTATCATTACCCCGTTCTCAAATAGAGCCAAACTAGAGCCATTTGAGAAAACAAATGCCGGAAACCCGCATAAATACAGGCTTTCGGCATTTCTGTCCTATATTCGGGCAACCCTCTTTATCTTCAAAAGGCAAAATCCTTTATCCTCACCCATCTTCTCTTTCAAGGCATCTTAGGTCTTCCTTAAATGTCTTGGCTTACTCTCTCTTTCTTCTCTCTTATCTCTCGATATTCCTCTATTTTCAAGGCTTTCTCCATGGTTTTAAGTAAAAGAAAAAGACCTCATAGAACGTTTTTCCCGCTCTACAAGGTCTTTATTTTCTCGTTATTTTATTCATTCCCTAGGCTAAAGATTTTTGCCCCTTGAGGATAAAGGGGAGTGCCTTGGGATAAGGAGAATTTGACCTTGTATGGGTATTATAACGCTGATTTTCTATTTTGTCTGTTTAATTTTTATCTTGATTTTTAGCAAAATTGAATTTAATTTCTCTATCTGATTTTTCTTTTTCTTTATCATTGCTATAACAAAAACTTATAGTATTGTCATCTTTATATTCTTCATATAATGTAGGTCTTAATAAACGAGTCTTGTTATCATTATAAATACTTCTCACATATTGCTTATTGTTCACAATTGGATTTCTTTTTATATCATAACAATATATTTTATTTTCATCCTCTCCATCACTTCTACTAAGGGAACTAACCATGCACTCTTTTTCTCTATCAGATTTTCCATTAGATACTTCAGTTGGTATATAGCTTGCCAGATATGCATAGAATTGTTGTATGAAATTTCCAATATTTTCTTGATATTCAACGCCAAAAAAATTTCTTATTGTCGCAATAGATACAAATTCAGTCATAAAACCTCTTGAATTTGTAGGAATAGTTATTGAATTATTATTTTCATCAACAAATTCCATTTTTACCAATGCATATTGTGGCTTTTTTTCTTTCTGTTCATCATACAATTTAACTAATACAACATATTGTACCTCTTTATAATGAAACAAAAAAGATTCAATACTCCATCCCTTATCTTCCATATCTGCTTTTAATTCTTTTAAATTATCAAAAATATTTTGCATTTTCCAATCTCTTTCTATATTTTTTATTTTCACTACATAATAATATTTTTTAAGCGTAACCATTTATCATCTTATTTCTAATATACAAAACAACTATATATAAACATAGTCACATCGCTAAAATTTATTAATCTCATTTTTCTTTACTAATTTATGCTTTGCTACTCTTCAATTTCTAAAACCATCTTATAGAATCTATCAAAACTGTTATCTATATAAAAGCCATTACTATCCACTACTAATGAATTAAATGTATTATCATCTGCATCAACATCTCCACTTTCTGTTTCATATTCCTCTTCTATGAAGCCGGTTCTTTTAATTCTCATAAATACGCTCCAAAGTTCAACTTCTGTAACTTGTTGTATTTCTGCATATTCTTTCCTAAAATAAGCCCATCTATTATATTTCACCTTTTTTCCTTTACTTTTTTCTTCACAATATTTCTTATAATCAATCAAATACTGAATCTCTCTATATGACATAGTATTTAATATATCCAAATACTCTTCAAATTTGCTATTTTCAATATGTTCACCCGATAAATAACCATTTCTTATGAGATTTCCAAAATATTTTACCTTATCATTAGTTGCTAACCTGCGAACTGCTTCTCGTGTTCTTGCAAAGTTTACAATAAATTCCACATCATTAACCATATCGGATGTGATACTATTTTTATCCTTCAAAATAACCTCTATCAACTCATTCTCTTTCTTTTCCTGAAACTCTTCAATTACTTTATTCATAGAAGAATCTATCATATCCCCAATAACAGGAACCGCTTTCACTATCGGCATTAAAACAGATTCCACTACCGGATTACTTTTTATGTCCGCATAATCATTTGCATTTTTTAACGATACCTTTGCCAATTCTAATTCTTCGTTCATATATCAAATTATCCCTTTCTTTCCACAAGCTTAGCCTGTAACTTAAATTCAATAGTCTTCGTACTTCCACCAGTTCTTCTTATTAATTCATCTTGTCCAATGACCTTAACAAGATTTGCTATCTGCTGCCCCATTACTCCTTTGTTCAAATAATATATTGTCGTATACACATTATCATTTAAAATCAAATCCCTTAAAACATCCTTATCCGTAATATCCAATGAATGTCCGAAAATATATAGCTTATGTTTAGAGTTGAATTTTTTATATGGTATCTGTTTTGGAAATCGTTCACGCAATGCCACTTCATTTTCATATCTACTGTTAGCAATTTCATCAACCCAATTTTTATATTCACTTCCAGTTTTTTTATAAATTCTCTGATAATATTTTTTAAAAGCAATGAAATCTATTTCCTTATCCTTACTTTTCTTATTTAAATATTCATCTATGCCAAGCACCATATTATTAGATTCTAAGGTGCTATTAAACCGGCTTTCTCCATGTATATAATCATATTTTATCTTTTTTAATTTATCATAGAGCTTTTGGTATGTATGGGAATAATTAAAGCTAAGAACATGGTCAATTCTAAGACTTTTTATTTCTTTTGAAATTTTCACACTTTGTATCTTTCCTACATATTCACACAAATATATCTCAAAGGCTCTTGTTAATTTGTTTAAATCTTGATATAAAACATCTCGCATTTCTCTAAATGTAATCACTTGTGTGTCTTCTCCAAAATCTAACACAGCTGCCAACAATCTTTTATGAAAAAACTTTTCAAGATAAAAGTTACTTACTATAGAAGCGTCATCATCTAATTTCAAATTATTATTCTTCATATCAAAATCAATACTTTGAATTACATTTGATATTTCACTTTCAAAGTCTATCCAATTTTCTTTTTGGTACATAGGGCATTGTAAAAAATACTCAATCCAAAAATTTTCTTCTAACAGTTCTCGCCATATCTGTTCCTGCGAGAAAATATTATTCCTTACATTCTCCATATTAATTTTTATAAGTTCTTTAATTTCTAAATGTATATCTTTCCAATCAATCTCCTTACCTTTTGCATTTAATACCTGCCTAATCACCTCAACAAATTTCAAAAAATCTCCATATTTTGTCGGCAATCCATGTGCCAAATCAAATCCATTTCCTACTACAAGTATATTCATCCAAAATCCACTCCTTTACACCATATCCTTATCTCATCCTCTTGTGTCCATCTAAAACCTTGTTATATTTTTTGCTAATCTATAGTTTAATTATTTCTTTCTATTATATCAGTAATTCACCCTGTATAACAACAAAATCATTCAGGGTGGATTTCTCCTTTTTTTCCAAACCTATTCCTTAAAAATTCGCTTCCAACTCTACCCTATTTCCATTCCTATCAGTGTAATTATTTATAATATCCACCAAATCATCAAATCGGCACATATTATCCCTTACATTATTATTAACCCTAAGCTCATCAATAGCTTCGGTCAATGTTTTCCCAACTATATTCTTACTTATTATAGTATTTACAGCTTTCACCTGACTTGGAAATGGCTCATAGCTTTTAAAATTCCACACCTTTTCCTTGACCTCATATATTGCTGTGTTTGGCTTGGCATCTATAATTACAATCACCCACATGATTGCATTATATAGCTGTTTTGCAATTGGATTCCACTTCACTTCTTTGGATTCATTACCTCCAGAGGTCTTACTGCCTTTCTTCCCTGTTCCTCCCTCTCCATGCAAAGGATTAAACAATGGCAGTCCCTCATGATTTATTTTCTTAAGGAAATCTCTAGCTGCGGTCATCCCACATTGGATTATCTCTTTCTTGCCATTTGCCTTGTTTGTGGCTTCAAAAATATAATAATCATTTTCAATGGTCTGACCTGCATCACTATGTTTTGTCTGACCATTTAGCAGTTGAATGTGTGCTACCGGCACAACATTATAATTATCTACGATATATTGTCTTCTTTCTTCACTTCTACACTCCATAAATATCTTCTCCTTCCTGGTACCTTATTGTATATGTCTTTCTATAATAAAATGGCTGCTCCATGTGAAATTAAATACCTACTTCTAAGAAAGAAATGGCTAAGGCTCTTATTTGGGTATAAGCTGTCACCATAAACAAATTCTTTTTATTGGTGCAATGCCATCTCCATATGTACATTGACTTGGAACGACTTCACCTCTTCTGCTTCCGCCAATAGATTTGCATAATTGTCGCTTTATTATTCACAATAAATATAGCACTTATAGTAAAACATAATAATGCTACAAACATCCATTACTCTTCTGTTTGATATTGGTTTTGCAGTGACTCTTACTTAAATTGTCTTTCCCATTTTCAATACCATACCTTTCCCAGTTGGGAATTATATCTTGAAATACAATCAAGCTACCAAAGGACATCAGCAATGCTAAATCCCAATGAAAATCGAAATGATCTCATAAGCCGTCATCGGCGCTAAGCAAGCACCCCCAGACACTTAACGTCCTGTCATGGGTACTTTCCTTAAAGAGTACCCTAACATATATCATATGTTCTGCAAGAACAATTGTAAATTGAATCTTATTTCATAGACTCATTCCCTATAAATATTTTAATATATCAGATAAGTTATTAATTTCAATATCAGCTTTTTCACTCTCATCTGTTATATTCCACAAACTTCCAAATCCCTGTTTTACCCATATAGTTTTCATACCCAACTGTTTTGCAGGTACAATATCATTATCAATACGGTCACCAATCATAACTGCATTCTCTGGTCTGCAACGGCTTCTTTCCAATGCAATTTCAAATATTCGCCTATCTGGTTTTGAAACACCTTCTTCTGCTGATGCGATGATCAAATCAAGATATTTTCGTACTCCAAGATTTTCTAATCTCTCAGAAGTTCCTAGTGATTGGTTTGCAATTACACCAATTTTATAAATTCTACTTAACTTTTTCAGACAATCTTTGGTATCTGTATACAGCCTTTCGTATTGCGATTCCCATTTAGGTAGTTTCACGCCCAATTGCCTTGCTACCTCTAAGTCTCCTTTTTTGTTTTCTTTATAAAACGACATGGCATATTTATTAATTTGCTCGTAAGTTAAACCTGATAAATCCGCTATCCTTTTCATCCTGTCTTCATAAACTTTGCTTTCATCAACCAACGTCGAGCCAACATCAAAAAACAGCCATTTTATTTCTTCCTTCTTGGGCAGAAATCCTCTTTTCCTTGCTTCTTCCAGCAGTTTGGGTTGAATTTCCGGATAAGTCCAATTAATCGGTAATTCATCCATAATTGCTATTTTTTCAATTTCACTGTGAAGCTCTTTTTCAAATGTATATATATCTGAGAAGAATAATTTTCCAAAAGTCTCCATTCCATCGAAATTTTCTGGTGCAGTCACAGAATATATACAAATTGGAGTAATATCAAAAGTTATTGCTCCTGTTTCTTCATATAGTTCTCGTTTGGCTGTTTCAAGAATATCCTCACCATCTTCTCTATGCCCTCCCGGCACTTCATATGTATCTCTTTCTTTATGCTTGCAAAATACCCACTTGCCGTTACTCTGCGAGATAATCACTGCAAATTTCAATAGTTCATCATTAACCGTATCATAAAATTTTACTTCCACCATATTTCCTCTCCATGTACATATCTATAATATTTCATTTTCAATAAAACCCGCAATACCATCTTCATCATTTGAACCAATTACAATATCAGCTCTCTCTTTTACCTCATCAATCGCATTCCCCATTGCAACACCTGTTCCACATAATTCAAGCATTCCAATATCTGCATAATCATCTCCAAATGCAATAATTGAATCTGTACTAAATCCACATACTTCCGTAATCTTCATAATTGC
>ENA-OQID01000767-OQID01000767.1-human-gut-metagenome-genome-assembly--contig:-NODE-767-length-15371-cov-6.913430_pt1 | contig 15371 bp, 12 predicted proteins | sample MGYA00242567_ERZ504727 | MGnify/ENA primary metagenome ERZ504727 (study PRJEB26092, sample SAMD00036215) | human gut metagenome | host: Homo sapiens | study: EMG produced TPA metagenomics assembly of...
TGCGCTCGGTTTTGCCGAGCTTTACGGGCTTGACTTTCATCATAAAATCAACCACTCCTTACTTTTATACTCTACGGATATTGCGTTATACGGGTCAGATTTGAGCACACACACATAAATCGACCCGTATCCTCCAAGGAAGTTCGTCGCTTTTCACAAACTTTTCGGTCAACACCGTCCAGCCGCTTTCAGCGCAGCTCCCTTTTTGGCGCACTAGGCCATTATGTGATACTAATGCAGTATACACCTCAAAAGTCTTGCTGTCAAGCCATTTTTCGCATTTTGGCCCAATATTTTTGTCAAGCCCGCGATTTCATGGTACGCACGGGTGCGTGTAAGCTTTGCGCATTTTGGCTCTTGATTTTTGAGTTTTGCACGTTCTCGCCAAAAACACCCTTGTGCATTTTGTACACCTTGGCTCTTGATGCGTGCTCTCCCCTGCCCATGCAAAAAGCACCGCAGCTGCCTGCGGTGCCCTTATGTGCTCATTCTTCCAGATAATCCCGCAGTCGCTTTGCGCGGCTGGGATGGCGCAGCTTGCGCAGAGCCTTGGCCTCGATCTGCCGGATGCGTTCCCGGGTCACGTTGAACTCCTTTCCCAGCTCTTCCAGGGTGCGGGCCTGCCCGTCCTCCAGCCCGAAGCGCAGAGTCAGCACCCGTTCCTCCCGGGGTGTCAGGCTCTTGAGGACGTTTGCCAGCTCCCGCCGCAGCAGTTCCCGCCCGGCCTCGTCCACCGGAACGCCTGCTTCCTCATCCTGAATAAAATCCTCCAGGTGGGCATCCTCTTCCTCACCCACCGGTGTTTCCAGGCTGATGGGGTCCTGCGCCAGCTGCAGCAGCTCCCGCACCCGGTCAGGCTCCATGTCCAGCCGGACGGCGATCTCTTCGGCTGTGGGTTCCCTGCCGTTTTTGCGCAAAAGCTCCCCTGCCGTCTTTTTCACCCGGTTGATGCTCTCCACCAGATGCACCGGGATGCGGATGACCCGCCCCTGATCGGCAATGGCCCGGGTGATGGACTGCCGGATCCACCATGTCGCGTAGGTCGAGAACCGGAACCCCCGGTCAGGTTCAAACTTCTCCGCCGCCTTCATCAGGCCGAGGTTCCCCTCCTGAATGAGGTCAAGGAAGGGCAGCCCCCGCCCGGCATAGCGCTTGGCCACCGAGACCACCAGCCGCAGGTTGGCTTCGCTCAGCTTCCGCCGGGCATCCGCATCCCCGGCCTGCGCGGCCCGGGCAAGCTCCAGCTCCTGTTCCATTGTCAGCAGCGGCACCCGGCCGATCTCCTTCAGATATGCCTTCACCGGGTCATCCAGTGCTACGCCCTCGGCTGAGAGCTCGTGCTCCAGTTCCCCGATCTGTGTTTCATCCAGCATGGGCATGTTCGCTTCTTCTTCGGTTACACGGATGCCCCGGGCTTCCAGCGCCGCATACAGCGCATCCAGCCCGGATACATCGTATTCCTGCTCATCCATGGCCCGGCTGATCTGCTCGGGTGTCAGGGTATGGCGGCGGGCCCGGCCTGCCAGGATCTTTACCAGTTCTTCCGTCTGCGACAATTTCCGCATGATCCTTTCTCCTTCCAGCTCCAGCCGGAGGAGAGGAACGGTCAGTCGTCCGCAGGGTCTGTGCCCTGCTTCTTTTCTCGCATCGACTGGAGATACCGTATCAAATCATCATTGGACATTTCGGCCGCCTTGCCTGCCACGGGGGTGCCCCGGGCAATGCGGTCCAGATAGAGCCGGATATCGTCCGGCGTACAGTTCACATCGCTGTATTGTGCCGCAAGGCGGCTCAGCTCATTCAGCGCCTCTTCGCTCACAAAGGGACGCAGGGTGGAAAGGCTGATCTCGATCCCCTGCTCCTGGCACTGCAGAAACGCTTCGTACAGCTCCTTCTGCTGGGGCAGAACGAACTTTTCCGGGCTGAGCTGGGCTCGCACCTGCGGGATATAGCTGGGCTCCCGGAGCATGGCGGCCAGCAGCCGCTGTTCTGCCGAGGCAACCCCCAGCGCCTGAGAGCCGCCCGCACTGTAAGGCACGCTGATCTGGTGCATCTCACCGGACTGCAGCCGTGCCTGATTCTGCGCCCACCGGCGTTTGCTGTTGGAGCGCTTTACTGCATCGGCAAGCTGGGTCATAATGGCGTTCTTGGAGATGTTCGTTTCCTCAGCCAGCCGCCCGGCGTAGACCTCCTGCTCGGTGGGGTTGGAGCGCTCCGCCAGCATATTCACGGCTTCTTTGACATATTCCAGCCGCTGGGCATCCTGCTTGAGGTCGTATTTGTTCTTGAGCCGCCCCAGCCGGAAGTCCAGTGCGTTGCCCACGCCGTCCAGCAGTGCCTTGAACCGCTCGGAGCCATACTTTTTGATGTACTCATCCGGATCTTTTGCACCCGGGATCTGCAGCACGCCCACCTTGACCGGGCTGTTGCGGAACAGTTCCAACGAGCGCAGGGTAGCCTTCTGGCCGGCCTCATCCGAGTCGTAGCTCAGGATGACTTCCTCCGCGTACTGGCTGATGAGCTTTACCTGATCCGGGGTCAGGGCCGTGCCGCAGGCGCAGACCGCCGTGTCGATCCCCGCCTGATGCATGGAAATAACGTCCATGTAACCCTCGCAGAGAACGAACCGCCGGGAAGCACTCTTCTTGGCGATCTGCAGAGCGAACACAGTATCTGACTTGTGGTAGACCAGTGTCTCGGGGCTGTTGACATACTTGGGTTTGGAATCGTCCAGCACACGCCCGCCAAAGGCTATGATGTTGCCCCGCAGGTCAAAGATGGGGGTCATCACCCGCTTCCAGAACAGGCAGTAGATCCGGCCCGACTGGCTGCGCTTGAACAGGCCGCTGGCATCCAGCTCCTGCTGGTTGTACCCCTTATCGCGCAGATACTGGTACAGCCCCTGCCCGTCATCCGGTGCATAGCCCAGCCCGAACCGGACGATGGTCTTGTCGTCCAGACCGCGCCGCCGCCAGTAGGCCCGGGCCTGCCGGGCTTCCTCGACCGTGGAGTTCAGGCAGGCGTGGAAGTACCGCGCGGCTTCTTTGTTCATGGAAAGGATGCGGCTGCGCAGGCGGCCCGTCTTGTCATCCTCCTGCGGCTCCGGCATTCCCGCGCGGGCAGCCAGCATCTTGACCGCCTCGGTGTAGTCGATGCTGTTGATGCGGCGGACGAAGTGGATAACATCGCCGCCCACACCGCAGCCAAAGCAGTAAAAGCTCTGGGTGTCCGGGTAGACGTAGAACGAGGGGGTCTTTTCGCTGTGGAAGGGGCACAGGCCGCCATACAGCCGCCCCTTCCGCTTGAGCTGGACATAGTTGCCCACCACATCCACGATATCGGTGCGGCGGGTCAGTTCCTCAATATATTCGTGTGGGATCATTTTGGTATTCCGATGCTCCTTTTATAACACATGCCACTTGCGGGGCACAAAGACATCCTCAAAGGTACGGATGGCAAATTCATCGCTCATGCCGCTGATATAGTCCGTCACTGCGCGGTCGCGTCCTTCCTGATAGGCCAGCTGCAGGTAGAAGTTGGACATCTGTTCGATGTGGGTCAGGTAATACTCATACAGCTCGGTGAGCACCTTTTCCACCTTCTGTTCTTCCTTTTTGGCGCTGCGATCCACATAGACGGTGCGGTACATGAAATCCTTGAGGGCCAGGAAGGCTTCGTTCTCCTCTGCGCCCACCTGCACATCCCCCTCGCTGCTGCGCAGGATGCTGTTGATCATGGTGGTGATGCGCTGCGACTTCGTCTCACCCAGCACAGCGGTGCATTCTCTGGGCAGGGTGGCCGGGTCCAGCACACCGGCACGCACGGCATCCTCGATATCGTGGTTCACAAAGGCGATCTGATCCGCCATGCGGACGATGCGTCCCTCCGGAGTGGCCGCCCAGGTGCCCTTGGTATGGGTCACGATGCCGTTGCGCACCTCCCAGGTCAGGTTCAGGCCCCTGCCGTCCTTTTCCAGCTTGTCCACCACACGCAGGCTCTGCATATAATGCCGGAATCCCTCCGGGCAGAGCTTGTCCAGTGCACTCTCTCCCGCATGGCCAAAGGGCGTGTGCCCCAGGTCATGGGCCAGACTGATGGCCTCGGTCAGATCCTCGTTGAGGCACAGGGCGCGGGCGATGGTGCGGGCGATCTGCGCCACCTCCAGCGTGTGGGTGAGCCGGGTGCGGTAGAGGTCGCCCTCCGGTGAGAGAAACACCTGCGTTTTCTGCTTGAGCCGCCGGAACGCCTTGCAGTGGATGATCCGGTCACGATCCCGCTGGAACACCGGACGGATAGGGTCCTGCTCTTCGGGCTTCACCCGGCCCCGGCTGGCATCGCTGAATGTTGCCCAGGAGGCCAAGGTCAGCCGCTCGATCTCTTCGGTGCGCTGTCGTACATCCATCAGGAACCCTCACTTTCTGTTTTCTCCCCCTCCTCTCGCACGGCGCAGCCGATCCCCATGCCGCGTCTGCGGCAAGTATAGCACACTCGCCCTGTCGAAGGGGGAAAGTATTTGTCTTAGAACGAATAAAACTTCTTGATTTTACTGCCGCTCCCCAGCCTTCCCCGCAGGGAAGTCTGTGTCATAACGGCAGGCAGTCAGTTTGCAGGTCAGAATGGAGCGTAGAACGGCTGCGACACACTCACCTGTGCAGCGCCCCGGGTCAACTCCCGGAGCTGCTCCAGCAAGGGCGGCTCCGTACCCTCAGGCATCTGCCAGCGCAGGGTGACACGGTCGGTGAACTGAGGGTCTGCAAGCTTTGCCCCCGCCGCCTGGATGAGCAGCGCCGCCCGCTCGTAGAGTGAGTAATCCACCGTCACTTCCAGCTCCACCACACTGCGTACCGTGACCACTTCGGCAGCTTCCAACGCGCGGGCGGTGGCGGTGGTATAGGCCCGCACCAGGCCGCCGGTGCCCAGCAGCACGCCGCCAAAGTACCGGGTGATGACCACGACAAGGTCGGTCAACCCGCTGTGCTGCAGTACTTCCAGTGCCGGGGTCCCCGCCGTCTTGGCCGGTTCACCGTCATCGGAGTAGCGCTCCCGGTTGCCCTCCCGCAGGCGGTAGGCGTACACATTGTGCCGGGCCGTGCGGTTGGCTGCCCGCACCTGCTCCAAAAAAGCCACCGCCTTTTCCTCGCTGTCCGCAAAGGAGAGCTGCGCAATAAAGCGGCTCTTCTTTTCCTCATATTCGCCGGTGGCCGTGCCCCGGATGGTGCGGTAATCCTCCACGCTGGTTCCTCCTGCCCATTGATGTGATTTATTTAATAAGTATAGCATAAATCCCGGCAAAGAAAAAGCCTGCTTGCTGGCACTGCGTACCGTAAAACTCCCGTTTCAATCTTCACGAGTGATTTTTCTTGGAAGAAGCCCCGCCGAAGAACATCTGCCCGGCATTATACAAGCGAAAGAATGTATGAAAAAGAAGAAACACATCTCAGAAGAGCAGCATTATCTCTGTGAAATCGGTCTGGAAAAGATGCCATATGGATTTTCCTGGCTCTACAAATCTTATACAGAGGAAAGCCTCACGCACATCAAGATTACGGCCTATTATAATGTGGGCGAGGCTTTTCTTCAAGCTTCCACTGCAGCATGGGGGAATCTATGGGATTGCCGTGCCGCGCTTCGCAAGTTGGTATCCTCCGTCTATCTGGAAAGCGATTTGAACCTTCCATTCAGAAAAAGCGGAAAATTCTTATTCCAACTTGGGTATACTCCTGTTGTGTCCGACATGAAGAAAATCGTTCAGAAAACTGCCGCATTGTCTTTCCCCAAATGGGCGTTAGCCGTATGGGATATGGATACTGCAACATTATATATGGTCAAATACGACAGAAGTCATTGATTTTCTTTGTTTATCTGTGATACCATTCGTTACGAGACCAACGGCGTTGCTCTCTTCGCCTATGGTGGAGACTCCGGCACTCAAAGAAATTTTCCGAAAAACACAACGAGGTGACCATTTTTGAAACGTCGAACTTTTCTTGTCTGCTCCGCTGCACTTTTTTGCGGTGCGCTTCTGGCAGGGGGCTGCACTCAAAAAGCTTCTCAGCCCGTCCTTCAGCAAATTGAATACTCCAATTTGGCAGATTCTAATACACAGGATCTTCTTTCCAAACTTTTGCAGGATGCCGGCGTATCCGACCTGCGGATACAGACCTTCTTTGATCATGTGCAAAAGTTCAACAATGCTGTGGACCCGGCATGGCTCACCACAGGGTTTGAAAATGCCAAGCCTTCGGATCTGAAATACGATCCTTACTCCATGCAGGACGCATGGACGGAAAAATATGACACCTTCCCCGGCTGGAACTGTCGGATTACCGCTTGTGGGCTGTTTGGTGATTTTATCACTGTCACGGGCAAGGCAGACCTTGACTCAGCCGAGGACACCCTGTTTATGGACTATGAAACACTGGATTCTGATCCAGAATCCCTTTGCGGCGACGAACGGCAAAAGTTTGATGCGCTGTTCGCCCCGGTTAAAACCACTAATACGACCGATATTCCTACCCATTTGAAAACGATTCAGCAGGAATGGAAGAAACGCGGTCTCTCCTTCGTGGACGATGATAAGATCCGTCTCGTCTCCGTGGTTCTGCACGATCAGTTCTCTGAAACGGACAATTCTCTTATGATCGGTCATGTCGGCGTTATGCTTCCCACATCGGATGCAGTATATTTCGTCGAAAAGGTCGCTTTTCAGGAGCCGTATCGCTTGTTGAAGTTCAAAAATCGAACCGAGTTGAGCGATTATCTGATGCTGAAATACGACAACTCGTGGGGACAGGATACCGCCCACACCTTTATTATGGAAAATTCAGACCTGATGGACGGCTGGCGCATTCTTGACGAACAGAAAGACGCAAGCTAAAAGCATCGCATTCGTTGGGAGCCGTCCAATCTGACAGATCATTCGCCCTCTGATACCAAAAAGACGCTGCAACCTCTTACCCAGAGGCGGCAGCGTCCTTTTTATATTGGAATGTTTTTGTTCGCAGGGGAACTCCGGGCTTATGACAGGGTATGTATAATGTGCAGAGCCATATCAGCATTTTCTTTGTCCACAAACACCTCTGTGACATATTGCGGTTTTATGCCGAGGGTTCCAATTCTTGCTTGATCAAATGTGTTATGCCGATTGACATCTTTGGATTTACAATAGAATTTAATTCCAGCTGCCGCCAACGCATCCGTGATGCGATTGCATTGGTAAGGGTCAGAAACTGTTGCAACTAGCGATTTGAAAAAATGCTCCAACATAAAGAGACCTCCTTGTATACACTCTAATCTCGTACAAAGCCATCCGGCACATAATGGTCGCTGTATCCATTCGGGAGCTATTCCAATAGCCGTTCCATGCAAAGTTCCTGCTCTGCCATGATGGATTCATCCGTTGGGTCGTAGACTTGTTGGCTGTGGATCGCATTTTTTATCGGCATGGTTCTACTCTCCTTATTTATAAGGAATCTTTCTCATTTTTCAGTAGATTCTTCCAGATTCTTTCGGTACTGTGCCGGACTGACACCATACTCTTTCTTGAATACCCGGCTAAAATAGAGTGGGTTATCATACCCTACGATCTCTGCAATTTCTCCAATATTGTATTCGGTGTTCTCCAATAAGCTTTGTGCATTTACCATCCGAAGGGACAGGATGTATTGTGCAGGGCTTATTTTCATGTACAGCTTAAAATTACGGATAAACCAGTTCGTACTGATATGCAGCGATTCTGCGTAATCGTCCACACTGACCTTTGTGTTATAGTTCTCGTTAAAGTAGGCAACGGCGGCTTCGATTTCTTCCGGGATGCTTGTAGTTGTTTTCTCGCTTTCCTGCTGTTGCCTGCTTACTAAAAGCAGAATGATGTTGAAGAGAGAAGCAATATAGTCTTCATAGCCATATTCACATTGTTGCAGTTCCCGGATGATCTTTCGGAACAGCATTTTGTAATCCGGCAGTGTGCCGCTGTAAAAAACGTGCTTGTCCAAGGGTATTCCGTGATAGTTCAGGATGTTTTTGACATCGTATCCTGTAAAGTGAATCCAGAACACCTCTGGATGATCTTCTACATAGTAGACATACTTCTGGATTTCTTTCGGCTGATAAAGCACCATGTGTCCAGAAGTCACCACTTCCTCGACACCATCGAACCAGAAGTGTGCTTTACCAGATGCCACATAGAGGATTTGATAGTCTCTGCGACCCTTTGCCCAAAAAGTAGGTAGCTTAGGGCGTTTTTTCAAGCGATAAGTGCCGCAGCTGCCTACGACCAGCGGCTTTGAGTAGTCTTTGAAATCCAAACGGGAGTTGTTCAAATATCCTGAGTTGAAATACATCCCTGCGTCCTCCTCATCTTCAGAGATTTTACAGCGATTTGGTAAATGTTCTATCAAAAAATTACAAACTCTTTGATTTTGTGCATATTCTGTTCCATCTTGTCTATATCTTTTCGTTCCATTAGATTCTATAATATTTTCAGACGGAACGCAAGAGATTTGGGCAACTTGCGTAATGAGAATTCCAGTCTGAAGTGCGCAGCAGATTGGTCGCGCCCACACAAAACAAGCAAGATGGGAGAAAGCACAATGACTGAAAAACGTTATCTAAAGTGGTATAATAAAGTCGGCTATGGTTCAGGCGATATTGCAGGCAACGTGGTGTATGCATTCCTGTCCTCCTTCGTCATGATCTATCTGACCAACACCGTTGGCCTGAACCCCGGTATTGTCGGCACTCTGATTGCAGTTTCCAAACTGCTGGACGGTGTGACGGACATTTTCTTTGGTTCTTTGATTGACAAAACGCATTCTAAGATGGGCAAAGCCCGTCCTTGGATGCTGTACGGCTACATTGGCTGTGCCATTACGCTGGTGGCAATTTTCGCCATCCCGACCAATCTGGGGCAGTTTGCACAGTACGCATGGTTTCTGATCGCATATACTCTGCTGAACGCTGTATTCTACACTGCCAACAACATTGCTTACTCTGCACTGACTGCTCTCGTCACGAAGAACAGTGCCGAACAGGTCGAGATGGGTTCTTGGCGTTTCATGTTCGCCTTTGCCACCAGCCTGCTCATCCAGTCCATCACGCTGGGTGCTGTTACGGCATTGGGCGGTGGTGCTGCCGGTTGGCGCACTGTTGCAATCATCTACGCCATCATCGGTCTGCTTGTCAACACCCTCTCCGTTCTCTCCGTGAAGGAACTGCCGGAAGGCGAATTGGTGGATACCACCGACAAAAAGGAAATCGAGCAGGACGAAAAGTACAATCTGGTTCAGGCTGCAAAGCTGCTTGCTGGTAACAAATATTATATGATGATTTGCGTCACCTACATTTTGCAGCAGATCTACGGTGCCATGATCAGCATGGGCACCTACTATGCAACCTACATCCTTGGCAACCAGAATTTGTTCGGTGTATTCTCTTGGGCAATCAACATTCCTCTGATCATCGCACTGGTGTTCACCCCGACCTTGGTTGCAAAGTGGAATGGAATGTATAAGCTGAATGTAATGAGCTATACTCTGGCAACAATTTCTCGTGCACTGGTTGCTGTAGCTGGTTACATGGGCAGCGGCAATGTGACCTTGATGCTGCTCTTTACTGCAATCGCAGCTCTTGGTCAGGGTCCTTGGCAGGGCGATATGAACGCTGTGATCGCAGCCTGCTCTGAATATACTTGGCTGACGAAGCATAAGCGCGTGGATGGCACGATGTACTCCTGCACTTCTCTCGGTGTGAAGCTGGGCGGCGGTCTGGGTACTGCCATCACCGGCTGGCTGCTGGCAGCAAGCCATTTTGACAGCGCTCTGACCGTTCAGCCGGATTCCTGCATCAATATGCTGAAGATTATGTATCTGGTGATTCCGTTCGCTCTGGATGCCATTATCACCTTCATTCTGTCTCATCTGAAAGTTGAAGAAGCAAATGAAAAACTGCGTGCAGCAGTCTGATAACAAGTCATTATCATTTCTCCTTCATCTGCTGTTCCCCGGAGGAATCCAGCGATTCCTCCGGGGAGGCTGGAGAAATATTATAAAATTATAAAAGGTAAATGAGGAAATACTATGGCTGCATTTGATTTTGCAAAAGTAAAAGACCCCACCTTTTTCAAGGAAAACGTGCTGAATGCTCATGCAAGTTTCCGTACTTACGCTTCCCGCGAAGAATATCGGACAGGCTCCTCTTCTTTGGCGCTGAAGCTGGACGGTATCTGGAAATTCGCCTACGCAAAGAACTACACCAGTGCCATCCCCGGCTTTGAAAAGACGGATTACGATTGCAGCGGCTGGGATGACATTCATGTTCCGGCACACATCCAGATGGAGGGCTACGACATTCCCCAGTACGCAAATATTCAGTATCCGTGGGATGGCCGTGAAGAAGTACAGCCGGGCGAGATCCCGCAGCGGTTCAATCCAGTGGCAAGCTATGTAAAATACTTCGAGCTGCCGGAATCCATGCAGGGCAAGCCCGTCCACATCGAGTTCGAGGGTGTGGAAAGCGGCATGGCTCTTTGGCTGAACGGGTCTTATGTGGGTTACACCGAGGACAGCTTCTCCGCACACGCATTCGATCTGACTTCCTATCTCCAGCCGGGCGTGAACAAACTTGCTGTGCAGGTGTTCAAGTGGACTTCCTCCAGCTGGTGCGAAGATCAGGACTTCTTCCGCTTCTCCGGCATCTTCCGCAGCGTGTGGCTGTACGCCATCCCCACCGTGCATCTGGAAGATGTATCCGTCAAAACGCTGTTTGCCGGGGATGATTTTACTCATTCCACGCTGGAAGTTGCACTGCAGGTGGAGGGAAAGGGCGCGGCCCGTCTGACCCTGCGCCGCAGTGAGCTGGAAGTGTTCTCCGAAGAAATCGCACTGAACGGCGGTTCTGCTCTGTTCAGCCATGCGGTGGAGAACCCCCACCTGTGGAGTGCAGAGGACCCGGCTCTGTATGAACTGGAAATCGAGCTGCTGGACGATGCAGGCCATCTGGTAGAGGTGACCGGGCAGAAAGTCGGTTTCCGCAAGTTCGAGTTGAAGAACAATCGGATGCTGCTCAACGGCAAGCGCATCGTGTTCAAGGGTGCCAACCGTCATGAGTTCAGCTCCATTACGGGTCGTGCTGTGGGCGTACACACCCATGAGGAACTGCTTCGGGATATCATCACCATGAAGCAGAACAACATCAATGCCATCCGTACCAGCCATTACCAGAATCAGGATGAACTTTATAACCTCTGCGATAAGTACGGACTGTACATGATCGCAGAGAACAATCTGGAATCCCATGGCACATGGGACATCCATCAGGCTGGCATTCGCGGCATCGAGGGCGTTTTGCCCAATGATAAGCCGGAGTGGAAAGCTGTCTTGTTTGACCGCATGAATTCCACTTACCAGCGTGACAAAAATCATCCTGCTGTTCTGATCTGGTCTCTGGGCAACGAATCGTTTGGCGGTGAGACTCTGCTCCAGATGGCAGAGATGGTCCGCCGCTTTGATGACACCCGTCTGGTGCATTACGAAGGTGTGGTCAATGATCCCCGCTTCCTCGAAACCACCGATATCGAGAGCCATATGTACAGCACTGTGAAGGACATTAAAGAGTATCTGGCACAGGGCGATAAGCGGCCTTATATCGAGTGCGAATATTCTCATGCTATGGGCACTCCAACGGTGCTTTGCACAAGTACACGGAACTTGCCGACCAGAAGGACTGCGGCTATCAGGGCGGCTTTATCTGGGATTACATCGACCAGTCCATCTGGAAAAAAGACCGATACGGCAAGTGGTTCCAAGCCTACGGCGGCGACTTCGGTGAGCGTCCTACCGACTATAATTTCAGCGGAAACGGCATTGCCTACGGTGGTGACCGTGCTCCTTCTCCCAAGATGCAGGAGGTCAAGTTCTGCTATCAGAACATCGCCGTTTCCATCGACAATTCTGGATTTGAAGTCTGGAATAAGAACCTGTTCACCTCTACGGATGCTTTCGACTGCGTTGCTCTGCTGCATCGCGATGGAAAGCTGTATCAGCAGCAGGAACTGACCAATATTGAGGTTGCTCCCGAAGAGCGTTCCAGCTTCCCGCTGCCGTTTATGGTTCCTGCGCTCCCCGGTGAATATGCAGTGACCATCAGCTTCCGTTTGAAGGAGGACACCAGCTGGGCAAAGAAGGGCCATGAAGTCGCCTTTGGACAGGGTGTGATCGCTGTGGTTCGTTCCATTCCCAGCAAGAAGGTCACGCCGTTTACCGTTACGCACGGTACACACAACATCGGTGTCCGGGGCGAGAATTTCGATGTTTTGTTCTCCGATCTGAACGGCGGCCTGACTTCCTACCGCTATGCCGGCAAGGAGATGATTCAGGAGATTCCCCGGCCCAACTTCTGGCGCGCTCCCACCGACAACGACTGCGGCAACAACATGGGCGGTGTTCGCGGCCAGTGGAAACTGGCAAGCCTGTACGCTACCGCCAAGGGCATCGGCAAGGAGATCCCGTCTGTTCACGGCGGCACCATTCTCCAGAACCCCACCTGCGAGGTGGAAGCCGACAGCGTGGTCGTGACCTATCTCTATAACCTCCAGACCAGCCCCGCAGCAGAGTGCAGCCTGCAGTACCGTGTGTTCGGTGATGGCCGCATCCAGACCACCCTGCACTATGACCCGGTGGAAGGACTTGCAGCAATGCCGGAGTTCGGCGTACTGTTCAAGATCGACGCTGACTACGACACGGTGGAGTGGTACGGAAACGGCCCTGCGGAGACCTACTGGGATCGTCAGCATGGTGCCAAGCTGGGCATTTACCAGAACAAGGTCGCAGACAACATGGCACAGTACCTTGTGCCGCAGGAGTGCGGTGCAAAGACCGCTGTGCGCTGGGCAAAGGTAGTGGACCGCAAGGGCCGCGGGCTGCTGTTTACCGCAGATGCCGCAAAGCCCATGTTCTTCTCTGCGCTGCCCTACACTCCCCATGAAATGGAGAGTGCCAAGCATCCTTACGAGCTGCCCCCGGTCCATTACACGGTCATCCGTGCCATCGGCGAGCAGATGGGCGTTGGCGGCGATGACAGCTGGGGTGCCAATGTCCACCCGGAGTATATTCCTGATGTGACCAAGCCTGTGGAGTTCACCTTTACGTTCCGTGGCATCTGACCCTCGTTATTAAGACACCTTCGCGTTGAGATAAGGACATCCCTGCATGAGATTCCTATCAAAAGCGAGGGTGTCTTTTTTGGTATCACAAAATCTCAATTCCTGACACCACTATTTATAAGTAGTGCTTCACTCTATATAAGCAGCGTTGCTATGTCAAATTAGACCAGATAAAATCTTTGGCATTGTGGTCAAAATTGTGGTCGAAACCAAATGAGGCCAGCCTATAAACAAAAAAATCCAACGATTTCTAACGTGAAATCGTTGGATTTATGGTCCGAGTGGCGAGAATCGAACTCACGGCCTCTTGAACCCCATTCAAGCGCGCTACCAAAACTGCGCTACACCCGGATATCGTCCTCTGCCTCCCTACCGAAGCATTGGCGACAAAAGACATTATACGCATCTTTCCGGGTTTTGTCAACACTTTTCTGCATCTTTTTCTGATTTTTTCAAGAAAAGTATGATTTTCGTCGTATGAGCGCCGCTTTACTTTTTTGCTTTTGCACCAGTTTCCGCTTCCGCGGCCCGCAGCTGTCTGTCCTTTTCCAGCAGGGGCTTGAGGTACTGGCCGGTAAAGCTGCCGGGCACCTCGGCCACCTGCTCGGGCGTACCCTCGGCAATCACCAGGCCGCCGGCGCTGCCGCCTTCAGGGCCAAGGTCAATGATGTGGTCCGCACACTTGATGAGATCCAGGTTGTGCTCGATGACAATGACCGTGTTGCCCGCATCCACCAGCTTCTGCAGCACCTCGATCAGGCGATGCACGTCCGCAATGTGCAGGCCTGTGGTAGGCTCATCGAGGATATACACCGTCTTGCCGGTGCTGCGTCGGGCTAGCTCATTGGCCAGTTTGACACGCTGGGCTTCGCCGCCGGACAGGGTGGTGGCGCTCTGACCCAGGGTCACATAGCCAAGGCCCACATCCAGCAGGGTCTGCAATTTGCGGGCGATCTTGGGCTGGTTGGCAAAGAACACCACCGCCTCCTCCACGGTCATGTTCAGCACGTCGGAGATGGTCTTTTCCTTATACTTTACCTCCAGCGTCTCGCGGTTATAGCGCGCGCCCTTGCACACCTCGCAGGGGACATAGACATCCGGCAGGAAGTGCATCTCGATCTGCAAAATGCCGTTACCCTCACAAGCCTCACAGCGGCCGCCCTTGACGTTGAAGCTGAACCGGCCCGGGCCGTAGCCGCGCATCTTTGCATCCTGGGTCTCGGCAAAGACGGCGCGGATATCGTTGAACACGCCGGTATAGGTGGCCGGGTTGGAGCGGGGCGTGCGGCCGATGGGCTGCTGGTCGATGCCAATGACCTTATCCACAAACTCCAGACCCTCCACCCCGTCGCACTTGCCCGCACGGCTGCGGGCACCGTTCAGCTCACAGGCCAGCGTCTTGTACAGGATCTCATTGATCAGGCTGGACTTGCCGGAACCGGAAATGCCGGTCACACAGACGAACTCCCCCAGCGGGAACCGGACATCAATGTTGCGCAGGTTGTTTTCCCGGGCACCTTTCACGGTCAGGAAGTTTCCATTGCCGGTGCGGCGGGTCTGGGGCACAGCAATGCGCTTGCGGCCGGAAAGGTAATCGCCGGTGATGCTCCGCTTGGCCTTACAGATATCCTTCACGGAGCCCGCCGCCACGATCTCGCCGCCGTGAACGCCCGCACCGGGGCCCACATCCACGATATAGTCCGCGCTGCGCATGGTATCCTCGTCGTGCTCGACCACGATGACGGTATTGCCGAGGTCCCGCAGGTTCTTCAGGGTCGCAATGAGCTTGTCGTTGTCACGCTGGTGCAGGCCGATGCTGGGCTCGTCCAGCACATAAAGCACGCCGGACAGCGCACTGCCGATCTGGGTGGTGAGGCGGATGCGCTGGCTTTCACCGCCGGACAGGGTGCCAGCCGCACGGGCCAGGGTCAGGTAATCCAGACCCACGCTCTGCAAAAACTGCAGGCGGTTCCGGATCTCCTTCATGATCTGACCGCCGATCTGCCTCTGCTTCTCGGTCAGGTTCGGCTCATTTTCGGCAATGAATTTCAGCTCATCCCGGATGGACATTTCACAGAACTCGCTGATGTTCTTATCCCCAACGGTCACTGCCAGCACCACCGGCTTCAGGCGCTTGCCGTGGCAGTCCGGGCACTCCACGCCGGACATGAAGCTGCCGATCTCTTCCTTCATCCACTCGCTGTTGGTCTCC
>ENA-OQID01000794-OQID01000794.1-human-gut-metagenome-genome-assembly--contig:-NODE-794-length-15018-cov-4.171408_pt1 | contig 15018 bp, 17 predicted proteins | sample MGYA00242567_ERZ504727 | MGnify/ENA primary metagenome ERZ504727 (study PRJEB26092, sample SAMD00036215) | human gut metagenome | host: Homo sapiens | study: EMG produced TPA metagenomics assembly of...
TACCGTTGGACTGTCACATTCGTGAATGTTACACCTACACAGATCTTGCGACTGTCATATACGTACGTCCGTGTATGCAGTTTTAAGATAAACACATTATAAAATTTGTTCCACAATCTTTCATCTAAATTTTTATGTTCATGGCTTTGTGGGGGTCAAGTCTTGCAGGGCCATTTGCCGGAGGTGTCACCGGCACATTGATCTTTTTATTCAAACTTTCTTTTTATCGCTGTGGACTGGGTATACTATCCCCAGTCCACAGATGACTGGCATTGCAATAACAGAAAAACTTTTTGCGTATGAAAAGAAGGGAGAAGAATTATGTCAGCAGAAATTGAAGTTTTTGAAGATATGCCAATAAATGGCTATACCAAAATTCTTTATAAAATTTCTACTTTCGGAAGAGTAATAAATAAAATTACAGGTAAAGAATTGTCGCCATATCCACGTTCTGGATATCCGACGGTTTGTTTGGCAGTGTCGCCAGGGGTATGCAAACATTTTCGAGTACATCGACTGGTTGCCATCACATTTCTTCCCAATCCACTAAATTTACCTCAAGTTAATCATAAAGATCAAGACAAATTTAATCCACATATGAGCAATCTAGAATGGTGTACAGCCAAATATAATATTAATTATGGAGACGCTATATATAGAAGAACAAAGTCACGCTTGGGGCACGCACCGGAAATTTTATGTTTGGAAACATGTGAAATTTATCAAAGTCAGAGCCAAGCTGCGCGGGAGTTAAGTTTAGATCAAGGTAATATTAGTCGTGTGCTTTCAGGAATATGTAAAAGAACAGGTGGTTATCACTTTAGATGGACTTACGAAATGATGTAAAAATTATTTCACATTTGTTTACCAATAATAAAATGCTTTTTGTAAATGGTGATTTGAAAAAATCGTTATAACAATCATTATACTTTTCTAATTAGACATTTGGGATATATTCTCAGATGTCTTTTTTGTAATAGGTTCCCAAAAATCTAGAATATAAAGAGGCAGTTCTAAAATGAGAAAAAGATGTGTACAAAAAACTAGGACGCCGTCGTAACGTCGCCCCGTGCAAAAACTGTATACAGTCTTTTGATGTTGTTTCTATTATACGCAATTTTGGATTAGAAGTCAACTCTTATATAAAGTTTTTTAGAAGAATTATTTATGGACTGAATTATTTATGTTTGCACAATGATTCACATATTATTTTTCTAGCAAATTCGTAGTTTGTTTTTATTAAATCATTGGTGCTAAAAAAGCATTTTTTCTCCGTCATCCTTTCAAAGAATAACTTATACAATTCTTTGCTTCTATGAAATTTTACTTTTGATGTCACAACTAACTCGTATGTATAAATCAATGCTACAAATTCAAGCATGGGTCTACATGAAAGCTTTTTTTGCCTTTGAGATGTTGATATAGAGTTCATTTTTTTTACAAAGTCTTTAATTTCACGTGGAGGTTTTGACGTACCATGTGACAAGTTTGCTAGTAAACAATTATTATGAGCTGCTCCATTTCTCAGACTTCTTACTAATCCAAGAATCGATCTGGAAATTATTGCATTATTTCCATAATAAAAATCATAAAGTCGTAAAAATTCTCCGAATGTTATAACTTCACATAAAACCCATACTGGACAATCGTCATAGCCTTGAATTATGTGTTCATCCCTTTCCTTAGTTGGATTATATACTTTCTGTACATTAAAATATTTTTGTATTAAATCGCCGGTAAATGGAGACATGATTCTCGCTTCTAAACCTTTTAAGATGTAGGAATTTTTAGATAAAAACTTTTCAACTATTTTATAGGCATTTGTATTCATATCATTTGAAATATCTTTTATCAGTTTCACTTTCAAAGCCTGTTCTATATCAAGACACATTCTATTGATAAGAAAACGGAAATGCATATCGATTGTCGATAGTTCTTGTAGATATGCAAAATCAAGTTCTATATATTTCCCTTTATTAGAACCACAGGTATATTTAGGATAATTTCGGCGATATGCTGCTGTACGAAGATAGTTATTGATATCCGTTAGGTATACTTCTGTATTTTCTTCCGTAATATATTTAAAAGTAATTCCCTTTTCATCCCTCATTTTTGCAACAAGTAGTGAGGAGGTCATCTGTGGTTTGTTCGTCTTATTACTCATCTAAAACTGCTCTTTTCTTTGGTTAGAGCTCTCCTTTTCTTAAAATCTGATAAAATGTAACAATCTGTTTACTAGTTAATATAAAAAACTCTAAATCTATCGTTTCTTGGGGTATCTTTTATGATCACAAACAATTTATGCCAGTAATTAACAGCAATGTCCGGCCGAGTATTGATAATTAATCATCTCATTCAGAATGCAGTTTTAACTATCATTGCATATAAATTCTTAGGCTTTTTGTATTGTATCCAAATATACTAAAAATATCAACTGTATTAAAAAGTCTTTCAAAAAATTCTGCTTTTATTTTGTGTATTTCAGGTGTTACTGTATATTTACAAGAAAAATATAAATTCAGATTTATGGTACGTCAGGGAGCTTCTGTAATTGTTCTGTTGTTTAATGGAGATTATTTAAGCAATTCATCATAAGTTGTATCCAGACAATCTCGAATCCCTCTCAGCTGAGCTCCGGTAATATGCTGGATTCCCCGTTCGATTTTTACCAAAGTTTCTCTGGTAATATCTATATTTTTAAGCTGGAGCATTCTGACCAGCTCGGTCTGACCGCATCCCTTTTCTAATCGAATTCTTCTAATATTCCCACCAATATCAATCCCATTTTGCTTAATTTTCTGTTCCATAAAAAAGAAAAATCTCCTTGATAAATATTGGACTGAAATTAGTCCTTATATATTTATCTTAAAGAATAAAAATGTTATAATGGGACTAGTATTAGTCCAATATGTGGGCAAAAAAGTGATAATTTAAAGTAAGAACAGGAAGGAGCAAAAATTTATGAAGAAACTTAAACACTTATTCTGTATCGCACTTGCGGCGGTAGTTACAATGACGTCTTTGGCAATAACACCAATGGAAACGAAAGCAGATGACGCCACAATCATCTCGGTTCCAATTACTGTACAGGAAGAATATAATCTTGCAGAAGATTTTTATGAATTACTGAATCAGAAACGAGCAGATGCCGGTAAGTACAAATATATTTTGGATGACAGGCTTATGGATCTGGCGATGGAAAGGGCAACACAAAACTGTGTTTATTATAGCCACAAGTCCATGACTTATAATACAAGAGAATATGCAGCTTTAGAAGGAACTTATGTAGATGAATATGGATCTTATGAGGATTTTTTCAAAGGTCAGTTGTTTCAGGAAAATATAGCGGAAGGTTTAGCTGATGCTCAGAGTACTTATACTGTATGGCACGGTTCAAGTGGACATAATGCAGTAATGATGGATTCATCAAATTTTAAATATTGTGGAGTTGGCGTTGTAACATATCATGGGAAGAGAGAATGGGTGTTGGTTGTATCTAAAGCTCCTGTAGGAAATACGATTGATAAAGTCTCCGGTTCTAGGACAAATACCAGAACAGTAAGAGCGAAAACGAAGTATTTTTCAAGAAAAAAGGTTGCGGCTTTGGATGAATGGGTAGATAATCCGTTTGCTTTTTCTGATATTGAATCTGGAAGGGATGGTTACTACATCCAGCAGGCAGGAATCTTTACCTTTAAGAACAACAATCCGGAACTTGTTGATATCGACAGTATGGGTAGGTTAAAGCCAAAAGCAAATGGAAAAGGTACTTTTACTGTATATTATAAAAATATCGAATTGTGTACGGTAAGCGTAACGGCATATCATGATGAAGAAGAGTCCGTAACGCCAACGCCGACTCCATCGCCAAAACCAACAGAACCTCCAAAGCAGACAGAAACTGCGAAGCCAACAAGTACACCGGATCCACACCCTCCAAAACAGACGGAAACTACGAAACCTGCAGAACCGCCAAAACAGACGGAACCATCGAAGCCAGTAAAACCGGTTTCCCGTAAGCTGACTGTAAAAGTGAAAAACGTAACATATAATGGTAAAGCTCAGAAGCCAGCGGTTACTGTATATGCAGGAAAAAAGAAACTCTCCTCAAAATACTATACCGTAAGTTACAAGAATAATAAGAATGTTGGATATGGAACAGTTGTAGTAAAAGGCAAAGGCAGCTATGGTAAATATTCCGGAACAGCTGCTTTCAAGATCAACCTGAAGAAAACGAAACTTTCCTCTGCTAAGTCTACGAAGAAAAAGACATTTATCACAACCTGGAAAAAAACAGGTGGAAACAGTGGCTGGCAGGTACAGTACAGCCTGAATAAAAAATTCCGCTCCGGAGTACGAACCGTAAACCTGAAAGCCAATAATACAAAGCTCACTGTAAGGAAGCTGAGAAGCAGGAAGAATTATTATATCCGGATTAGAGGATACAAGAAGGTAAATGGCCAGATGATGTATTCAAGTTGGAGCAGTGTCAAGAGTGTAAAGATAAAATAGTTCTGAGAGGAAACACATATAATTTTTTCTGCCAAAATAAGAAATCAGAAGGGATGAAGAATATGAAATATAAGAAATTGAAGACACTGACAGCTGTAATTGTGCTGACGCTCAGTATGGGAATTATGCCATCTGTGCCTAGTACGGTAAATATCCCGGCAGTCACCACAACTGTGGAAGCAGCTTCCAGAAAACTTTCCCTGAAAGCATCAAATAAAAAGGCTTATGTAGGCAAGAATACAAAGATCTCAGCAAAAGCCACCAAAGGGGCAAAACTCAGTTATAAGACTTCCAATAAGAAGATCGCTATGGTAAGTTCCAAAGGTGTGATCACGGGAAAGAAGGCCGGTACCGTAAAGATCACCATCACGGCAAAGAGATCAAAATACAAGACGGTAAAGAAGACTATCACGGTAAAGGTGTACCGTCAGAACCAGAAGATCACCGCATCAAATGTAAAACTGACAACGGGCCAGAGAAAGAACCTGGGTGCAAAAGCCCGTACAAGGCTGTCTTATAAGAGTTCCAATCCAAAAGTCGTAACGGTCGATAAAAAAGGAAACCTCACGGCAAAGAAAACGGGGACAGCAAAGATCACGGTTACAGCTCTTGCAAATAACACCTATAATAAGGCATCGCGTACCATTACAGCTACCGTGGTGAAGAAGTCCATTCCAAAGCAGACAGAATCCGTAAAACCTACACAGCCGCCGAAGCAGACGGAAACTGCAAAACCAACAGCCACACCGATTCCAACGGCTACACCAGCTCCGACGGCAATGCCAGAACCTACGAAAACTCCGCAGCCAACGGCAACTCCAGCACCAACAGAAGCTCCGAAGCCAACAAGTGTTCCAGAACCTACAAAAGCTCCAGAGCCAACAGAAACACCGAAACCGGATGTTTCTTATGTAACAGAGCTTAATATTGAAAGAACAGCTGATGATACCTTATATGTAGGCAGTCCAAAAGAATGCAACGTAAAATGGAAAGCCACCGGGAATACGACAAGAAAAGATTTCATTTATGCTTCCAGTGATACCTCTATCGCCACTGTGGATGAAAAAGGAACAATCATTCCTTTGAAAGCCGGAAAGGTAACCATCACCGTTACTTCAAAGACCCCGTTTGCAGCAAGTGCAGGAGCTGACTGCTTGAGTACTTCTAAGAGATATACGGTAAAAGTACAGTACAACGATGCTTATATTGGAGTAGGTTTCCCGGATCCGGTAAATGTTGCAGAAACGGGAAGAAATGTAGATATTGGCGCGACTATAAATCCGATGAAAGAAGATACTGGCGATTACAGTGTGAAAAATATGGAAAAATATCTGGAATTTACATCCAGTGATCCATCTGTAGCTACCATTGATGCGCAGGGTAATATTACCGGGGTTTCGAAGGGATATGTAACTTTAACGGTAAAAACAAAACTTCCGGTAGATCCAAATGGACAGTATTATAAAGAAAGCTCTGTGACATATCATGTAGGAGACTATACCTATGAAGAAATCCTAAACGGACTGACAGTTGACATGGAAGCTTCAAGGACTGCCCATAATATACTTAATGATATGAGAGAACATAAATCCAGCAGACCTGCTATCAGTCAGGATTTCCCAGAAGTATCCGCACGAACCTGGGATAATTCAGCATTTCAGAATGCAGCAGTACGAGGATCACGAAATATTATCTGCGAAATTCTTGGTGGATGGACAACGGAAGAAAAATCTACTGTGAACGCATTGGCATCTCACGGATATAGCCAAAATGGATATGGCGGCAGTGGATGGGAGAGTACAGGGGAATCCCTTGGACAGGCCGCTTCAGAATTCTTCCAGGATCGACCTCATGCACAAAATCAGACAAGAGCTGATGAAGTATATGGGGCTGTAGCTGTTGTTCAGTATAAAAATACTGCAGGAATCAATCTTACATCTATGATCGTTGAAATGGTTCCTTATTCTTATGAAGAACAGAAAGCTAATAATACAACTGGATCTTGGATCAATACTGCAATAAAAGCTACAATTGTTCCGACAGATCAATATTATGATATCTGCAAACATTTTGGTCTTACTTGTGGAATGGAAACAATAAATGCAGTTTCTGAAACTTCCCTGACTGACGGTGAAGAAGTCTTTACAGACGGTTCCGATATCCAGGAAAATGAACCAGTTCTCGCGGATCCGGCACCTGCTGTGGCTGAAAGCGAGGAAGCAGGCTTTGAAAACGAAGAATCAGATTCAGAAGAAATTGACATTGAAGATTCTGATTCATTTGAGGATGAGATTGATATTACAGAAGAATAACAGAATATCTTGCAAGATGGCCCGGAGAGATCCGGGCTGTCTTATGATATAGCGTATGTTGAGATAGGACTTGGGATTAAAATAGAAAAGGCCCGGAAAAATCCGGGCCAGTTTCCTATTTATTTATCATTATTTCTTCTTCAAGTTTTGCAATTTCCTTTTTCAGCTCTTCGATTTCTTTTTTTGTTATAGAAATATACTCCTCATCTTCTTCAGCTTGTTTATTATTTTTAGGAATGGAAAATAATATTGAACCGCCTAGCCAGATTATAAAAACACCGAAAGCAAAATATAAAAGTCCCCCATCCCATGCAATACATGTAATTATAGAAAAAATTCCCATAAGAAGTATTAATAAGAACATAAATGCACCAAATTTAGTGATTTTTTTCTTTTTTGTTTTTTCTAGTTCTTGCAAATGATCCTCCAACGTTGAAAGTTTATCTCTGCATCCTCTTAATTCTATTACGTCCCTATACTTTGGGGATATTTTTAAAATTTTCTCTTCAACGGAGTCCTCCCAGTCTTTAGAAAGATTATTAACACCGCCGGATTTTTTCTTTATCTCTAGTGCTGATTTATATATGCTTACAGCAACTTCTGGACTAGACTTAAAACATTCAACCATATAATCTGCAAATGTTTCAACCATATAAATTATAGCAGTAATACGTGCACTTGATTCAGAAAAAACACCTGATACGCTCATATGACTGTTATAATGTTCAACGGCAGCATTTTCCAATATCTGAGATAATGCAGATATTCTGGTAGAAATTTCAGCAAATATATCCGATTGTTTTTCTTCCTGGACATTTTCAGCGATTAATTTGAATACAGTAGGAAAATTATTTGTTATCGTTGTAGCTGCTGTAGTAATCTCAGCGATTTTGCACTCCATAGCGGTGTAATAGGTAGAATAGAAAACTGCCTCCCAGTCATTAGGATTTTCTACGACAATTTGATTATAATATTTAGCAGCCAGAGCAGTATTATTTTCGTTCTTCGCTCTACGTGCCAGCTGGTATAAATTAGCCAGCCTCTCAGTGTTGTCAATGCGGACCGTTCCGAGGAGCTTCTTCGCCTCTTCCGGAGTATACTTGCATCCGCAATATTGGCATACATACACGCCGTCTTGTTTGATAATGTCAGTACTGCCGCACATCTCACATTGCATCTTTTGCATATCGCACCCCCCCCTATTATGTTATAGAGAATATTATACGCCTGCAATGCAAGACAGGCAATAAAATAAATATAGAACAAATGTTCGTATTATGATATAATCAGAAAAAACAACAGGAGCTGATTCTATGAAACGAGGAGATAATGCATACATTATTGAGAGCAACAGGGTAATAAGGTCGGTGCGGATTCTGAATTGCGCCGACGGTCTCTATCTGGTTAAATTTCTGGATTCCAGTGGCGCTATCCGGGTACATCCGGACCGACTATATACCACCAGAGAGGCAGCAGAAGAACATGTAAAACAGCGCCCGATTAAGGCTCCGGACTGGCACTAAATGTCGAAAAACGTCACACGAAACCGTTTGCAATTTATCCTATTCGCACGTATAGTATAATTAAAAATATGTGGTGAGGGTATACAAATGATGAATGAAATTGAGGTAAACATTGGCGGGGTTGTGGAAGAACGACGATTAAACACGATGAAACGGATCAATAATGAGGTGGAGTATGTAGTTCAGGACAACAGTGACCTGGAAAATATGCAGCTGCTGTATGAGAAATTGCCATTATCCAGACACGACAGGGATATTATAGATAGCATTTTTGCTGCATACAATCCCGGAATGAAACGGTGGAACGACTGGCATATTATGCTGGTATGTCTGACGCGTTAGAATTTTTGAAACAATAGGACTGGGAAACCGGTCCTATTCAACTTTTAAATGCCAACTTTTATCAGAGTAGACGTTGCGCGCCTCTAGTAAAAAAGATTGATCTAGTAAGGTAAAAAGTTATGCTTCCAGGATAATAGTTGACATTTTTAAATATATAAGTTGGAAAAACAGTGATAACTAATATAAAAATGGGCGGTTTTGGTGCAAAAATGGGACTTTTCTTGAAAAAAGTTGATGTCAACTTTTAGTGCAACAGAATATTCATATAAGTTAATATTTAAGATTTTCTATTAAAATAAACATTCTATAACGATATAAGCCCAAAGATCCCCGCTAGTAGGAAAGGCTTAGTCCGGATTATGTCGTATGTGACACAATAAGAAGATCATTATGTCGTATATGACATATTTTAAGAAACAGATTATGTCGTATATGACATAATAAAGATTTGAAAATGTCGTATGTGACACAATGAGAAGGCTATTGTGTCGTATACGACATATTTGGAAAATGATTATGTCGTATGTGACATAATTAGGATAGTGATAGTTGATGTTCCCGGCATATATTTCGGTCGCAAAACGGTTTTTACGTGATATTGGTAGGTTTTGAGGCGATATTATGGGGGTTTGAGGTGATTTTGTGAAGATATGGAAAAGAGACCCGCTTCCGGGTCTCTTTCTGATATGCGTATTAAATACGCTGTTCTTCCTTTTTTCGGGCGGCTTCTCGTTCCCTTTTCAGATTTTTGAAGTACTCGTCTATCTCGGAGCGATCTTTACATAGGTTGCAAACCGCCTGAAAATATAGAGCCTCGCAAAGATCGCTGCCGCTGTAGTTAAATATATTTTTCCTATACAGATTATCTATATAGGGATAGCCCTTTTTGTATTTATGTTGAAGGTACGCCAAATCAATTTTCTTGCCGTCCTCCGGTCTTTCCAGGGAGAGCAGATTCTTATCAATATTTCCCTTTCGTTCCTCTTCCGGAAGGAGATCTTTTGACTGGAGCAGCAGTTTCTTTAAATCATCGACATCCATTGTTATCCCGTACCATTCTTTGAGACCGTCTGCAACATAATTAACCGTGCAGCCCTGGTTTAGATGTTCGATTGCCTTGTGGATAGCTGCAACCCGATTACCATAATCCAATTCCTGCAGATCATGTCTGAATTTATCGACAATGCCTTCTATGTCTATATCTGATTTTACACAATACGCCAGCTCCTCAGCAGTTTTTTCTTTATTTTGACTCATCTTTATTCTCCTCTCTTTTCCAAAGTACGTTCCCATTTCGAATCGCGTAAGCCTGAGAACGATGCACTTCAGTGTTAGCTATGATACTGTATTGATATTCCATTAACGACAAGGTAGCGTCCCTGTATTGATTGTTATATTTTTCCAGCAGCCGCTGCCTCTGGTTAAAAATCGACATATGAGCGGATACGTCATAGTTATCGGTAACTAATATTGCCAGGGCAATGTAGGCCTCATCAGACTCATATTGATTGATCTGGATTACATAATCTCCGTACAAATCGACTAATTCCGGTATCAATGAATCAAGGATACCCTGGGTGGGAATGCCGGCAGCAAGCCGCTCATAAACCCTGCGATTTCTCTCGATATATTCATTGGAAAGTTTAATGAGCTCCATGATGTCAGCCACTTCATAATGTTTTTTATTTTTCATTTTTTTATCACCACCTACCTATTATATAAATACCAATCAAAAAAGCCCTCATTCGCCAACTCTCTATACATATCCTCCGGTTCGGTCTTTCTGACAGAGTAGATATAACATGCATTCAGCATAAAACGGAGCTGTGCGTAGCTCTGCAGATAGCCGATGTTGTAACCATGAGCCCAGGCACGCTGAAAAATTTTCCACGCTTCACACATCGTTTCCATCCACCTCATCCAGAGTGTCAAATATCCGTTTCGAAACACTATCCGTGAGAATATCACGGCAGCCCCGGAATCCCTCCCAGAAGGCGTTCATTTCGACAGCATCAATGACATGCATGATGACCTCCTCCGTGTGAGGAAAATTTGGAGCCTGTTCTGTAAAGAGTCTGATGATCGCGCCAATATAACGTTTTAGATCATAGGAGCGGTTCTGACGGCAATAGTAGTCGTATACAGCGACCATCAGGTCTACATTGCAGCTGTCGCGGATCGGATCCATGTAAATCGGTATAGAGTAAGCATGGTTTGCCTGTTCTGGATTGTTGATTTGTTTGTTCATATTGCACAATACCTCCATTTCTTATTTTGTAATAAAAATGTTATCACAAATATCCCTGAAAGTGCAGTATTTGCAATGGATTTCGCCATTTTCAGCAATTTGTATTTTGCGAATAGATTTCCGAACACTTATTTTTTATTTAGAAAACTAAATATTTGATTGTGCAAAATGACGAAAAATAAAATGACGGATTTTTGTGAATGTTGTAATAAAATGTGGCAGTGTTGGATAGGGGGAATTGTGCAAGATTTTGAAAAAGATTTCTTATAACTTTTTTTGAATTGTTTTCTGAAAATAAGGAAAATAGTTGCTATTGTCACGAAAATAGCTTTGGCTATTACGCCGATGGACATTTCCGAACACATGATCTACAATTAGCATATAAACAAGACATCGTGCCTCCCGTACCCGTCCAGTTGGGAGGTCTTCAATAAATCGTGCTTCATAATTTTTTCCATCAAAACGCCCCGACAAATTTCTCCTTTCAGCAGGGGCGTTTTTGATTGGAGGAACGGGCAGCGGCGGCGGGAACTATACCTGTAATGTCGCAGATTTTTATGTTTTTCCCTGGCTCATATTTTTAGGAAACTCGCCATTTTAAAACCCGCTAGTATGGAAAACATCAGGAACATTTAAAAATCGGTAATTTTTATTACAGGTTATTAATCTCATGGGAAAGAAAAACCTCATTCATGGGAAAATCTTTCCCATGAAAACTTTAATTAACTAAAGCGAGTATTCATGCTTTGAAGATAATTAATATTATTATCTGATAATTAGTCTACAAGACGATAAAATCAATAGCTAATATAATTAATTGTTTCTAAGTTATTTTTTCAGGTGACATTTGTCTATATATATAAGGTAAAATGTCACCTGTAAATATAAAACTGTTAAAAATAAAGGTTTTTAATAAAATCATGAATTTGTAAGAGTTTTTGTTTTTTGCATACTAGCGGGTGTTTTAGACTAATAAAAATATGAACTGTTAAATGCATTAAAAACCAGTAATTATATATGGTTAGTTCCGCCCGTGACGACACAAAGGAGGACGTCTATGAATGAGAAGCTTCTATATTATAAGTGGTATATAGACACATAACATATTTACGAAGTTTGCAATAGCAATAATATTCGTAAAAGTCCATTTCTCCTATAATAGGAAGAAATGGCCGGGTGGGTACTCTATAATACATACCTACAAAATCCAGAGTACCACCGATCACACATTTTAGGAGGTTTTATAAGCAACAATTTAAAAAACGAACGCAATACATATTATTATGCCGATGTTAATAACACCGCCGGCCAAATCGAGAAATTCCGCGCTATGGGAGCGGAAGATGGGCAGATCATCATAGATCCCGTCCATGCAAGACTCCCCAGAAGGGAGAATTACCTGAGGCTAAAAAATGAAATGCTGCGGCCAGGAGATACAATCGTTATGTGTAGCCTCTCCGTGCTAGGTAGCAAGTATGCTGCCCGTCCTGAGTTAATATATTGCCGGGATCATCATATCCGGGTCAAGATTTTGGATATGCCGGCAACTATGGAAGATTTTCCTGAAGGCCTGGAAAATGTCTATGACACTGTCATAGGTGCCATCATACAGACATTAACTACCGTAATAAAACAGGAGCAACTCCGGATTAAACGCCAGCAGCGACGCGGTATCGAAACTCTGAAAGAGTCCACCGCATGGGAGGATTATGGACGCCCAGCAATTACCCTACCGGACAATTATATAGAAGTCATGGACCGATGGCTGGCGGGCAACATCACGGCAAACGCCGCTATGGGTCTGATGGGGCTGAGAAGAACCACATTCTACAAGCTGGCTAAACTGTACAAGGAGGGAGAACTGGTATTATGAAACGAGAAATTACCTATTATATGGAAGAATATTATCCAGTAAAAATCGTAGAGGACACGGAGGAGGGCGGTTACACAATCACCCTGCCGGATTGCCCAGGTTGCATTACCTGTTGCCAGAAATGGGAAGATATTCCGGCAACCATAGCAGATGTACAAAAGGCGTGGTTAGAGGCGGTTACGGAAAATGCAACTCCACCAGCAGAAGAACGGCAAGAGAAGGATCTGGATTACTATATGAACCTGTCCTACAACATAGACGTGATTAGCCACGATGAGAGCGGCTACACTGTAGGAATTCGGGAACTCCCATGGATTACCGCCCACAACCAGGATCTGGGCGTAGCGTGTGAGTTGTTAGAATGTAATAAGGATGAGTGGTTGCAGGAGGCAGTCGAGAGCGGCGTTCCTATTCCGGAACCACCACGAGATGATAGATATGATTTGCCGGAAGAAATTGCCGATGCGATCGATAGAGGTAATTCTCTATTGGCGGAAGCAGAGAAAAATGCAAAATGGGTAAAGGAATTTCTCTATACTATGATAGTCTCCAGTAACGACACGGACCATTCAATAGGGATGGATTTACGACATCGGGTGTATAAGGCGACCAAAATACCAAAAGGAAAATATGAAAAATATGATAAAAAGAGAATACAGGAATTATACAGGGAGATTATAGAAGAAGCAGAGTAAGACTAAGTAGAGGGGCGGCAGTAGCTGCCCCTTAAAATTTATCCCGCCCAAATACTGGTTCCGGAATCGGCCTACCATCTGCGCGAGCGGTCTCCATCCATTCCCTCATCACAATTTTTACATTTTCATAAGCCTCAGAAGGTGTCAGACCGTCCGCCATACAACCAGGTAGATCCGGAATAGTCACAATATAGTATTTTTCTTCAGCAGAATATTTTAATAACATACAGTAATTCACAAAGAATCCCTCCTATTATATAGTGATTTTATTATAGCATAGAATCAAATTGTTATATATCGTAATCTAAATAAAATATTTAGAAAAATGAATATTTGTTAGATAAATGGAGAAAAACGTAGAAATATAGAGGAAAAATTGCTATCTACCAGTCAGAAATAACATATTAATACCAGAAAACGAAATAAATAGAAATGGAGGTATTAATATGAAAAATAACGAAGTGCCCTTATGGTTACGTTACGCGTTGACCCTGTCAGAAGCATCGCAGTATTTTAATATCGGCGAGCGGAAACTGCAGCAGATCGCCGATGAAAACAGAGATACTGGATTTGTAATTTACAATGGTGTCAAATTGTTATTCAAACGTGAAAAATTTGCTGAATGGCTGAATGAAGTTAATGCGATCTAGTGATGACAAAAGGGCACTGAGCTGATAAAATAGAATCGTGCTCAATGCCCTTTTTCATTCTAAAAATGATAAGGGTGATGATTTATATGAAAAATGATAACACAAAAAACGTAAAAAGAAAAGATAAAAAAGGTCGAGTTTTGCGCACTGGCGAAACACAGCAGCCTGACGGCAGATACCGCTATAGTTATACTGTAAACGGGAAGCAAAAGTCTTTCTATTCCTGGAGGCTAGAAAAGACGGATCGGCTTCCTACCGGAAAAAGAGAATGCGTGTCTCTCCGAGAACAGGAGCTGGAGATTCACAAATTTATCAATGCAAATGTCAACGCGAATAACATGACTGTTGAGCAACTGGTAGAGAATTATCTGAAAATCAGGAAATCGAGTGTCAAGCGCAGCACTGCAAAAAATCATAAATATGCTTTAAAGTTACTGAAAAAGAATCCAGCATTTTGTAAAAAGAAAATTGTCGATATTCAGATTACAGATGCTAAAAATTTTTTTATCGATTTCGCTGAAAACGGTGCCACCTACAGTAATCTTTTGATGGTTAAAGGTATTGTCTTCCCAGCATTTAGGAATGCTTATGAGGATCGGTTGATTATGACAAATCCGATGGCTTTTAGTTTTTCAAAATTAATTAAGGGAACATTGGGAGAAACACCATCATTGACAGAGGAGCAGATGAATAAATTTCTTGATTTTATCAAAAATGATAGCCTTTTAGGTCGTTATTATAGTCCTATATACATATTGTTTCACACCGGACTTCGTATTTCTGAGTTGTGTGGACTTGTTTTGCAGGATGTCGATTTTCGAAAAAAGACAATAACGATTTCTCATCAGCTGGTTACTGCTCCG
>ENA-OQID01000796-OQID01000796.1-human-gut-metagenome-genome-assembly--contig:-NODE-796-length-15008-cov-3.919362_pt1 | contig 15008 bp, 10 predicted proteins | sample MGYA00242567_ERZ504727 | MGnify/ENA primary metagenome ERZ504727 (study PRJEB26092, sample SAMD00036215) | human gut metagenome | host: Homo sapiens | study: EMG produced TPA metagenomics assembly of...
ATATGATAAACCGCTTGATAGCTTCTTTTCAGCTCTTTCTCCTTATTATAATCCTGTACAGTATATTGCACCGGCTCGTCCCAACTCCACACCTGCACATTGGGACGGTTCTCCGCCAATTGCAACGTATCCTTTTGTCTAGGCTCAGGCGATGTGCCAAAAAACAACCGGGAAGCACTCCTCGAAAATTGTAATTTCCCATGCTCGCTGATTACCCATCCTTTCGGAAAAGCCCGATTGCCACGCGCCGCAACTTCTGTTGCCGGTGCTCCCTGCTGTGACAGCCACAAGCTCATGGCTTTATAACAAGAATCTTTCTGTGCACAATATAAGAAAGCCAAGTTTGCTCCATCTTCATCAAAAGTGACCTGTTTAAACACCCCGTCACCTTCTTTTATCAGCGTCTTCACACCTGTTTCCGTATTCAGAAGATACAATCCCGACTTTTCTTCTGCTTTATCACCTGCGGTAATATAATAAAGCATTCCGCTTTTCTCCGCAAAGTTGAAAGCTTTCACAGCAGGAGCCTCATACCGGGTACTGAGGTTTGCATTCAACGGTTGGACATACAAAGTCGAGTCTTTCCTTCCCTTCTGAAAAGCAACCCAGTCCGCCTTCTCTGCCAGCCTGAATGTTTTCAGTGAATCAATCACTTCCCTGCCGCCCGAAAGCGAATAAATGACCAATGCATCCATCGGCATCTTTTCTTTCTTCGTTTTCTTTATTTTCAGAGAATCCACTATCATCTTGCCGGGTTTCTGCGACACAACCAAATAGTCGGAAGAAGCCGAGAAAAGAAAACGGTCCGCCCGCGGAAAAGTGGCAAGTTCCTTCCCTTGTGCATCATACAAATTCACCACAGCATCTCCTTCCCAAGGTTCCATCTTGCATGCCACCCACTTTCCATTATCAGAAATAGCTTGCCCGCTGATACGCTGCCAGGCAACTAAATTGTCTACTGTGAGACTTTTCGAGGCTGTCTGCGCCATCACAGGCGACAGATTCCCTATGCATAGGACAAGAGCCAGATACTTTACATGTTTCATATCCATTTTATCGTTACTGATTAGTTCGATTTTTATAAAGGCTTATCTTTCTCATATTCCGTTTTATCTTCGGCCGCAACCAGATTTAATTCCCTGCCGCTCTCTCCATACGAAACCGCATGACGTACTGCAAAATTTTCCAAGAACAAATGGTTCAGCGTAAACAATACCCCATTCAAGTGCTCATTTCTGACAGAAGGTTTTGTATTCCTACTACGAATCCGAGACATGCATTTACAACGCTGTCCGGGAGTCAAGACACCCGCCATCCATCCACTTTTTAAATAATGCAAATATATAAAAAACGGATAAAAGTCTGATTCTAAACAATAATTTTGTACTTTTACTGTCGCATATAATCCATATACATTCAACACCAAACAATAAAAGCTATGACAGCAAGAAACAAAGTTCTAACCATCATGGGTATCATTATACTTATCGGGATTATCTCAATAGGATTCTTTGTATTTCCAATCGGAATTTCCATGTGCGCCATTACAGGCTTATGCTATGGCTGCAAATATAAAGACAAGTTGTTTATCAGATGGTCATCTGTAGGATTGGTAACAGGTATCGGACTTTCCATTTACACCTGGTGTTTAATCTCGTCAATGTAAAACAGCATAAGTTCAGTAAAAAAAAGAGGGGTTACGACAACCCCTCTATTTCACCATTCACGATATCAATATGCAATGCCTGCGGTTCCTTCGGCAATCCCGGCATACGCATTATTTCTCCGGCAATGACTACCAGCATCTCAGCTCCGGCATTCATCACAATATCTTGTACATGGAATTCAAAATTGTCTACCGCACCGTAAATTTTGGGGTCGGTAGAGAATGAATACTGCGTCTTGGCAATGCAGATAGGGAAATTTCCATATCCCAATTCTACAATATGCTTCAGTTTCTTACGGGCAGCGGCACTATACGTAATAATGCTGGCACCGTATAAATTACAAGCCACCTTCGATATTTTAGTTTCTACACTATCCTCATCATCATAGGCATATTGCAAAGGCTCGGAAGGTTGTTCCTCAATGGTTTTCACAACCAGTTCCGCCAATTCTACTGCCCCTTCGCCACCATCAGTAAAGGCGTTGTTCACTGCAAAGCCCACACCTTTCTTCTCGCAATGGGTACGGATATAATCCACTTCTTCCTCCGAATCATCCCCATAACGGTTAAACGCAACGACAACTGTCTGACCGAAATATCTCAAATTACGCAAATGCTTATCCATATTGGCCACACCCTGCTTCAAAGCTTCCAGATTGGGTTCCTTTATCTTATCCTGTGATACGCCGCCATGCATTTTCAATGCACGGGCAGTCACCACCAAGACGGTCAGTTTAGGTGTGATACCTGCTTTACGGCACTTGATATCATAGAACTTCTCCGCTCCCAGGTCAGCCCCGAATCCGGCTTCGGTAATAGTATAATCACTAAAAGTCATTGCCATCTTGGTTGCCAGAATAGAGTTGCAACCGTGAGCGATATTGGCAAACGGTCCCCCATGAACAAAGGCAGCAGTATGTTCCGTAGTTTGTACCAGATTAGGAGAAAGAGCATCTTTCAAAAGAACAGTAATGGCTCCGGCAACTCCTAAATCTTTTACAGTAAAAGGCTTGTTGTCATACGTAAAACCTAATAAAATATTTTCAATGCGACGACGCAGGTCTTTTTCATCCTTGGCCAGACACAGAATAGCCATAATTTCAGATGCAGGAGTAATATCAAAACCTGACTCCTGGGTAATTCCGTTGGTCTTCGGTCCTAGTCCTGTAACAATATAACGGAGGGAACGGTCATTCACATCCAACACACGACGCCACAGCACTTCCTTCAATCCGAAACCATTATCACGATTCTGATAAAGGTAATTGTCCAACAAGGCCGAAATCATATTGTGAGCGGAAGTGATGGCATGAAAATCACCTGTAAAATGAAGATTAATCTTATCCATCGGCAACACCTGGGCGTATCCTCCTCCGGCAGCTCCCCCTTTCATTCCGAAACAAGGACCTAGCGACGGCTCGCGCAAGGCAACAATTGTTTTCTTTCCTATTTTATTCAGTCCCAAAGCCAATCCGATGGAAACAGTGGTCTTACCAATACCGGCTTTGGTAGGAGTGATGGCAGTAACTAGAATAAGGTTACTCTGCTGCACCTTTTCTTCGTTTATCTGACTTTCATCCACTTTGGCAATATAGCGCCCGTAATTACTGATGTGCTCTACAGGAATACCGGTTTCCCTAGCCACTTGTTTAATCTTGACCAGCTCAATGCTGCGTGCTATTTCAATGTCCGTTTTCATCTTTTTACTAAATTTAGGCGGCAAAGGTAATATATTTCCTTAACTTTGTTTTGGTTTCAAACAACAAAATAATATAAGGAGTAAGCAAATGAACAATTTTGTATTTTACAGCCCTACCGAGTTTGTATTTGGCAAGGATACAGAAATCCAAACCGGTACTCTTGCTAAAAAGTATAACGCCCGGAAGGCAATGATTGTTTACGGTGGAGGCTCTATTATTCGCAGCGGATTACTGCAACGCATAGAAGATTCTCTGCAACAGGCAGGAGTGGATTATGTAAAATTAGGAGGCGTACAACCTAATCCTACTGACCCGAAAGTTTACGAAGGCATTGAACTGGCGCGCAAAGAAGGCGTGGACTTTATGCTTCCCGTAGGGGGAGGCTCTGTCATTGACACTGCAAAAGCCATTGCGGCAGGAGTGCCCTACGAAGGTGATTTTTGGGATTTCTATATAGGAAAAGCCAAAGTGAAGAAGGCCTTAAAAGTGGGTGTGGTACTTACTATTCCCGCTGCCGGCAGCGAAGGTTCGGGCAATACGGTGATTACCAAACTGGAAGGTCTGCAAAAACTAAGTTTGCGTGTACCGGAATTACTACGGCCTGTTTTTGCTGTGATGAATCCGGAGCTGACCTATACTCTCCCCCCCTACCAGACAGCTTGTGGCATTGCCGATATGATGGTACACATTATGGAACGTTATTTTACCAACACTCCCGATGTAGAAATCAGTGACCGGCTGTGTGAAGGGACTTTGATGGCTATCATCAAAGAAGCATATAAAGTGAAGCAGAACCCGAACGATTACGAAGCACGCGCCAATATCATGTGGTGTGGGACAATTGCCCATAACGGTACTTGCGGAGTAGGTTGTGAGGAAGACTGGGCATCACATTTTCTGGAACATGAAATCAGTGCTGTATATAATGTGACACATGGAGCAGGACTAGCAGTAATCGTACCTGCATGGATGACATTCATGGCAGAACACAACCCGAAAAAGATTGCCCGGTTTGCAAACCGCGTTTTCGGAGTTCCCGAGAATGAGGATTTGGAAGAAATGGCACTTGCCGGCATATCACGATTGAAGCATTTTTTCAGATACATGGGCCTGCCGGTCAATTTCAAAGAATTGGGTATAGAACATCCTGATATTGAACTGCTAGTGAAAAAACTGCATGAAAACAAAGGTGAATTAGTAGGTAATTATGTAAAACTGAACAAAGAATACAGTAAAGAGATATTCGAACTAGCCTGCAAATAACCCGCACAGCCCAACTATTCTAAAATATAGGCATCTGGTTTATCTGCCTTTATTTCATTCAGAACCGTAAAGCTCCTAAAGTATTCTATTTTCCAGGCGCGCCGGCACGAACTACGTTATTCGTGCCAGCCGCATCTGAGATATATAGCACCATTAAGCGACAGACACTTCATGCAACAACTTCCCTCTTACCCATTTATACTCCAACATTTTCCACCTTTTACTTCACTATTTATATGCTTTTTAGCATAAAACGCTAGGTTTTTCCAACCATTTAAAGTAACTTCGCCGGACTTTTTTGGAGAAAAAACAATGTATATATTCCGATCAATTCACGAAATAATAAATACGATTTTTGTAGCTAAAGGGCTATTGGTAGAGATGTTTGAGAAGAGAAAAGTACTTAGTTTTCGATACTCGGACGCACTCGCCCTATTGAAAGAGGATGAAAACCGTTTAAAGATACTCATCGAAAAGGAAATCATACACCAAAACGGAAACTTTGTGGAACTGGATGCCCGATTCCTTGATTTCTTCGAACTGCTGCTGGAAGCGAACGAGGAAATCAACACGGCCACCGTAGAGGAAAACATAGAGTACCTGCACGAACTGATGGACTACTACCTGAAAGAAAAGATCCAGTCGCGCAAGGAAAGTTATGTACGCAATATCAAGATTACCTTTCAGAAACTGGCACGTGTAACGATACGGAACATTATCAACCTTCAACACAATATTGATAATGCTTTCAAACACGAGCCCACATACCAGATAAAAATAGCCAAACTGCAAAATCTGGACAAGAAACGAATCAACATCCAACGGTTGATAGACTCTACCGAACATCTGATTCTGCATGAAGAACGGGATTTCTTCCGCCAAGCCACTGACGAAGAGCTGACCCGCATCCTGCTCGAACTGCGGCAGGAACTGCAACTATCAGCTCACAGTCTGATTCGTGCCCAGCAGGATATCATCAATTACCTGAACCAAATAAAGAATCAGGTGATACTGGTAGAAAAAATACGAAAAGTAAAATATCTGCAAGATCAGTTCGAGTTACGTGCCCGGAGTAATCTGTCCGAAATAATGGAAAGGGAACGCTCCCTCCTGTTGGAAGGCAATACACAAGCATCGTTCAAACTGTCCCCCAGCTATCTGGCCAGTGACGAAGTGCGTCCCATCATTCTGAAAGTTATCAGCAATCAGAAGTATCGTGAAATTGTACGGAAAAATGAAGCCGGAGCTTTCAGTGAAGAAGACTTGGAAGCACAGGCCATGTACGAAGAAGTGATTAATCTGGACGAAGTGGTAACCGCCTTTGTGCAGTCGGGGGCAGAAGCCCGCTGGAAAGGAGAGCCGGTCAGCGACCTTTTTTCCTTTCTGTTACAATATCATTTCCATCGCGAAGTGGATGAAAAGGAACGTACCACGTTCTTCTGTCAGATTGTCTCACTTTACGAAAACCAACTGGAAATCCGGAACGAGTTCGGACTCCACAATCAATATGAATATGCTAAAATATACCCACTCTGAGAATTATGGATTTAAATATACAAATACCCGATAATACCGCATCCATCTTTGAATACCTGCAAAAAGGACTGTTCATCAGTTCCAACAGCACCAGCGAAGAAGTACGCGATATGTATAATGAAATAGATGAGAACTACGAATCTCTCTATCAGTATTTCTTACAAATAAACTATACACTGGAACGGGGAAACGAATATTTCTTCTTCTCCCGTATAGAACCTAAAGCCACACTGGAGCAAAAAATCATGCGTGCCTATTACTGGATAGATGTGCTCGATTTTTTCAAAACCTACGATGAAACATTCGGTCCCGGATTCCGCTTCCAGCCCGAACAGATATTGGTGGAAACCAACATCAACATGCTGCTCCAAAACAAACTGGACGGTATGCGGAAACACTTCTCGGACAAGGACATCCGCAAGGAAGTGCTGGAAAACATGATACGCCAGCTCACCAAAGACTCGTTCCTGGAACAGGAAAATGAGAAAACCAATACGTATAAAGTGATGAGCGCCTGGCATTATCTGGAAAGACTGATTGAAAGTATCAACATTTACGACGAAACCGAAGATGAGAAACCTGAGTAGAATTATCTTTATCAATAGTGCGAATATCCCTTATTCGGACGATATCTATCTGGACGGAAACGTTCACTTCATCGGTACGCAGGGAGTGGGAAAAAGTACCCTTCTGCGTGCTATCCTTTTCTTTTACAATGCCGACACGCAACGACTGGGCATTTCGGTGGAAAAGCAGAATTACACGGATTACTATTTTCCCTACTCCAATTCGTATATCGTTTACGAAGTGGCAACAGAGAACGGCGCGTTCTGTATTCTGAGTTTCAAATCGATGAACCGTGTATGTTACCGCTTCATCCACTCTCCTTACCGCAAAGAATTCTTTATAGACAAGAATCGGGTGGCCTATAGCGAGAGCGACCGCGTGCGTGCCGTGCTGGACCAATATGGCATAGAATATTCACGTATCATCTATACCTACGACGAGTATCGGAACATTCTGTATGGAAACAGTACAAGTCCTGAGTTCAGCCGGTACTCGCTGATGGAGAGCAAGCAATACCAGAATATTCCGCGCACTATACAGAACGTGTTGCTGAATTCGAAACTGGATGCTGAATTTATCAAGAAAACAATCATTTCTTCTCTGAACGAAGATGAAACGGCCATCGACCTGAACAGTTACAAGGAGCATCTGAAAAACTTTGAAACCCGTCTGAAGGATATCGAAGAATTTCAGAAACGGGAAACCCGGAAACAGGCTCGGGAAATCACACTGTTATCCCAACAAACGTCCAAACTGCAAGGCGGACTGGTGCAGAATTGCCGTGAACTGGTTGCCGCTTTCCGCAAAGCCGAAAGTATCCTTCCCCAATGGAAAGAGAAACAAGACCGCACGGATGCCGACAAAGGAAAACTGATACGCCGGAAACAGGAGCTTCAGGATGAATCGCGCAAACGCAGCGACAAGTTACAGGAAGCGCTGGCAGTGCTGAACAACGAACTGCAAAAGGCATTAGGCAAAGAAAAGGACTATCAGAACAAGAACATAGAAGAGATTATAGAACGCTCTTCCAAAAAAGAGGAATGGAAGAACCGGCAGGTGGGATTGCTGGAAGAACAACGCATCCTTACCTCACAATATATGGAAATATCCACCAAGTATAAATCGCTGATTCAGGCCTTGGACGAGCAATGGAACAAGATTCATGAAGCGAAAATCAAACAACTGGATACATTAAACAATGCATACAACGAGCGTCTGGAAGAGGCCCGCAAAGAATACCAGCGGTTCACAGATTCCCTTTACCAGGAGTTCGAAAGCCTGTCACAGCAACTCCATCCGCTGAAAGCCGAGAAACTGGGCGAACTGAACGCTATAGATTACCAGATAAAATTATGCAGAAAGGAGGTTTTCTTTGAGGAAGAGCAACAGGAATTGAAAACACGTATCCAAAACTATGCCAACTTTCATACGGAACGGAAAAACCGTATCGCCCAAGCGCAGCTCATCATCAAGGAACTGACCATGACTTGGGAAGAGGAACAGCAGAAACAGTTGAAAGAAAAAGACCTGACCTTGCAAAAACTGCAACAGGAGATGCTGCAACTCCGTCCCCGCATAGACGAATTACAAGCTTTTCTGAACAACAGCAAAGACACCTTGCAAGGCTGGCTGAAAGAAAACAAAAAAGGATGGGAAGAGAACATCGGCAAACTGTGTGATGAAAGTATTTTATGGCAACGGGGACTTTTCCCGCAAAGTACCATTGAAGGGGGGAACTCATTCTATGGCATTTCCATCAATTTAGACAGCATCCACCGCCCCATCAAATCCATAGACGATTATATCGTCGAGAAAGAAAACGGTGAAAAACGTCTGGAAGAAATCACTGCTGCCATGCAACGCCAGCAAACTGAAAGGGAGGAGTTGCAGGAACAGTTGAAACGCAAATACCAACCGCAGATAAAGGAACAAAAAGCCATTATCAGCCAAATAGAGTATGAACTGGAACAATTGGAACGCCAATACCAGCAGGATATGCTCGACTTGGAAGAGTGGAAGAAGAAAGCCAATGAGGAACGGAATGCCAAAATAAACCGATTGGAAAACGAACAGCGCAAACGGGTTGCCGAACTGGACGGTATAAACAGCAAGCTAAAAAACCTGAACAAAGAAAAGACAGAGAAACTGGATAGCCTGAAACAGGAATGGAACAAGCAACAACAGGCTCTTGCCGCCGAAAAAAAGACACAAGCGGAAGTTATCGGGAAGGAAGAAAAAGAAGAACAACGCAGAATTTCCTCCATCAAAACCGAATATGAAGCGGATATGCAGAAAGAGCTTCACTCGCAGGGAGCAGATACCGAACGTCTGCAAGACATTGCCAACCAACTGGTCCAGCTGGAAAAAGAGCTTTCTTTCATTAAGGAGAATGCGACACTGGTCATCGAATACCAAAAAGACAAACGGGATTTGATAGACCGTATTCCCGGATGGCAACGGGAGCACGATGAACAAAAACGTCTGCTCCAATTGGAACGGGAAACGCTGAGAGTGGAAACATCCTCCCTACAAGAAAAAATAGACCTTCTGAACAAAGAATGGGAAGAAGCGGAAGAAAATGTAAGGGAACTGCAAAAGAACCTGGAGGCTTACAGCAAGATTCCGGCATACGACTGGTATAAACCGCATCAGGATATATTCCGTTCCGAAAACACGCAAACCATGCAGACCACCAAGACCTGTATGGAGCTGATTGACGAACTGACCCGCCAGGCCAACCAATTCACGCAGGTGCAAAGCAAGCTCCGTAAAGAAGTGAACCTTTTCACCGGACATTTTGATGAGGACAACACCTTCAAGTTCCGCGTAAAATTCAACGAGGATTGGGAATATGTACGCTTTGCCGACGAACTGCACGACTTTGTGGAAGAACACCGCATAGACGAGTACATCCGCCGCATCAACAACGAGCATTGGGATACCTTCAAACGTATCAGTATGGACACCTCCATGCTGACTTCATCGGAAGATGATATTCAAGATGTGATCCGTGAAATCAATAAAGGTTTCGCCACCTGCAATTTTGTGGGAGTCATCCAGCGCATTGAAATGAAAGTGGAAGAGAGCAGCAACCGCGTAGTGAATATTCTGCGTGAGATACAGAAATATTACCATGATTACGGCTATGACCTCTCACCGGAAACCAACCTGTTCTCCTCTGCCAAAGAGCAATTGGTGAAAGAAGAGGCTATCACTTTGCTGCGTACCTTTATCAAGGAAATACATGCTTACCGCTATGACAGTATCCGCCTGTATGATTCCTTCGAGTTGCGTTTCCGCATTGTGGAGAACGGCAATGACACCGGATTTATCGAGAAGATAGCCAATGTGGGGTCGGAAGGAACCGACATTCTGGTAAAAGCGATGATAAACATCATGTTGCTGAATGTGTTCAAGGAAGGAGCATCCCGCAAATTCAAAGATTTCAAGTTACACTGCATGATGGATGAAATAGGCAAACTACATCCCAACAACATCAGCGGTATCCTGAAATTCGCCAATGACCGGAACATCATTCTTATCAACGGTTCTCCCACCGAACTGAACCGCGATGCGTATAAGCACGTTTACCTGCTTACCAAAGGAACACAGAACAAGACCCGCATCGCACGGTTAATCTCAGATAAACAGCTATAAAAGCCAGTAATAACAATCTGTATATTTCTATATTATAATGCACAATCTCTCAAAAAAAGATTGTGCATTATTCTTTTTCCGTGAACATTCTCCTTACATATACCTGCTACGGTTGGGACGGAGAGCTTGTGAAAGTTCCTCCACCTTTTTTCCACAAAGAAAAGAGCGGCTTCCATTCCTGCAATATTCATATCAGAGTAACCCAAACAACCGGACAAAGAACAAATTTACATCCACTTTTCTCCATACAAAGGGAATAACATTAAACATATTTGTGTAATTTCGCCCGGTAATAAAACTACAAACCAATACGCGCTATGATATTTAACCGGACTGAAAAGGAAGAAAAAGCCTATCTCATGGATATTATTGCTTTATTAGCTGCCAATATCGAACAGATGGATAAGGCCATTGAAGATAAATCCAAAGACGTAATGGAGCACAAACTCTACTTGTGGGAAAATCTGTCCGAACTGGACCGAGCCGAGAAAAGTGCGGTCCGGCAGATAGTCACCCAACAAGTAGCAGCCAGCGAGTCCTTGGCCGAGAAAAAGAAACGTTATCGCAAAATGATGGCCATCCCCTATTTCGGTCGCATCGACTTTCAAGAAAAAGGGCAACCCGAAGTCCTGCCATTATATATAGGTATACACTCATTTTTCAATCCTCCCACCAATGAAAATCTGATACACGACTGGCGTGCCCCCATCTCCAGCATGTTCTATGATTATGAATTAGGAGAAGCACATTTCGACGCCCCCTCGGGAGAAGTGAAAGGTAACATCCGTCTGAAACGCCAGTATCGCATCCGTGACGGAAAAATGGAATTCATGCTGGAAAGTTCACTGAATATTCAAGATGACATCCTTCAGAAGGAATTGAGTGGAAACTCCGATGACCGGATGAAGAATATAGTCGCCACCATCCAACGGGAACAGAATAAAATTATCCGTAATGATACATCGAACACCCTGATTATCCAGGGAGTAGCCGGTTCAGGAAAAACATCCATCGCCTTGCACCGCGTAGCCTATCTGCTATATCGGCACAAAGGGGAAATCACGTCCAATGATATCCTGATCATTTCCCCCAATAAAGTATTTGCCGATTACATCTCGAACGTACTTCCCGAATTGGGAGAAGAAAAAATTGAAGAATGCGGCTTTGAGGAATTAATGCTCAAAATACTGGACAACAAATATAAAATACAAACCTTCTTTGACCAGGTGGCCGAAATACTGGACAAAGAGGAAGAAGATTTTATAGAACGTATCCGATTCAAATCCACCACCGAGTTTATCCAGCAGATGGATAAATACATTCTATATTTGGAACAAAACGCATTTCGGCCAACCGACCTGAAAGCAGGGCGTATCCCTATCCCTGCCGAGTACCTGAAAGAACGTTTCGCGGCATGGCACCGCCTGCCCATGCGCAGCCGTTTCCAACCAATGGCAGAAGAAATTGCCCGCGAACTGACTTTCACCTATCACCAAGAGCCGATGGGAAAAATACAGATACGGCAGTTGGGTAATGAACTGAAAAAGATGTTCAACAATAAAGACCTCGACTTGTACAAGGGATTTTATGACTGGCTGGGAAAACCGGAAATGTTCAAGCAGGGTAAAAACCGGAAATTGGAATATGCGGATGTAGCTCCATTACTTTATTTGAAACTGGCCCTGGAAGATAATAAAACCATGTATGGCATCAAGCATCTGCTGGTAGACGAAATGCAGGACTATACTCCGATACAATACAAAGTTCTGGCTAAATTATTCCCTTGCCGGAAAACAATATTGGGAGATGCAAAGCAATCAGTAAATCCATACAGTTCCACCACCTGCGAACAGATCCAACGTGTACTGGTCGGCTCGGAAGTGATGAAGCTTTGTAAAAGTTATCGCTCCACGTATGAAATCACAGAGTTTGCCCAACGTATTGCCAAGAACGAGGAACTGGAAGCTATAGAGCGTCATGGAGAGGAACCGGCAGTCGCCTTGCTGCCTACTGAAAAGAAAGAGATAGAATGGATAGAAAACCTCATCACCTCTTTCCTGAAAGGAGCTGATGTATCCATGGGTATAATATGCAAAACCGTAAAACAAGCGGACAAGTTGTATGCAGCCATCAATCATTTGTCTGATAAGATCTGTTTGCTGACAGAAGAAAGTGTAGCTTTTGTCAATGGGGTGGTCATTACTACAGCCCACATGGCAAAAGGGCTGGAGTTTGACGAAGTGATTGTTCCATTTGTAACTGATAAAGACTATAGAACAGAGATAGACCGCAGCATGTTATATGTAGCCTGCACCCGTGCCATGCATAAACTTTATATTTCCGCATCGGGTAATATAAGTACATTTCTATCATAAGCATTGACAAAACATCATCCATTGCAGGAATGGAATGAAATCCATCCCTACAGTGGATGGGCAAGTCTGCAAAAGGATATTCCTCCGTAAGGAATGCGTAGCCTTGTAATCTGATTCATCCTTAAAAGCTCTTACCCATATCTCTAAACCTTTCCCGCCGTAGGGTTAAAGATTTTCTTCCTGTTTGTTTTATCTCCGCAAGCCTTTGGAGTTATCTCCATAGCCTTGGGAGTCAACTCCAAAGCTTATGGAGATAACTCCAAAGACTTGGGAGATAGAATACATCCGTATAAAAAGGCTTGATCAAGGAAGAGAAAAGGCTTATGTAACAGCGACGGATGCGATATGTTGTTATTACAAGCCGTTTCCAATGTACGAATCATAAAGACAAAATCTTTTTTTCCCTCTCCAAATCATTTTCATTCAGTTGGGGAGACGGAACCATGCAGGTACGGATACAATCTCCCTCCTGACAAGTATAGTCATAATACTTCTTTTGTAATTCTGTCAACTTATCGAGTGGAACCAGCTCCCCTTTCAGTTCCAGGAATTCCTCCATGTCTGTACTGTCTCCTTGCTTTACAAACAAGATACGGCGCGCTATCGGATTCCTGTTGTAATCCAGACTAAGATACAAACCTTTAAGGAACGGCGGAAAATCATACATCGGCAATTGCAGATAAATACTGAACAAAGCCATTTGCGGTGACTCGCGCTCGTTAAAGAAAATATACCCGTTCTGATGATTATTGAATAATCCCACTCCCCGATGCGTTGTATTATAGGCACTCATGTGAGTCACCTTCACATACGTATTGTCTTCGGAAGCCTCTATCAGATAGGGTTCCACTTTAAGGCATTGGCACGAAGAAGAAAGACTATAGCTCAGATAACTTCCGCTATAATTATAAACTTCCTGCACGGAACGTTGCATCTCGGCAGTCATCATCTCCATAAAAGGATTGGTCTTTGCCTCACCATGGGCAGGTTCCAAACTGAAAAGCAACTCTTTGATACTTGCCAAATTGCCCAACAGACGTTTTTTTGACACATTATTGACCTGCGCCAAAGCCAAATCTAATGAATCTTCTTCAGAGTGTCCTTGTTTCAATGAGGTTACATAAGTGGGCAGAACGCTGGAATAAAGAGCAGACAAGACACTGGGAGCCATATCTACATAATCCGCTATCTCCTTCATTTTCAAACCATTGTTACGGAGATATTCTATTCTTCGGTATATTTCTATCAAATCATTCATTGTTCTCTTCTTCTTTATTGAACTTGCAAAATACAAGTTTTTATATGAACATACAATGACATATACATTACATTAATGTTACATCATACAACAGGTGGAATATGAAAAATATTAATCATAAAGATTCATTTTTTCTCTCTCGGAAGGCTCCTACTTTTGCTTCCGGAAACAGCAATCCAAGGACACGAGGAGTGAGGTTCCTACAAAGAAAAGAAACAAAACAATTAGTCAATATCAATTAGTATAATGGAAGCAAAAAGCGAAACAAACAAACAGATATCCAGTTTCCTGTTTATCCTGTGGGCAGGAGGGGCGGCACTACTGTCATACTCACTGGTATATGCCCTGCGCAAACCTTTTACAGCTGCCACCTTTGACGGAATGGATTTCTTCGGGATGGACTATAAAGTAGCCACTACCATCATGCAGATTTTCGGCTACCTTATTTCAAAGTTCTTTGCCATCAAGATTGTTTCAGAATTGAAGCGCGAGGACCGGTTGAAGTTCATGGTATGCTCCGTAGCCCTTGCAGAACTCGCTTTAGTCTTCTTCGGATTACTCCCCCAACCCTTTAATGTGTTTGCCCTATTCTTCAACGGACTGGCATTGGGATGCATGTGGGGAGTCATCTTCAGTTTCATAGAAGGACGCAAAGTTACCGATATATTGGCCAGCTTGCTGGGGGTAAGTATGGCGGTGAGCTCAGGAATGGCTAAATCTATGGGATTGTTTGTAGTCAATACATTTGGTGTCACAGAATTCTGGATGCCTGCCCTGATAGGCGGTCTGGCTTTTCCGCTACTTGTCCTGATGGGATGGTCGCTCAACAAACTGCCATCCCCCACTGACGAAGACCGCGCCCTGCGTTCGGAACGCGTAGCACTGAACGGAGAACAGCGCCGGCAACTGTTCAGAAGCTATATGCCCCTGCTGATAATGTTGTTTTTTGCCAATCTGTTCATCACCATCCTGCGTGATATCAAGGA
>ENA-OQID01000805-OQID01000805.1-human-gut-metagenome-genome-assembly--contig:-NODE-805-length-14835-cov-104.011722_pt1 | contig 14835 bp, 15 predicted proteins | sample MGYA00242567_ERZ504727 | MGnify/ENA primary metagenome ERZ504727 (study PRJEB26092, sample SAMD00036215) | human gut metagenome | host: Homo sapiens | study: EMG produced TPA metagenomics assembly of...
TGTTGCAAGGAAGACCAGCATATACCAGTAATCCACCAAGCGATTACGAATGCTCACACCAAGAGACTTCAAACATGACCATAGGTTACCAATACCAAAACGACACAAATAACCTATCAATCCACCTACCAGCAAAGCTGCCAATAGTGATAATGCAAATACCCAAATTTCAATATACATAGTTATTACTTATTTAATGAAACAGTTTTAAGCAATGATCATCTTTCTATCTTTGTTTTAGAAAGACTTTTTTCCACTTCATTGATTAAAGAATCAACAATACATTTTGTTATCTCATCAATTTGCTTCTGTTCTTGAACTTCAGCAAGATTCAAAATATTAACCATACCTTTAACTCCTAAAATAATTATCAAAAAACATTTGGTTTAACTCTGGTTTGAAATAGTGCTTACGTTTTTTCCATACAAAACCATCCCCTTTAGATATAATGGCAACATCAATAGGACCACCGACTCCCTCTTCAGACATAGTAATACGCCGATTCAAGTGAGTTATAGAAATTAAACTTTCAACAAGTTCAGCCATATCTTCTTTGTCTAATATGCCTAAAGAACTCATCAAAGGCGCTATTGACGTATCTCTAATGATATTATCCAATGTTGCACCCAATGTAGCAACCAGTTTACCTTCATCAATTGCCGAATTTATAATATCTTTAGAGTATTGAGTATCAACATTATTTATCATCAGATTTTTCAATTGAGAAGTAAAATTTCCAAAAATATCGTATAAAGCTTTTTTCAGGTTGTCATTGATTCCATTTATGAAAGTATTGATTATATCAGTTTGCCCAAATCTACAAATTGATGCAGAATTATCTTCTGTAATACCAGCTGAAATATAACTGTTATAACGAAAATATTCATAAAATCCCCAATATAAACACACAGAACGAAGAGAAGGAAATATTTCTTTATCCCCATACCCTACAACTACAATCTGTGTTTCATTAGCGAAATTACTATTCCCATGAGCTACAAATTTAGCAAAAGCCTTAATAAAGAGTTTTTTCAGAGGAGCATTATCTCCAAATACATCTTCATGTTTAGCTGTTATTTTTGCGCAATGTCCCTTGATGGATTGAACGAAGTTTTTTTCTGGAAAATTCTGAAATGAAGTACAATTCTCACAAGAATTAACAACAATACTATTTAGCTGCAGAATAAATTCGTTTAGAAATAAACTTTTCTTTTCATTTGCAGTATTTACTGCTATCTTAAGGATCAGCGTATAGAAATTTTCTATCTCGTTCTCCATATTTGCATTTTGCATTTCTGCAGAACAAAAATAATGGTTATTCTTAATAAACCCTAGAAAATCAGATAAATATTCAGAAATCGTTGCAAAACATCTATCTTTCAATTGCTTTCTATACAATTTTACAATAACCTCTATAGGAGTACTCATAAAATTAGCATTACCACAAAACATGATTCCAACAGGGTGATACTTAGATAGAGCAAAAACTTTGTTTGCACTATTTATAACCTTATGCCCATAGGGAGTTGTTACAGTTATTGCACTATCTGCCGCTATTACAACAGCGTGCTTATTCATTACTGATACTAATGCTGTCATACGTATATTATTTTAAAGTTTCTTTTTCTAAGAATCGGCTACTAAATTCTTTCACAAAAAAGTAGCTTCATTAAAAAGAAGATAAGGAGCCATTCGCCCGATATATCGTTATTTCTTATTCTTTACCCTCCAGAAGAAGTGCCAAGTTCTAAACAAAGGCTCACTCATAGCCTCAGCAGGAAAATACTTCACGAGTCTTATATCCCTGTACACCCTTTGGAAATTATACCCAAGTTGCGTTTTTCCAAACCGATTCCGAAGAGGCAGGCATACCGAACACCTCTTGCATGATATACATGATACCCTCTGCAAACTTCCATAATCCCAACTCCTTCAACTCCTCCTGTACCCCTATCGATAGCAGCAGAAAAAGCAGAAGAAGATTGTACAGCAGTAGCAGAAACGCCATCATATTCAGAAGTCGTATCCCCTATCATCCCCATGCGGTCCCATCCCGCATAACATGGCGAGGGCTTTGATGCCCCGCCAACCTTAGAGCGTAGCGGTTCTGAGCACCGAGTAGGGCGGTTACATCCTCTCGTCCCTGAGGGTTTCTGTCCCCCAGAACTGGGGGAACCGAAGGGGGCGTAAAGACTATTGAAGAGAGGCTTGGTGAGAAAGGTGGAGCCTTCCTTAAGGGTAAAGAAGGACGGGATGATTATCACTCTACCCTTCACGCATCTCACCAGCTTGCTCTGAGTAAACGGAGGTCTCTGGAAATGCAAACCACGCATCACACCATAAGAACTCATGCTCTCATTGTCCTAGCAGAACTCCACCTTGTAGCTTACCAATGTTTAAACTCTCGCTCGCTAAAGCTTTCAAAGAAATAGCCACGAGTATCTTTAAAAAGGCGAGGCTCAATGATGAGCATGCCTTCAATATCAGTCTTTATTACGTTCATTATATCAATTTTAATCGATTTGTATAAAAACGGGCTACTAGGCTCCATCACCGAAAAGTAGCTCAAAAAATGGGAGAGGGATCCGTTCGCCCGTATATCTGTTATTTTATTCCATGTATCTTCTTCCATAAAGCAAACCAAGTTCTGAACAATGGTTCGCTCAATGCCACGGAAGGATAATGCTTTGCGAAGCGTAAGTTGCGCAAACTCATTCTGAGATAGCGATGAAGTTTGCCTTCATTCTCCTTGCTTCCAAGTCTAGTGTCATATTGGCCAAAATTGCCTCCTTGCATGATTTCAGCCAACAAAAAACGACCTTCATTCACATCAATAGGTGCAATCATTTTCGCCTCAGGTAACCCCAAAGCTTCATGCAGCACATACATCACAGCCCCAGCAAACTTCCATAAACCAAGATATTTCAGCTCACGCTGCAATGCCGTCAGATTCTTCACTCTTCGTTCTTCACTCTTCACTAAAACAAAGTAGTAGTCTATTAATTGACGTAAGCCAATACCCTCAGTAAACACATGGCGATAGAGATGAGAGAGGATATATATAACATTGAAGTTCATCGTTGGCACTGTAATTTCCCCATATCCATCTGGTAACGTAACGACATTCGAACATTGCAAATCCATCACCTCCTTAAACCATTTCTGCATCCTGCTATTATGAATAGGGAAAAACATATATGAAGGAGTAAAATGCACCTCTATTGCCGTTTTCATCACAGGGAAGTCTACATGGTGATAACGCATCACCTGATTCGGACATACTTGATCCACATACTTCATGATTTTCCTGCGACCACCCGAAAGATAGATATCGATGTCCCCGGGAGTACGCATATAAGGGTCAGGATAAAGCAACGCATTCCCCTGCCCCTTCAAGATGCAGTTAGCAAAGCCCTCGTTCTCGAAGTTTTGGCAAACCTTCACGGAATCCAGAAACAGTCTGATATTCTGCTTCCGAATCATTTCCGCCATCACCATCCATTGCATCAGCAGCTTCTGCTCCGGTGCCAACTCCTTTGGCAACCGCTGGATACCATAAAACAGCACACCAAGCAAAGCCTGCTTTTGGGCGATAGCATACAGTTCCTTCCAATCCACCTCCTTCAAAGAACCAGGTATTTCCTTGGCAGAACCAATGCAGAATCGCAAGAAATCAAAGAAAATCTTTTGTTGTTTCAACATATAGCTGTACTTTTGCACGCATATGAAACAAGCCATACGCATCATATTATCCTACATAGCAGCTATCATCCTTCTTCCGATAGCCTTGCTTTGTAAGTTCTTCCGAAGAAAGTAATCCTACTTTTTTCGGAAAGGATCCTTGTATATTCCCAAGAGCTGCTTACCGAAGTAATAGAAGAACTGCATGTCATCCACGAAGTAACGCTTGAAGAGGCGCTTTGGTTCCATCATGCAACGATACAGCCACTCCATACCAATCTTCTGCCAAATCTTAGGCGCACGTTTCAAAGTTCCTGCCTCGAAGTCGATGGTAGCACCCAGAGCCATGAATACCTTTACTCCAGGCATCTTATCACGATACTTCATAATCCACTTCTCCTGCTTAGGCGCACCCACACCAACGAGCAGTACATTTGCACCACTCTCATTTACGATGCGAACCAGCTCCTCGCATTCATCCTCATGCTTCTCGAAACCGAAAGAAGGCGAATGAGCACCAACCACCATCTTATGCCCCACCTTCTCATTGATACGTTCCATAGCCTTGGCAGCAATACCCTCCTTGGCACCAAGCAAGAAGATTTTGCAGTCAGCATCATCCTTATGATACATATAATAAGAGGTGAAGAAGCTGGAACCCGGAATCGCTTCCTTGATTGGGGACTTCAACAACTTGCCGAACAGGTAGAGTATCTTACTGTCACACACCACCCATTCAGACTTCTGATACACATCATAAAACTCCTTGTCCTTCTGAAGCTTAATCAGATGGTCAAGATTAGGAGTCACAAGAACACCCTCCTTCAGGTTCTCCAAGAGTTCCTGACGAGTTATGTTCTGAATATCTATATTTAATACTTTAACCATTTCAATTTTTATTCCTCAAATTTTAATTGAAAACCGCTTTTTACATCTTGCTCAAACTTTATTGTTATAACATCACTTGAATCCAACGATAGATAAAATGGAGTATTCGGATTAACACCATTAATCTTAATTTCTTTTATTTTTACAAACATATAATGAGGTATTCTCTTTGTTCCCTTATAACAAAAGACTTCTTTATTCATATCTAGAAAGAATGTTCCTTTGTCTAACTCGGCAACATGCAAATTATCGTAAAAACGACGAACTTTTATAGAATTAGATTTTCTAAGCGACCACTTAACAGCTAAGATATCATCATTAAAATATTCTGTTATTGATGAAGCAAAAGACTTCATAAAGGTAATGTAATCCTTTATATCTTCAATACTTAAAAGATTGCTGCCATCAGAACCGCCATGAGCTATTTCATTTCGATAAGAGACCAAATTATTCAATTTTGAATATAAAGTTATAACGCTTGATTTTCTAAGGGCTATCTCTGAAATTCCTTGATTGACAAAGTAAGTTTTTAAGGACGGATAGAACTTCAACTCATTATCAATAGAAGAAAAACCCAATCTTCTCAAACAGTCAGATGTTTCTGAATAGTTATAATTACCGCCACTCTGAAAAAAAGCTTCAGGAATATAGTCATTTTGTTTTTGACTACAACCAATATACATCGCATTAATCAAATTTTCATCTGTTAAATGTCTGAACTTAGGACTATTCCCGGAAATTTTATTAAAAAGAGCAATTATAGATTTCTTATACCTTGCTCCTATTATGTTATTTTTTTCATCATTACCAGAGTTAAGCCCTTTCAATTCTATGAGATATTCCTTTATTACAGCCTCTATATATTGCTCCCAATAGCCATAAAGACTAATAATATTGGCATTATAATCGAAAATTTTCTCATCTGTATTTTTTCTTAGGACAGAAATTGCATGATTTTTTATGTCATCAACTAAATTACTTGCTTGAATTTCTTCACTCACAGAATCCAAGTTTTCTAAAATATGAAGGTGATTAAGCAATTTGTCTAGCTGTCCAATAAATATTTGAAGAGAATGTCTAATCATTGAATGAACTTATTAAACATTGCATCAAAAGCATCAATTCTTTTTGCAATATCAGATTTAGTACCCTTCCTTCCATTAAATAGCTCTGGCTGATTTTTCATAAGTTCTATTGTCGCTGCCATAACTTTATCTTTATTATTGTTAAAAGTATCTGCATAGTCTAACTTTTGGGAAAGTACTGTCATGACTGGATCATAAATCGTTTTTTTAGGATTACGAGTAAGATACCATTGTTGCTTTCCCGATACTTGCTTATACAAGCAAAAAGCTTGCTCCCCATAAATGTCATAAACAAGCTTTATTGTTTGCTCAAACACATGCTGATAATCATCCAAAACTGATTGAGGTAGTTTATTTGCCGAATCTGTAAATTTATCAAAAAACACTTTCAAACTTATACCTTCATATTCATCAAGATAACGCATAGCAAAAAACCTAACAACCATTTCTACATCAGCCATAGTTTTATACATAGTATTATTAGCAAGTTCCTCTGTTTCTTCTTCAGATATTGGAATATCGAATATTTTACAAAAATATTCATTACGAGACAACGTGATTACCAAATCATTAAAATTACCTGAATGTAATGCATTTCTAGATTCTTGATATTCTAACTTTACGCCACCACTATTGATTCTCTCAAAAACTAATTGCTTCATCTCATCAGCCTTAGTTTTAGAGCTTGCTGTCTCTTTCAAAAGAATAAGCGAAGACAAATATCTACGATCAATACCACTTTTTATTTCTTGAGGAAGTTCACTATATTTTTTTCCATTTAGCTCTTTCCAATACTCAAGCCCCTCTAAAGGGAACTTATCATCATAGAATTCCTTTATAGCCGTTAATCTTTGCAAACCATCCATAACCTCATATTTAGAGAATTCATATTCGTACAAAAATATAGGTGGAATAGGTATATTCATTATAAATGATTCTATAAGCCTGGACTGCTTTGAACGATCCCATCTTCTCCTTCGCTGAAAATCTGGGCGCAGCAGATACTTACCAGAATTAAGCATAGTACAGATGGTATCCAATGGATACCGAGCCTGTTCGGTAACGATTCTGACTTCACCACTTATATACTTCTCATTAATTTCTTCATCGGAAACTATATGATTGTTTATTTCTTCAGTCTTGAAGATTTCAATATTCTCATTTTCAAACTTCTTGATTTCCATTGTATTGTGTTTTTTAAATTTTCAAAAATCATAAATCTCAGTTTCTCTTTCAATGTCAGTAAAGCACCTAATAGTGCTTCTCGATTACGATACAACCAAGCCTTAAACAACCACCATTCTTACATCAGCAAGCAATTGAGAATCCCTACCCCAGGCGGTCCCAGCCCGCATAATCTGGCGCAGACCTTTGATGGTCCGCCAACCTTATAGCGTAGCGGTTCTGAGCACCAGAGGGCGGTTACATCCTCTCGTCCCTGAGGGTTTCTGTCCCCCAGAACAGGGGGAACCGAAGGGGGCGTAAAGACTATTGAAGAGAGGCTTGGTGAGAAAGGTGGAGCCTTCTTTAATGGGAAAAAGCGATGCCAATGAGTGCAATGAAAGCTCGCTTTCAAATTGCCAAGTGCAGCTCGCTTTATCAACAAAGAAGGACGGGATGATTTTAGAACGATACGATGGTACCGATTGCACAGCTATTGCCATCTACTTCCCAAACTCTTTAATTCTCTGTTCCTCTTTCAAAGAGCAAACAAGCAATTGTCCGTGCTTCTCGGCTACGATATAGCCATCCAATCCTTGAACTACCACCTTGCTTTCATCGGCTGCATGGACCACGCAGTTTTTGCATTCATACAAGCGAATGTCCTTGCCTACCTTGGCATTGCCAGCCTCATCCTGTGGAAGCAAGGTACGGAGGCTGCCCCAGCTGCCTAAGTCGCTCCAGCCGAACTCGGCTGGCAAAGTATAGATTTCCTTCGACTTCTCCATCACAGCATAGTCAATGCTTATCTTCTCGCAGGTTGGGAAGAGTTTGCCAACTACCTCTTTCTCCTCTTCGGTATAGAAAGAAGGAGCCATCACGTCCATGATGCTGGCAAGCTGAGGCTGGAAGGTGCGGATTGCCTTGCTGATGGTATCAATGTTCCATACAAAGATTCCGGCATTCCAATAGTAATTGCCAGCGGCAAGGTATTGCTCAGCTGTCTCCAGGTTTGGCTTTTCCTTGAAAGCCTCAACCTTGTAGATTTCATCTACGGATGTTGGCTCTGCTGAGGCTATATAGCCATAGCCTGTTTCCGGACGGCTTGGCTTAATACCGATGGTAACGATGGCGTTCTTATCGGATGTATAGCTCAATGCCTTGCTTAGCACTCGCTGATACTCCGAGGTGTTGATCACCAGGGCATCGGATGGTGTCACCACGATGTTGGCATCAGGATGCTTCTTCTGGATCTTCCAACAGGCATAAGCAATACATGGAGCAGTATTGCGAGCCTCCGGCTCTGCTAATATGTTATCTACTGGCATGTCAGGGATTTGCTCCTTGACAATGCTGATATATTTCTCGTTTGTTACGACCCACATATTCTCGACAGGACAGATTGGCTTCAATCTATCTACTGTCAATTGAATGAGGGAACGGCCGACACCCATCACATCAATGAATTGTTTTGGGTAATCGGGGGTTGACATAGGCCAGAAACGGCTACCTACGCCCCCAGCCATAATTATGATTTGAATATCGTTATACATTTTAATATTTTCTTTTTGATGTAATTTAAAGCAAACTGATTATCAAAAGACAACATTGTTCCTACCTATAAAAAAGCTACTACTATCTTCTGATAAAATCCTTGCTGGTATACCACCAACAATGCAATTATTAGGTATATCTTTTGTAACAACAGAATTTGCTGCTATAACAACATTATTTCCTATATGAACATTACCAACGACTTTGCTTCCAGGAAACATGACAACATGATTTCCCAAGACAGGGCTACCTTTATGTGCACCTTCAAAAATACAGCCCAATGTACAGCCATGATGAAGAGTTACATTCTTACCGATAATAGAGTTTTCATTAATTACAATCGTTCCATAATGGCAAAATTTTACCCCCCCCATAACTCTGGTTCCTATAGGAAGTTCTATGCCTAAATGATGTTCATTCATTCGATAACAAAAGGACATTAGCTTCAAAAGAAGTCTAACAAATATATTCTCCTTAGTATTTAAATATGAACATATACGAAACCAAAACGTTATAGAAAAAGATTCACTAAAAAAGATTCTCGCAACAAACTTGCCCCATTTAAACTCTTTGTTTTCAAGTTTCAGATATCTTTGATAATCTTCCTTTATCAAGGATAATAATTCATTTATCTTCATTCTCAAACAAATTAAGGAATCTAATATAGAAATATGCAAAAGAAGCTAATATATAATAAGGTGGCATAAGGTAAGATTTATCTACAATCTTACGTTGTACCTTTGCCAGCATCCCGAGATAGTTAGCTGGATGAAGTAACAATTCTACAACATTGATTCTTACATCTTTGATGCCCTTTACCTGAAAACTTTGGTTTCCACCGAAATTGTCAACCATATTTCTATCCAAATCATTTAAGAATCGGCATCGCTTTCTGCTATTGAATAGAGCAGACTTCAACAATAAGCGAAGTGAAATATGGTTCTCAATATTCCAAGCTGTCAATCCCTTTACATTCACTAGCATCAAGTCTTGCAACTTTCTCGTATAAGTATCATATATATACTTCTCTTTATCTTCATATTTTTCCTCGACTTGCACCTCTCCATCTTTCAAAGATTTATACTTTCTAACACTGCCATGAGGAGCAGAAAGCAATTGTTCATACATGCTTCTATTAGTACAAAATATACCAAAAAATGGAGAAAGTGTCTTGTTATCATCTCTCATTTCAAAAAGAAGTCCCTTACGATGACATCTATCATCATATTGTAGCTTCTCCTTTCTACAGGAACCTATATAATACCCAAATGTTTCGATGTTCAACATCTCTGTCAACATCTGCTGAGAATGATTATACCAACCTTCATCTACCATATAGAATTTTCCATGATCGCTATGAGCTAAAAGATAGTCTTTTTGTAATGTAAAGTCTGTTTCGTCTGCCCCATCCATTTTCTTATAGGCATCTTTTGCAAGAAAGACAACCTTTCTAGAATTTAAGAAATAATGAGTCTTAATTATTTCTGATAATGGCATTACCAATTTCTGATATGCATCATAAGCTTTCTTCATAAAGAATCCACCTCTAGCAAGGAAATTTAATTCAACTTGCCCCCCCCATATTTGGCTTCATCTCCTCATTTAATTTACGAGAGAAATAATAAAGTGGTATTGCATATTCAGCAAATGTAGAATGATGAAAGAGTTCATGAAATCGCTTCTTCAATTGATAGTTAGAGAAATCTCTCTTAGTCAATCTACTAAAGTTAGTCCAGAGTTTATGTCTAAGAGGAAAATACCAAATAGAATACAATCCGTGCTCTCTTGCCATTCTCACATCCGAATGTTTGCTATCACCTATCATGACAACTTCATCTGCCTTTATACTATTTTCTTTCAAGATATAGTCATACAAGTCACCATGAGTTTTAGTTTTATTGAATGATTCTGAAACATAAACTTTATCAAACAAGTCCTCGCATTGGAGATTGACAAGAAAGTCATGATATGCTTCCATTGGAAGATAAAAATCAGAGACCAAGAATATTTGTTTTCCCTTTGCTTTCTCCTTTCTCAACATTGAGATAATCTTTTGATTACCATATTGGCATCCTATCTCAACACTTACATCAATATTAAGGCTTGACTCTACAAATATTTTTCTGTCAACCATCAACTTAATTCTTTCTTGTAGAATATCATACAAATCGCTCATGGTATCCAGATAAGGCTTTTCTTTATAAAGTTTATTATTCTTACGATGTGCTATATGCCTTAATGCAACCAACTTATCATTAGAAATAATTCCCAATTCTGGAAATTTAGCTCTTATCACTTTAGCCCATTGCAGATATATCTGCGATGAATGAATGTGACGAAAACAAGTCGTATCAAAGTAATCTACAAAAATATATTTAATTGCTTGATTTATTTTCATTTTGCTTGCCATTTTTTTGCAAATAAAAAAAATAATAGATACCCGTTCAAGATGAAAAGCTATTTAAAAACTTCTAGCCAATGATTTACAAAGCTATCATAATCAAGCCTCAAATAGGCAATAGATTTAAAAGCTTCCTCACCTTGCTTATATATTTCTTCTTTGTTCTCATTATAATAAATGAAGGATTCCGTTAAGTTTTTCACTGTAACTTCATCACAAATAAAACCAGTTTTCTTATGCTCTACAATTTCTGGCATACCGCCAAGATTATAAATAACAGATAAACAATGATGCATTTTAGCTTCTGTCAATACATTTGCCATAGGCTCTGGATAGATAGAAGGTATTGCCATCACATCTACATTATCATAGAAAGCATCAATATTCTTCACATTACCGACAAACTGTATACAACTAGCATATTGGGGATTGTCCTTAAGAATTTGTTTTATTCGAGAAGTATATTTGGGATCAACATTAGGATTTCCCCCTATATAAGCAATTGTTTTATAACCCTTTTTATTACATTCAAGAATCGCCTCAACAAGTTCACTTACACCCTTATCATAAACAATTCTTCCCATAAATCCGACCCTTAACGCACCAACTGTTTGTTTATATTCTATACCATCATCCATAGATATGCGCTCAGGAGGATAGTTATAAATCAAAGCATCTTCTGGATTATATGTTCTACCAGAATCCTTTATTTGATTTTGGATAAAATTTGCGTTACAAACCAACTTATCAACACGCTTAATCAAAATATTCTTCCATAGCCAACCATATATTGTAGCAGTGACGCCTTTTTTTCTAAACACTAATGGAGAATCACCACAACGAAAAACAATTTTAGCATCGCTGTTTCGAAATGAAGGATATAAATAAGCAATAGCTATCTCTGTTGGAAGCAGAACATAATGCGGATTTAGTCTTTGTAATATTTTTCTAAATTCACGATTGGCCTTATAAAAAGCTACTATGTAATGCCAAATACGATGCTTGCCTTCTATATTTCGTGGAAAAGTCACATCTATGGTATCAAAATCATAGAGTTCTTCTCGGACAGACGGCAAAGCTCTCGCATTAATAACCACTGTCACATCATAACCATGTTTTTTAAGCACACGAGCAACTTCTATATTAGCACGCTCTTTTCCATAAAGATCAATACTATCTATTATACAAATTACTTTCATCTTATTTTTTATATTTTATTATCTTAGCTGGTACTCCTCCTACAACGCAATCATCAGGAACATCTTTCGTTACGACAGCTCCAGCTGCTATTGTGACATTGTTGCCTATAGACACGTTTCCCAAAATTATTACACCTGTCGATATATAGCAATTATCACCTATAGAAATCTGCACATTTTTTAATCCTTTAGTTTTTTTACCAATCAACACCATTGGCAAAATCTCACAATTTTCACCAATCTTGGTTTCAGGTAATATATGTCTAAAACCTCTATGCTGTAAATGGAAGCCTGGGCCTACAGAATTTGGTGCTATAGAAATATCCATTTTTTTTATATTTCTTCTGTGTTTCAGCCAATAATAAAAACTAAAAAGTTTGTCCCAAGGCATTTTACTTGATTTATTATTATAATACTCTAAATGACGTAAATTACGCATATATGAGTATAGTTCCCAGTTCTCACCATAGGTAAACCTTGCCGCCAAAGGATGCTCCATTTTATAGGAAAGGAAGTCAGCCTCAATCCATATCTTCAACTGTTTTCTATTGGTTATTTTCATCCCTTCAATAGAGTTGCTGCTCATAGTAGTAAAAATCTTCCGAAACACTTCTTCTGAATCTACACTATAACTTGTTTTTATTCTTCCCAACCTACATGCCTTTTGCATGGCATCAGCTAACTCTGTCACATTTTCCTTAACCGCTAAATAACCAGTTTTTCCCTCATCAACAATACGCTCTATCACAGGAATGCACTTATAAGCAGCCACAGGTGTTCCCAGATACAATGCCTCTATCATTACATTAGGGAGTCCTTCGTTTCTGGAAGACAATACAAAACAGTCCGCATGTTTCATATATACATACGGATTGTTTTTAAAGCCCACACAGAATACACAATCACTCATAGATTCATCAGATAGATATTTTTGGACTTCTCTATACAAGGCATTGTCTTCCTGATAAGCTCCTATTATATACAACTCTGCATTAGGAATATTAGCCTTGACAGTCTTAAAGGCCCTCACCAACAAATCGAAGCCTTTAACAAGGTGAAATCTTCCAACTGCCACAAATCGGACTTTATTAGAATTGGCATAAGGAGATTGTTCCATCAAGCATTTAGAAATATAGCTTTTATCTATCGCATTAGGAACAGTATGTACCAAATTGCGACTGAGCAATAAGCCACAAACCAAGCCATCAGCCATCTCTTCTGTCTGAGCTATCACATAGTCAGCAAACCTGTATGTTATTGCCAAGCGTAACTTTTGTATCCATGACTGGGTATAGATATAGTTCTCATTTCTAAGTACTATTTTACATTTACAGAAAGAAGCTGCTATAACTAATCTCCAATTGATAGGCATTCCTGCCCCATACACCACGTCAGGCTTTTCTTTTTTTATTACCTTACGCATATTACTTAACAAGTTGTGCGTAAATTTTGGTTCCTTACGGAACACTACTTTCCTATGCTGTGGAAAAAACTTTTCTAGTTGATTTATTGGTCCAAAGATAAAATATGAGACGTCAAACTCGTCATCACTTAAACAACGAGAAATAATTATCGCCTGACGTTCAGCCCCACCACAACCAGAAGATATAAAAAATATAACTTTCTTTTTCATACACCTTCTATATTAAAGATTTCAACCATTTAAATGATTTTATGTTCATTAACTGACATACTATTATTGATAGAACCAAAGTTATCATTATTGTGAACAAATACAGATCTATATTATCAATAGAAGGAAAAATATTCAATAATATTACAATAACCAGCATATGCAATAAATAAACCCAAATTGACAAAATACGGAGTCTTACAAAAATACTTTTATTTACTCCCATTTGTAAATGTATTAAAAAACCAACAAGACCATATCCTAATGGTAATAGGCAAAAAATTTGATTAAAGAATGCCAAAATTACCCCCCCCACGAATGCATAACAAGATACTTTTTTAGAATTCCGTCTTGCCAAAAACAATCCCAACATGATGTAAGCCAATCCTTCAAAGAAGCCATTACGGGTTTTGCGAAATGTTTTATCATACAACATCATAATATTATGTAATAAAGGATTTAAATCATACAAAACATCATGATAGGTAGTATAGCAATAGCCTATGATAAACAAAACCAAAGAGCATAACAGAATATTGGAAAAGCGACACTTGATTTTTCTAAATATATAAATCAACAAGACAGCCACAGCTGAAGCTAACAAGTACCATAGCGGCCACGAATAAGGATTTTCACCAACGAGTAACCATCCTCTTATTAAATCAAATACAGTAAAACCTATCGGGAATTTATATACTATCAACTCATAATATATATTTATAGGCAGATATATAAAGCACCAAATCATATACATTTTCAAAAACCTACAAATATAATGCTTATAAACTTCAAACTCATTACCCACAGAAATCTTTCTACCAAGGAAAAAGCCCGAGACTACAAAGAAAAAAGGAACTGCCAAATTCTCAACTGTCCGCAAAGCGGATACAAAACATCCTTCCTGCCCATCTAATAAATGTGCATGAATTGCAACAACAGCAAATGAAAACAGAAACTTGAATAAATCTAAACCATTAAGATTCATATTTACTTACTATTATATATACCAATACTGCGTTAAATTAACATTTAATCGTCTGTAAATCAATAACTTATATTAAGAAATGCTTATGAAAACTTAACTATAAAAAGTTGGTCAAGTCACTGATTTTCAGTAACTTTGCAAATCACGACAAACGCAAAATTATATGAATATAGGACTTGACCAATATATGGATATCTTTAAAGATGCAGTTGAAGATTCGGCTGCAAAGTTAACAAAAAGTTTCGAGA
>ENA-OQID01000816-OQID01000816.1-human-gut-metagenome-genome-assembly--contig:-NODE-816-length-14674-cov-3.650545_pt1 | contig 14674 bp, 13 predicted proteins | sample MGYA00242567_ERZ504727 | MGnify/ENA primary metagenome ERZ504727 (study PRJEB26092, sample SAMD00036215) | human gut metagenome | host: Homo sapiens | study: EMG produced TPA metagenomics assembly of...
TAGAGTCGTTCTTGCAGAACGCGATTTGAACAATAAATGGTTGGCTGATAAATTGGGCAAAGACCAGGCGACAGTATCAAAATGGATCACCAATACCACCCAACCAAACCTTGAAACGATGATGCAAATTGCAAAAGTCCTCGAAACACAGGTAGATGATTTGTTGCGATTTGATGAGTTGCCAGAGATTGATACAAAAGTAGAGTAACAATTGATTTTTTTAGCATTAATATGACTTCAAAAGAAATATGAAGCTAAACAATAATACCGAGATGCAGAGTATGAAGGATATAGATTCTCTGTCCACTCTAGACAACGAGCAGATGTTTGCGGAGGTTGCGGGGATGATTCGGCAGACACGGCAGAATGTCATCCGCATTGCCAATACAGCTCTCATCGAACTCTACTAGAAGGTCGGTGAATATCTTTCACGAAAAATAGCTGATGCAGAATGGAGGGTGTCCGTCAACTTCACCGACAAATAGATGCTCCTCCAACAGAAGATGAGGGAAATAGAAGATGAAATAGATCAGTTGGATAGTAACACCTAATTGACATATCTAGGAATAAAGACCGCAACAATAATGAATAAATTCACCATACAGCAACTCCAGCAGATGCGCGAATCCGAAGACCGCGTTGAGTTCAAGGCGGGCGAAGGAGGCAACATTTCCTACGATGGTCGAGGCAAGACCAATCCGAAGGATCGTCGCCGTTGCATCCTTGGTTATGTCATCGCCCTTTGCAACGAAGGTGGCGGTCGCCTCGTAATAGGTATGCACGACAACTATCCGCATCGTGTCACAGGCACTCGCCAGGCACATAATGCCATCGGACAGCTGGAGTCGGACATCTATCGTGACACAACCATTCGCCCTGAGATTTATGAACTCTATGATGAAGAGAACCGTCGTGTACTTGTGATTGAGGTTCCATCACGTCCTATCGGCAAGGTCTTCAAATTCGAGGACGTTCCTTTGATGCGTGTTGGCGAAGAACTAAAGCCAATGTCCGATGCCATGTATCTCAAGATACTCCAGGAGTCAGAGCCAGACTTCTCAGAGAAGATCTGCGAAGGACTCTCGCTTGAAGACCTTGACGAAGAAGCCATCCGTGTGATGAAGCAAGGCTATGCCCAGCGCTGGAACAAGCCTGAATTTGTAAGTACACCAACATTGCAGGTACTCCATGATTTCGCCCTCATGAATAAGGGTGGTCAACTGACCAATGCTGCCCTTATTCTTCTTGGTAAGTCAGAAGCAATACGCAAGCATTTGTTTTGCAATCGCGTGACTGTAGAGTACCGCCTATATCACTCTATGATAGAATACACTGCACGTCAGGAATTCCAAGAGCCACTTGTACTGATGGTAGATTCTGTCTGGAACTACATCAACCAGCCTGCCAGCAATCCATTACAACACTATAATGACGGATTCCGCATTGGCGACATTCCCACATTCAACCGTGATGTTGTCCGAGAAGCAATCCTCAATGCATGCTGTCATCGTGTGATGTACATCCAGAGCGATGTGGTAATCAAGCAATATCCCGACCAACTCATCATCACCAATGCTGGAGGTTTTCCAGTCGGTGTGGATGTGGACAATATCCTTACGGTCAACAGTATGCCACGTTGCAAACTCATCACCGAAGTTTTGCAGAAGGCAGGTTTCATCGAGAAGAGCGGACAAGGCGTTGACAAGATGTTCTACCATTGTCTGATGGATGGCAAATGTTTGCCTGATTATTCTCTGACAGACGAATGGCAGGTATGCTTACGACTCCCTGGCGAAATCAAGTACCCAGCCTTCATGCTCTATGCTCGTGAGTTGCAGAATGCCCGGCCAGCGAACAACAAACTCAACGTCTTCGACCTCCTTGCCCTCTTCCGTGCTTCGCAAGGCGATAGCCAACGCTATACGGACGAAGTGACACTACGCAAACTTATCGACGAAGGATTGCTCATCTCAGCACAGGATGGTTATAAGTTGTCTGACAGGTATTATGAAATCGTCAAGAAAACCACAGTCAATGTAACTGGACAAAAAGATGATACGATAAATGTCCAATTATTAGATATAAATAAACTAACTGAACGTCAAACAGTTATATATAATAGCATAAAAGAGGGTGTCCAATTAAATGTCCAATTAAACACTACCGATTTGTCCAATAAGCTTAGCATTGGATTCAAAACCATGCAACGAGAATTGAAGGTTATAGAAAACTTAGGGTTAATCGTCAGAGTTGGTAGTAAGAAAACAGGTCATTGGGAAGTGATTAATAAAGGGTAAAAAAGAGAATATGGAGAACCGTTCGCATTTTCGTTCGCTGGACGAACTCATCAGGGGGCTCGATAGGGAGAGAGCCTTATTGAAGGAGATGTTTGCCAAACGCAAGACGTACTCTTTCCGCTATGATATTGCCCGTGAGCTGGCATCCAAGAAGGAGGAAAGTCTGGAGTTCCTCCGCAGAAATGGTGTCATCAGGGATAATGGCGAGTTTGTGGAACTGGAGGATGTGTATCTGAAGTTCTTCGAGGAAGTGCTGGAAGTGAATGAGGAAATCAACGTGGCGAGCGTGAAGCAAAGCATTGACAACCTTAATGAAAATATCGAGTACTATTTGATAGAGAAGTCGCCAGCGAAGAAACACTCATATCTGACGGAGGTGAAGCGCATCCTTCACACTATTGCCCTGAACATTCTGAGAAGTGTGATAGATCTGAAGAGAAACATCGACAGCACTTACAAGAATGAACCGACTCTTGCTGTCAAGAAAAAAAAGCTGGAGCATCTGGACGAGAGGAGAAAGGACATTGCAGTCTTCATCAAGGAGTGTGAGAAGGTGATTGATGAAAAGCAACCGACATTCTTTCTGGAGGCTATGGACGTGCAGTTGAAGGAGACAGTGACGAACGTGAAGTATCAGATGAATGAGGCATATCACAACCTCATTGAGCTGGATCGCCAGATAATCAATTATCTCAATCTGATAGTCTACCAGGACCATCTGGTCAAGAAGGTACAGAGGCTGAAGTATCTGAAGGACCAGTTAATACTGGATACCAATACCAATATCAGGTCTATGCTGAATCAGACAGATCCAGTCTGGATGGAACCAAGACCGAAGTATACATTGAAGGTCTCGATACCTATGCTCCGAAACACGGATGAGGGACTGAGAATACTGCATAAAGTGGCAGCCGGTAAGGGCAACAGCAGACTGAAGAAATGTGAGCTGGCAGAACCATTGACTCTTGAAGACATGCAGGCAGAAGCTCAGGTGCTGCAGACTGTGGATGCTTCGGAAGTGAAGAATGCTTTCATGGCCTCGAGCGACAACCTGTTTCATTTCGTGATGAACTATGGTAACTACAGTAAGAAGATGGATGAGGAAGATAAACTGGTACTGTTCTGTCAGATAGCGACACAGTATCTTGATGAGTTGACTGTGGAAGATAATTACCAGACAATGGGGAACATAGAGTACCCTCTCATTTATTCAAGACAAAACTAAAAAGGATTCGTATGCGATATACAAAAGAAATATTCGATATCCTTAGTCGAGGAGGTTTCATCTCGCAGAATAGTGTCTCACATCAGAAGACACAACTATATGATGCGATTGAGGATGACTACAATGAGTATCTGGAGTACTACAAGGGCATCGGTTTCTTCCTTGAAAGTGGAAATAGCTATTATTACTTCACTCGTACAGAGAACAAGGTGGACTTGGAGAACAAGATCCAGCGTATGGCAGAATGGATAGATCGTGTGGACTTCCTGAAGGTGTTTAACTCCACCTTCGGTCCTGGATTTACTTTCCGCAAGTCGAACATCATGGAGCAGTTTGCCAATGACATCGAGCTGAAGGAGAAATCCGGAGGACTGTATCCGGAGGAGAAGAGTCTGGAGAATAAAGTCGAAAGTCTGGTGAAGGACCTTGAGAAACAGGGATTCGTGGAGATGGAGAACGAACTGGACGGCACTTACAAGGTAACATCGGCTTTCCATTATATCGAAGAAATGATTGATTGTCTCACCATTTATGAAACGGAGGATGAGCAATGAGAGCACTAAGGAAAATTGTCTTCATCAATAGCGCGAACATACGCTATGCGGAAATTAAGCTGGACGGAAATGTACACTTCATTGGAACCCAAGGTGTGGGCAAGAGTACGTTGCTGAGAGCTATCCTGTTCTTCTATAATGCGGACAAACTGCATCTCGGTATTCCGAAGGAGATGAAGTCGTTTGACGACTTTTATCTGCCGAACCCCAACTCTTATATCGTGTATGAGGTGGAGCATGAGCACAGGCCTTTTACGGTTTTGGTGTTCCGCTCTTCGGGGAGAGCATGCTATCGTTTCATAGATGCTCCATTCGAGAGAAAATGGCTGGTGGATGAGTTTGGTGACGTGACATCGGAGTATAAGGTCATCAATTCGCGTCTGGACAAAAACATCTACATGAGCAAGTTGATTGACCGTTACGAGATGTTTAGGGAAATCATCTACGGCAACTACAAGGTGGCTGGCAAAGAGTTCGGAAACTTCCAGCTCATGGAGGCGAAGAGCTACCAGAACATCTACCGGTCGATACAGAATGTGTTCCTTAATTCAAGGTTAGATGCCGACTTCATCAAGGATATCATCATCCGATCGATGGAGGAAGAAGAATCGAACATCAATCTGGCCTATTATCGTGGGCAGGTGGCCGACTTTGAGCAAGAGTATAAGGATATTTCGTGCTGGTTCAGGACCAATGCCAAGGGGGAATCGGCAGTGAGACTACAGGCTGACAAGGTGATAGCCTGCTACCATGACCTGCTGTATCAGAAGCAGCAGATTGGGGAGCTGTGTGGCGAACTGAACTATGCGGTCAGAAATTCGCGTGAACGTATTCCGTTGGTTGAAGAGAATACGGAGAAACTGACAGCCGAAAGAGAGCGCCAGCAGAAGCTGCTGGGAGAAGTAAAGGAGAAGTACGAGACTGAGAAATCAGGCCTGAACAAGCAACTGGGCGTAGCGGATGACAGAATCAAGTCTTGCAAGGCGAAGAAGGAATACTATACTAGCATAGGTATTGATGAGATAATCCGCAGATGCAATGAGGGACCTTTGCTGAAGGAACAGCTGACGGCTCAGAAGGAGAGACTCAATGACCTCACGTGCCAGTACAATGATATTGCCAGCAAATACAAGAAGCTGGTGGATGGTGTGAAGTCGGAATTGGACGGCTTCAGGCAGTTGCAGGAGAATAGGAAGAACAATATCCGCACAGAGTCTCTCTCGAGAAAGGAACAGCTGATGGATGAAAGAGACAAGCAGAAGAGAGAGATTGCAGCTTCTTTTGAAGAAAAACTAAGAGTTGCGGAGAGCCAGATAGATAGCATCAAACTGGAGAGACAGGAGTGTGAGAAGAGCCTGCACGCTTTGCTGTTATATGCTCCTTACAAGGATGTGATGGATCTGCATCTGGCTAAGAAGGTTGAGCTGCAGAAGGAGGAGGTGAAACTGGCTGGCGACATCAGAAGTCTGGATGCCAACTTGAAGCAGTTGCAGACTGAATATGAAGCTATTGTAAAGGACATAGAGTCTGAAGCAAAGGCAGAACTGGAGCGAAAGGCTCAAGAGATGAAACAAGTAGAGACGAAGATTGCCGAATTGGATAAGATGCTCGAGTGTACGAAAGGTTCGCTCTACGAGTGGCTGGACGGCCATGTGACAGGATGGGAAAAGAACATCGGAAAGATCATAGACGAGAAGCAGGTACTGTATCGTACAGGATTGCATCCCGAAAAGGTGGATACTGCAGGCAAGACACTCTATGGGGTGGAACTGGATCTGACGGAACTGCCGATGAGTGTGCGCAAGCCTGACGAAATAAAGGCAGAGAAGCAGAGGCTGGAAGAGCAGCTGAAGGCTATGAGGAAGGCGTGTGCAGAAATTGAAGCGAAGAAGGTAGTGGAACTGGATTCGCAGAGAAAGGCCTACACTCCCCGGGTGAAGGACATGCGTGAACGAAGGTCGCTTTGTGAGGCTCAACGGAATTCTATCCCAGGAAAGGTGAAGGCTCTGGATGTGAAGATTCAGGACCTCCTGAACAAGACAGAGGAGGAGAAAAAGCAAAAGAAGGCAGCTCTGGACAAGCAAATGAATGATGTGAGCCACAGGCTGATGGATGCAGAGTCCGTCATCACGAAGACCAGAGACGACAAGGAGAAACAACTGAAGACTGCCCAGAAGTTGTTTGAACAGGCTGTGGCTAAGGTTGAAGGTGAACAGAAGGCTGCTCTGAATGAGATAGAAATTGCAGTCAAGGCAAAGCAGACTTCGACTGAAACGGAGATCATGCGCTTGCAGCAACAGGAACTGAATGAAATGAAGGGAAAGGGTGCCGATACGGGTGCTGTGGAGAAGTGCAAAGACACCATCAGCGGCATCGAGAAGGAACTTGATTATATAGAAAACAATCGCAAGTTCGTCTATAAGTATCAGTCTGATAAAGAAGAACTACTGGATAAAGAGGATGAGTTCAAGGTTTTGAAGAAAACTCTGCAGGAGAAACTCGGTCAGCTGGAGGACAAGTACGAACTGAGGCGACAGGATTACGGCCGTAAGATTGCTTCATTGAATAAAGAGATAAGCGGGTGCAATGAGCAATTGCAGAAGATAAAACAAGGTCTGGGGAAGGCAGATGACTTTGTTGGCAATTCGGATCTTTGTCCGCCGATACTCAGGGATGTGCCAGAGCGTAAGACCCTGAAATCGCCTGAAGAGGTGGTGTCGGATTTGACCGGCATCATCGTTTCGAGACACAGGAAAGAAGAACAGTTCAAGCAGTCGGTTGTGCTGTTCAACGATAATTTCACGTCCAAGAATACCTTTAACTTTAAGGTTGTGCTGAAGACTGTGGAGGATTATCTGGACTTTGCTTCGAATCTGGATGACTTCATCCATAACAACATGATTGAGGTGTACAGGAACAGGACGAGTGAACGCTACACTGAGATTCTTGCGCGTGTCTCTTCGGAGATTGGAGCTTTGACCAAACGCGAGTCGGAAGTGGTGAAGGTGATTCAGGGTATTAACAAGGACTTTGATGCTCAGAAGTTTGTGAAGGTCATCCGGCAGATTTCTATCCGATCGAAACCGTCATCGGACAAGATGGTTCAGCTGATGAAGCGTATCAAGGAGTTCCATGACGAGAACCAGTTCGCAATGGGTGAGGCAGACCTGTTCACCACCGATAATCGGGAGGATGTGAACAACAAGGCTGTGGATCATATCCTGGACCTGATGAAGTATCTGAATGAAGATACGAGCAGGAAGAGTATGACATTGGGCGACCTGTTCGATTTGGAGTTCCGAGTGGTGGAGAACGATAATGACACACAATGGACATCGAAGCTCTCGCATGTGGGTAGTGAGGGAACCGATACGTTGGTGAAAGCTATGATCAACATCATGCTGATCAATGTATTCAAGTCACAGGTCAGCAAGAAGTTCGGTGATTTCAAAGTGCATTGCATGATGGATGAGATTGGCAAGCTGCATCCACAGAACGTGAAGGGTATTTTGGGATTTGCCAACTCGAAGAACATCCTGTTGATCAATTCTTCGCCTACTACATATAATGTTTCAGATTATCGATATACCTATCTATTGGACAAGGATAGTAAGTCGAGAACTATTGTCCGTCCGTTAATTACTCAGAAATGAAAATAACCAGAAGTTTGATAGACAAGCTCATTGCCCTGAGTAATGGCGAATCATTGCCTGCCTGCAGATTAACGGGAGAATGGGTGAATGAACTAGTCAGAGACGGTATTCTGGTCAGTTCTTCGAGAGGTAGCAAGAGAAGCTTGAAGGCTGTAGACAGAGAGTCGTTTGTGAAGGCCTTGGCGAGAATTGACGAGCGTTTTGCTGACCTCAAGAAGACGAGAAATCTGCTGATGGATGATGGCTCTTCTGGAGGCGCTTTGCGTGCTTCTCAGGCTGCGGATTCTGGAAATTCGAAATTGAAGATGAGGAGGTCTTTCCCTGGGTTTCTTGTTAATTCTTATGAGGCTATTGATGCTCAATTAAATGGCAGGTCATGTGTTATCCTACCAGAGGAAGGAAGCTGTGTGTTCGTGTCGGATTGGGAGCGTTTTGTGATTCCGTCTGACGTGATAGTAGTGGGCATCGAGAATCCAGAGAATTTCAGATTCATACGTCAGCAAAGGTATCTGTTTGAGTCGTGCCTGCCAGGGAAACAGCTGCTGTTCGTGTCTCGCTATCCCCAATCGTGCGACCTCAGGAACTGGCTTATGGGAATTGGCAATCCGTATGTCCATTTTGGCGACTATGATCTTGCCGGTATCAGGATTTTTATAACTGAATTTCATCGCTATTTGCCAGATCGGTCATCGTATCTGATACCTTCGGACGTGGAAGAGAGGCTGAGGAATGGTTCAACGGAACGTTTCCAGGGCAACTATTACGAGAACCGTCATTTGTCTTCTGATATCCCTGAACTGCAGGCTTTGATCGACCTGATTATGAAGTACCATAAGGGGTATGACCAAGAGGGCTATATAAGTTTTTAAATACTATGTTTCTTTACCAAAAACTCATAGATCGTTCCACTCTGCGTCAGGGATTCCAGATTCCGGTGGAGTTTCATCACCTGCTGAAGGCGATGCCTGGGGGTATGCCCCAGCATGGGGAGACACGTAACGTAAAGGTGTTGATTGATGGTGTGGGCTATGATGCACAACTCAAGAACCAAGACTTTGACCGCACGAAGTATGATGGACATGCGGACGTAATACAGATAAGGTACAGCGAAGGATGCGCATTAGTGAAACGATTGCGAGAGGTATTCTCTTCGACCTGGAACTATGTGGAAAGCATCAAGAACCTACCGAAAAACATCAATCGAAAGTTCACCATCCGTATACCCAAGGAACATCAGGAGTTTCTTGCCCTTAGCACTACGGATTTACCCGAAGTCTTTGTGGCTGATTGCATCACAACGACAGTCAAGGCAGAAGTGAAGACTGAAGTGAGCACGATGTCGGAACTCAACTTTGAAACCTTCGAACCGCGTGAAGATAAGAGCGTTGGTATCAAACAAGTTACTCGCTTGCAGAAGGTTAGACTGCTTGACCGCTCAATTGGAGATTCCCTAAAACTTCTCTACGACTATCGTTGCCAGATGACAGGCGAGAAGGTTGGCGATGAATACAACGCTCAGGTGGTAGAAGCCCATCACATCATCCCCTTCACTGAGAGTATGAACAACGACACCTCGAATATCATCATCCTCTCGCCCTCATATCACCGCATCATCCACAAGGCAAATCCATCATGGGATAGTAAGAATTTGGCGTTTATCTTTCCTAATGGATTGATTGAGAAAGTGAAGATAGATAAGCATTTGAACATATAACAAACATGAACGAAATACATAAATATATTGACGTTGAAGCTTACGAACGTGTGGCAGAGCCACATAAACGTGAGAGAGCCTCGGCTTGGCGTACCGCTATTGGTCTTCAGGACGTGGGTTGACACCATGTATCTGAATATATAAAAGAAGCAGCTGTAAAATATATCGAAGGTGACATCAGCTAAATGAGTGGTCATTCCCAATTCGGGAAGGACCACTCATCATTATTTATACTCACACGCGCGTAAGCTATTACAATACCATCAACGCCTAACGTTCTTTCTTTTATCCTTGTCATTCCAAGGAGAATGACTATTACTTCCACCGCCTCCTGTACCTACACGAGCTTGAGCTGGGCCATCCATAGCTGCGATGAGGACTGCGCCAAGGAGTTCTGCCTGTTTTGCATTGACTTGTTCTGCGGGATCGAATGCGTCATTGACAAGTTCGTGGATGGTAAGCTCGCCATCATCAAAGCGTTTTACATCATAGTAGCCAACATTAAAAAAAGGCAGAATAAGCACATAGAAAACATGAGCCTATAAAATGCAAATAGCGTGTAACTCATTGAGCTACACGCTATTTGATAGTGTTTTGTTATGTCTTTACTTATTGGTCTCATTTGACCTCCTCAAATATAAACAGTATTGTGTATCAGTGACTTACAAATACGCGTGAACGTTTTGGAAATCTATTAAGGGCAGTGAAGGCAAACAAAAATAGGAAAAAATAAGACGATTAGTATATTCAGCAGAAGGTATATAGATTTGTTTATTGTTATCTATGGATAGCAAATTTGAAAATCTTGTTTTGTCAGATTACTCATATGTAATATATACGCACACGCACGATACATTGCATCACAAAAACAAAGTACCACAAAAATGCTGGATGAAATAGCACAAGAATAACGAATAATGCCAAAAAAGGTTATTGGAATACACCTTTTTGTGTGTTATATTGCTATTATTTGATGGAAATTTTGTAACTTTGCACCCAGTAAAGGTTAACGACATAAACCTTTTAATGTAATTTGTTACAAAAACCATATATATGAGAAGTATAGAAGATGTAATGAATGAGTGGAACGCTTTGCAGCCTTTGTCTGATAGAGACAGAGAGATGCTAAGTCGTCGATTCACTATTGATTTCAACTACAACAGCAACCATATTGAGGGTAATACACTGACTTATGGACAGACAGAGATATTGCTCATGTTCGGAAAGATTGTTGGCGAGGCTGATGTTCGTGATGTTCACGAAATGACTGCCAGCAATGTTGGTCTAAAAATGATGAAGGAGGAGGCTCTACTTAAAGAGACTCCTTTGACGCAGCATTTTATACGAACATTACATAAAACCCTCCTGCGTGAGGATTACACAGTATATCGCACACTGCCTGGAGGTGTTCAGACGAGCTACGTCATTCATGCCGGGCAATACAAAACTCGTCCTAATTCCGTCATTACTCGTTATGGTGACCGATTCGAGTATGCAACGCCTGACGAGACTCCTGCATTGATGAGCGATTTGATCGATTGGTACAACGATGCAGAAAGATCGGGAAAGTTCACTCCAATAGAGCTTGCCGCGATATTCCACTATCGCTACATTCGTATTCATCCATTTGAAGACGGCAACGGGCGTATAGCCCGATTGATGGTCAATTACATCCTCACTCGCCATGATTACCCTATGATAGTGGTACGTAGCCGTAAGAAAAAAGAGTATTTAGAGGCGTTGCATCGTACAGACCTGACTGTCGGTGCAGCACCTTCACTTGGCGCACATGCCTCAAAGCGCGACATTCAACAGTTTCTCACTTACTTTACCAACCTCTTTATTGACGAGGTGTCATATGACATACAGTTCTTGACTGAGCGTGGAGATAATGTATGGTGGTTTGATGGCGAACGCGTGAAATTCCGTAGTGCTACTACCAGTATAATACTAAATCGTATGTATGAGCAGCCGAATAGTACCATTCCGCAACTGGCAGAGGCAGCCGGTATCAGTCTTACAGCAGTAAACAAGCAGTTACGACTGCTTACTGAGAAGGGATATATCACTCGTACAGAGAAAGATAATTCTTGGAGGCTAATTATCACCCCATCAGTATAAAACACAAATCACGTATAAACGTATGAATCAAGGAAATACTTGGTACGACTACTTAAACGAACTGAAGCGTTTCTTGTGTGACGTTGCAAAGTCACGGTGGGCAAGGTATTTGTTCTACCCATTAGGTGTGTTTGTAGCTATCATGTACATGACAAGCCAGGCAGGAGCACACCCATATTCGTTCTTTAGTTATGTATGCGATTTTGCAGGTTGTATTGCAGTCATCATATTATGTACTATGACTGTTCTATCTTGCATCTTCACCGCTGACTATCCATATGATAGACTAAGGAGAAGAAACAAAGAGAGGGATAATCAGCGAATAATTGCAGCATTTCGGAAAGAGTATGATAAAGAGACGGAGCTGCGCATACAAAGAGATAACGAGTTAGTACGCCGACAGGTTATCGTAGAATGCCACAAGCAACAGAAGGCTCAACTGGACGAGATCCGCACGAAGCAGAAAGAAGAACTGGATAATCTGCAAAGTGAGATAAACCAGAAAAAGAAGGAATTGGAATTCTGTAAAAGCCGATACGAGCAGGATTATCAAAATCTTGAGAATGTCCACAAAAAATCGGAGGATGAAATCGTCAGATTGACACAATACATTACGGAGAAAGAGAAAAGTATCGGAGACCTTCAAACTCGACTCGTTGAATCGCAAAGCTCCTACAACATTCAGATTGAAGAACTTAAAGCTCGACAGGCTGAAGAATTGGAGCAGTTTAAACAGAAAGCTATTGATGAACTCCGCAGTAATGGATTCAGTTTGTTCAAAAAGGCGACAGAGGCGTTAGAAGAATCACGTGAAAGAATCTTACGCGAAAACTCAGAAAGAGTGAAAGTCGTAACAACATATGCTGTGATGGAACTCACCCAATTCGGATTCTCCCCAGAATCATACGCATTCATTCAGCACAAGGTTTGCACCTTTGCCGAAACTGGAGGTAAGTTCGACAAGTCAGAACAAAGCATAATCGTGAATCCATGCAAGAATGAGGTTGCCAGAAAATATGGCCGTAAGAAGAAGATAAACAAAACAGGCAATGTTCTTACGACGCTGGATATTGCACACTACACTCGCAACATAGCTATTTATCTTGATTTTAGACTCGAAGATGTTGCCCGATTTACAGTATATTTGTTCAAAGAGTGGTACCCAGATGGAGATTTCCTGAGTATTACAAAAGCTGCTGCGAAGTTACCCGATAGTGGATTAATCAAAATTCATGAAGATTTGGAGGGGTATATAGCGGAGCAAGGATGGGGGTAGAAAAATTCGCAAATGCCATGGAAACTGATGCGAGACGTAACTTTTATGCATCTTGACAAGGAGGACAAGCCATCTTTGCTTGCCCCTGTCATGATAGCAATCCTTTCTACCTGTGCTCAGTTGGAACGTGATAACATCTCATTTCGACTGAACTCAGAAAGAAAGCAGTATGTAGAGAAAGGCGGTAAACTCGGCAGACCTACAGGTTCCACCAAGTCCCAGGATAAAAAGAGGGAAGAATATAGAGAGGTTATCAACCTCTTGAATAAGGGGTATGCCATCCGTGATGTTGCAAAACTCACAGGAAAAGGAATCAGCACTGTTCAAAGAGTCAAGAAGGAATTTGTGGCTTGACGCACGAAACCTTGGAATGGAGCCGTGAAACACAGCCTCATAATAAAGTGGTCAAGGGTATAGCGACGTGCTATGCCCTTTGTCATAAGCCGGGGTGGTGTTTCACACCTGTGTTTTTACCAGATTCGTGAAACGCTAATGTGGTTTCAAAACCAGATTGTCGAAATAACAATGAGGTTTCCAAACCAGTACCCTGATTCGGGGTTGCGATTTACGATGACTGATGTCTCCTAAGAACAGCCTCCTATTAGTTATAGAGTTTCATTCTTAATCTTTCAAAATCTTCTGTCATATGCGCCTTTATGTATGCTAGTTTGTAACAGATCATTGCTCTGTTTCGAAAGAATTTTCTATTCGAAAGGGAATGTTGGCGCAATTCTATCTCGTGTAGAACAATCTTTATAGCCGAACTATATCGTTCTTTCTCTTCATCTGAAAGTGAATCAATGTAGGCAAGGATTTCTTCCTTCTGTTCTTTCCAGAGTAACATTCCATGTGTATCACTGAGGATTTCCTTTACTCTCTCCATTTCTGTGAACCTTGGATATGTAAATGGTTGTATCTTCTGAATCTTCAGGTATGTATAGATATACGGATTAACTGCCAACCCATGGCTTAGTGCGATTGTTGCAGTCAATTCATCCATATTCTTTGGTTTAATTTGTCGAAGGTCGTACTTGTCCCATTCGGATTCCATCATGAAGATGCCGTCTGTATCTGCTCGTTGAAACAACTCAAATGTTGAAGAATCATCGAGAGGAAGATTGTTTGCATCAAACTTATCAGCAATGAAGGCAAACATTTGCTTAGCCTTTTCTTCTGTCATTCTTTTCATGCGCGTGTTCTATCTATGATTATATACAACTTACTGAACTTTACTATTGGGCGACCGAGGTATGTTGATATGTTATAGCCATTTGTCTTTGCCCAATCGACAATTTGGTTCCGGTATTCTTCTGGATAATAGATTGTCAGTATTTTTTGTTCAATCATCTCGCTCCATGTAAGAGGAAGGCCAATCTTATTGATGTCTTCAACCTGTGCTATTCCAAGAGCAACAGCAGTAGGACTTTTAACGAAATCTCCTTTTTCTGGTGTTGGAGTCACCACAAAAGACTGTTTAACGCCATCAACAAGCGATTTGATTGCCAAGAGTTCCTGGGCAAGTTCAAGTTCTGCAATGAAGTCCACCTCTGCATCAATAAGCTGGTTAAACATGTCATCTTCGTGACCGAGTTGTTTCAGTCCCCAGTGTGCCTGAAAGCGGAGGGTCTCAACGGCACTCTTCTTTGCATGTGCCTCTGCCTTCTTCTGATTCTTTTTCTTTGTCATACTTTGTTTGATTTTGTACGTTACTATTACATAATACGATTAAAAATCTTCAAAATCGGTAATTTTACCGCCTTCTCTGCAAAATTTCCGCAGAACAAACGCAATTTCTTCGTGATTTTGCCGTTATTTTGATAAATTTGCAGAAATT
>ENA-OQID01000826-OQID01000826.1-human-gut-metagenome-genome-assembly--contig:-NODE-826-length-14489-cov-3.436234_pt1 | contig 14489 bp, 16 predicted proteins | sample MGYA00242567_ERZ504727 | MGnify/ENA primary metagenome ERZ504727 (study PRJEB26092, sample SAMD00036215) | human gut metagenome | host: Homo sapiens | study: EMG produced TPA metagenomics assembly of...
CTTGTATACTTTGTATACAACACCAGCTTCTCTTAACTGTTTACGAAGCTTTGTGTCCTGTTCAACAGTAAGACCACGGTAATCAACTACAACTGCTGTTGCAGCACCGTTAAGTAATTCAGCAATTTCGTCTACTATAGGTTTCTTTACTTCTACTTTTGCCATGAATGTTTTGCCTCCTTATTAAAATTAGGTTCAACCAAACATTAAGCCGAATAGATTTTCAATATAAAAACCTCTCTGCCTAGACAGAGAGGTGTATAAGTCATTAAAAATTCTTATCCCTCGGTAGGCATCTTATGATTTACGACTAATGTCACCTACTGTCTTCGGCAATTGGTATTAACCACTTTGTGCATACTAGCACACAATTATTGAATTGTCAATAATTTTATTAATTAATAACAATCAGATTGTATTAATCTATATTTGTTAATTAATTGCTTAACTTAGCAACGTTTAACTTAACTCCAGGACCCATTGTAGATGTAAGAGTTACGCTCTTGAAGTACTGTCCCTTTAATGCGCTTGGTTTAGCTTTGTTTAAAGCATCAACTAATGCGTTGAAGTTATCTGTTAACTGTTCTTCTGTAAATGAAGCTTTTCCAACTGGAACGTGGATGATGTTTGTCTTGTCAAGTCTGTATTCAATTTTACCAGCCTTGATGTCGTTAACAGCCTTTGTTACGTCCATAGTTACTGTTCCAGCCTTAGGGTTTGGCATTAAGCCCTTAGGTCCGAGTACACGTCCTAAACGACCAACAACACCCATCATGTCAGGAGTAGCAACAACTACGTCAAAGTCGAACCATCCTTCATTCTGAATCTTTGGAATTAATTCATCTCCGCCTACGAAATCTGCACCAGCTGCTAATGCTTCGTCTACCTTGTCTCCCTTAGCGAAAACTAAAACCTTAACAGTCTTACCTGTTCCGTGTGGTAATACAACAGCACCACGAACCTGCTGGTCAGCGTGACGTCCATCACATCCTGTTCTGATGTGACATTCTATTGTTTCATCAAATTTTGCAGTAGCTGATTTCTTAACTAATGCAATTGCTTCTTCTGTGTCATATTGAGCTGCTCTGTCAATTGACTTAGCTGCGTCTAAATACTTCTTTCCTCTTTTCATTTAAACCTCCTTGTGGTAATAACGGATAAACCTCCCACATTTCTCAATTCATTTTAAATTACAACATAAGTCGTTTAATAACTTTTTGTTGTTCGCGATATTATTTATCTACGAAAATTAGTCTTCAACTTTGATTCCCATACTTCTAGCTGTTCCGGCAATCATGCTCATTGCTGCTTCAATGCTAGCTGCATTTAAATCCGGCATCTTTGTTTCAGCGATTTTCTGGATATCTGCTTTAGAAATAGTAGCAACTGTTTCTTTAAGTGAGTTACCAGCTCCGCTCTGGATGTTACATGCTTTCTTTAATAAAACTGCTGCAGGTGGAGTCTTTGTTACAAAACTAAAACTCTTATCCTGGTATACTGTGATTACAACTGGAATAATCATTCCCGGCTGATCTGCAGTTCTTGCGTTGAATTCCTTTGTGAATTGAACGATGTTTACACCATGCTGACCAAGTGCTGGTCCAACTGGTGGTGCTGGTGTTGCTTTGCCAGCTTCGATTTGCAATTTAATGTATCCTTCTACTTTCTTTGCCATCTTTCGGCACCTCCTAAAATTTGTGGTATTATCGGGAATCCCTCCCACTGCTCTACAAATATGTAAAGCAATCTATTAAAACCAAATGGTTCTAATCCATCTTTTTAACTTCAGTAAAATCTAATTCTACCGGAGTTTCTCTACCAAACATGTCCACATTAATTGTGACTGTCTGTCTGTTTTCATCAATGCGCTTAATGACACCTGCTGTGCCTTCCCATACGCCCTTGATTACTGCAACTGTATCTCCCTCTGAGAATTCAAGAGTAACCGGACCCTTGTTAATTCCAAGTGAGAGCATTTCTGCATCAGTAAGTGGAACAGGTTTTGATCCCGGTCCTACAAATCCTGTAACTCCTCTCGTATTACGAACAACGTACCATGTATCATCATTCATAACCATATTAATGAGTACATATCCCGGAAACATCTTCTTCTGTGTAACTTTTTTTACACCATTCTTAATTTCAACTGCTTCCTGAATCGGAACTGATACTTCTAATATCTGATCCTGCAATTTTCTATTCTCAATTGTCTGTTCAATATTAGTCTTTACTTTGTTTTCATAACCTGAATAAGTATGAACTACGTACCAATTTGCTTCTGACATATAATCACCTCTTCATTATTTTATTCTTATCCTATAATATGATCCAACCCAAACTGAATGAGCTGATCAATTAAGCTAATAAGAACACCTAAAATAACTGTGATCACTGTTACAACAACAGTCTGTCTTATAACGGATGCTTTTGTTGGCCAGATTATTCTTTTGAATTCAGCCTTCAAGCCTGCAAACCATTTTTTTACAGAGCCCTTTGACTTGTTAGATGCTTCTCCCATCTTAATCCCTCCATTATATAAAACTGACTATTTTGTTTCTTTATGCATTGTGTGTCTCTGACAGAACTTGCAGTACTTCTTAGTCTCCATGCGCTCAGGATGAGTTTTCTTATCCTTAGTCATGTTGTAGTTACGCTGCTTGCATTCTGTACATTCTAATGTAATTCTTGTTCTCATGGCTTAACCTCCACTTTATTTATAATCATTTTTTGTATCTTGTTTTAAGTCATTTTTTCTGCAAAAAAAAAAGACCTAGTCCTCGCTTGATTAATATAACATAATCTGTATATAGCGTCAAGATATTTTTTAAGGCTATTTTTAAGGTGGCTGTTTTTTAAGGTTACAACACTCCGGCACTTATGCATACAAAATATACTTCTTTAACGCCTGCCGCCTTAAGGACCCGTGTACACGCATCTATAGTACTACCTGTCGTATAAATATCATCCACCAATAATACCTTATTATATTCTTTTGCCTTTTCCTCATATATAGCAAATGCATTTTCAACGTTCTTCTTTCTTGCAATTCCTACAAATTCCTTTTGCGGCTTTGTATCCTCAACTCGCACAAGGCATTTTTTATCAATAGGTATTTTCGTATATCGGGAAATTTCTTTGGCATATACATACGCCTGATTATATCCTCTCTTTATTTCCTTCTTTTTAGAAACCGGCACTGCCATTATGCAGTCAATTCCCCATTGTTCAAATAATTTTCCATAACGCTTTGCAGTCTCCCATCCATAATACGCTCCATATTCTCTGGCATTTTTATATTTAAATCTATACATGGATTCTTTTATTCCACCTGCATATTGAAAAAGACACACGCCTTTTTCATATGCATGCTTATGCTCTCTGCAGTCTTTGCACAATGTGCCGTCTTCTTTAAGACTTTTTCCACATTTTGCACATTTAGGCTCTTTCATGTAAAACACTTTACCCTTGCATTTGTCACATACAAATTTGTCCTGTCCTTTGACCACTTCCCCACATACCGGACAGGTTCTAGGGAAAAATACATTTAAAATCTTCTCCTTCATTTCCTACGTAAATCTTTTTTTAATTAATTCAAATAATCTTATATTATGTATTTATGTATTTAACTCAATAAATTTCCAATAATAAACCAGGTTTTATAAAATAAACTCTAGCAAAGCATTATAATATTAATTAAAATTTATATTTATTTTCCTTTCTTAATATTTCTATTTTGTTTATTATTTGCATATTTACAACATTATTCCATTAACTCATACTGTTCTATTTGTCATTTTCTACAATTGCCGAATGTATAATCACCAAAAATCGACACAGCACTTATGCCGTTCTATTTGTCATTCTCTACAGGTTCTTTATATGTTTCAAATGTCTGCAACTGCCATTGTAATCCTGAATACCTTTTATGCTGGTCTTCATTTTTAATCATACCTTGAAATGTATCTTCTCTTCCAACAATACATACACAACTTTTCGCTCTTGTTATTCCGGTGTACAATAGATTTCTCGTCATAAGTTGCTGATACCCTGTAACAAGAGGCATGATAACTGCCGGATATTCACTACCCTGAGATTTATGAATAGTTATTGCATATGCAAGTTCTAATTCTTCCGCTTCCCTAAATGTATATGTCACCATTTTATTTTCATCAAATTCAACTTCTAAAATCTGTGAATCGTTATTCATATTTTTTATAATTCCCAAATCTCCATTAAATACACCTTTTCCTGAATCGATACAGGCTCCATTAGGCAATCTAACTTCCCATTCAATTTGATAATTGTTTTTTATCTGCATTACCTTGTCGCCTTCTCTAAATATATATTTGCCAAATTCATGTTCTTTTTTATATTTGTCCGGCTTATTAATATATTTTTGCAATTCAACATTCATATTCTCAACACCAAGAATTCCACTCTTCATAGGTGTAAGAACCTGTATTTCCTGTGGTGTTGATTTTACATAGTCAGGAAGTTTTGTCATTATAAGACCTATTGTTGCGTTCAAAGCCTCCTGAGGTGTATTTCTTCTTATATAAAGGAAATCTTTCGTGCTATTGTCTAGTTCAACTGCTTTTCCTTCATTTATTTTATGGGCATTTGTTACTATTCCGCTTTCACCCGCCTGTCTAAAAATCTTATTAAGCGTTACCACTTTAAATTTTCCGGAATCAATGATATCTTTTAATACATTTCCCGGTCCGACACTTGCAAGCTGGTTAATATCCCCTACAAGAACAAGTCTTGTTCCATGAGCTACAGCCTTAAGCAAAGAATGCATAAGGAAAATATCAACCATCGACATTTCATCTATTATAATTACATCTGCTTCTATTGGATTTGTTTCATTTCTTTCAAACTTAGCGTCCATATCCAATGAATCATCTGTTCCGGTACTTCCGTTTATTTCAAGCAGCCTGTGTATTGTCTGCGCCTGGCAACCTGTAGTTTCAGTCATTCGTTTTGCTGCTCTTCCTGTAGGCGCCGCAAGGCGGATTTCCAAATTATCACTTTCAAACATTTGTATAATCGCATTAATTGTAGTTGTTTTTCCCGTTCCCGGTCCACCTGTTAAAATTACCACTCCATTGCTTTGCGTAGCCATAACCGCTTCTTTTTGCAAATCATCAAGTACAATATTATTTTTTCTCTGGATGGTATCTAATTTTACACTTTCCACAAATTCATCCGCCGGCATTGATAAATCCAAATCAAGAAGCATTCCTGCCACATTCATTTCCGTGTAATAATATGTAGACAAAAATACAGCCTGTACTTCATTGATTTCTTTAACAATAAGTTTCTTTTCCATTACAAGGTCAATAAAATAGTTATCTAACAAATCCATATTATATGTACCATCAGCATTCTGATATTGATCTCTTAATCCAAGCAAACTAATGGTTGCCTGAATTAGATTTTCTTTTGGCAAATATGTATGCCCTGACTCTGATGCTTTAGAAAGTGCATATACCATTCCACTTTTAACTCGAATAGAAGCATTAACTTCCACTCCTGCCCTCTTAGCTATTTCATCAGCTGTTGTAAATCCTATTCCTCGTATTTCATCAGCAATGCGGTATGGATTTTTCTTTATAATCTGATAAATTTCTTCGCCATAATAATTATAAATTTTAAGACTCATCGCCGACGAAATACCGTATTTTTGTAAAAATATCATTGCGTCTCTTATATCTTTTTTTGCCTGAATCTGGCTTGCAATATCCATGGCTTTCTTATAACTTATTCCTCTGACTTCTTCTAATCTTTCAGGCTCTTCATCAACTATTCTAAATGTATCTTCTTTAAACTTGTCTACGATTCTGTCCGCAAGAGCAAGACCTAACCCCTTAATTGCTCCTGACCCTAAATATTTTCTAATTGAATATTCGTCATTTGCCGGAATTGTTTTATACGATTTCATTTTTATCTGTTCACCAAAAACAGGATGAAATACTTCCTCGCCTTTTACTTCGATATATTCCCCTTCACCAATATATCCAAATACTCCGGTTACTTTTACATCTTTTTTTCCCACAGACATAGTTAAAACAGTATAGCCATTTTCTTCATTTCTAAATGTAATTATTTCTACATATCCGGTAATAGTTTTCATCGACATATCTTTTCCTTTTAATTTAAAAGGCTGCCTTTTCCAGACAGCCTTATTATCTATTATTTTTCCTGGTTCATTTCATCCATAACTTCTAAGTATCTTCCTGTACCAATAGCGACCGCAGTCATCGGATCTTCAGCTGTCATTGTATTGATTCCCGTCTTAGATTCAATCAATTCTTCTAATCCGTCTAACAGACAACCACCACCTGTAAGAACAATTCCTCTTACCGCAATATCTGCTGAGAGTTCAGGAGGTGTATTTTCAAGCACTCCATGAATAGCTTCAACAATCTGTGTTGTCGCTTCTCTTAAAGCTTCTTCAACTTCTTCTGATGTAACTTCTATAATCTTAGGAAGACCTGTAACAAGGTTTCTACCTCTTACTTCCATCTTCTTAACTTCTGTTTTCTTAAAACATGTACCTATTCCGATTTTAATTTCTTCAGCAGTTCTTTCTCCTACTAAAAGATTGTGTTTTTTTCTCATATATCTGACTATCGCATCATCAAAATCATCTCCCGCAACCTTTACAGAAGTACTTTCAACAGTAGCACCTACAGAAATAACTGCTATATCTGTTGTTCCACCACCTATGTCAACCACCATATTTCCACATGGTTTTGAAATATCTATTCCTGCACCAATAGCAGCTGCTAACGGTTCTTCCACTATAAATACTTCTCTTGCCCCTGCCTGGAATGATGCATCCTCTACAGCTTTAGTTTCAACTTCTGTTGCTCCACTAGGAACGCAAATGCTAATTCTTGGTTTCTTATAAGAACGTTTTCCTACAGCTTTCTGAATAAAATACTTTATCATCTGTTCAGTAACTGAATAATTAGAAATCACTCCCTGTCTAAGAGGTCTTACCGCAACAATATTTCCAGGTGTTCTTCCTATCATTAATCTTGCTTCTTCTCCAATTGCTCTTATAGTATCCGTATCTCTATCTATAGCAACAACTGATGGTTCTTTTAAAACCACACCTTTTCCTTTTATATATACTAAGATACTTGCTGTACCTAAATCTATTCCAATGTCTGTATCAAACATATCTTTCTCCTTTTAAAATTGGATATTTATGACAGATTAAAAGTTGTTGTAAAAAATAAACGCGTTATACATCTTTCAATCCCGTATTAATCACGATTTCCCGCACAAATATTATATACAATTTTATACAAAAATTAAAGTATGTTTTATTTTTTTTGCATTTAAAAATTTATTTACATCGCGTTCATATTTCGTTCATATATGTACCGTAACATAATAGAGTACTACTTAGGTAGTGCAGCATAGTTTGTATACGTCATACCCTATAATGACGTATTTTTAAGTTTTTCATACTCAACCTGGTGGGTGAAATTCCCGCCAGGTCCCCCGAAATTAACACCACATCGTAAGATGTGGTTTTTTATTGTCATAATCAAATAAAAGCCATAACTAAATGGCTTTTATTTCTTCATGCATGATTATGTGCGTATTTTTCTTTTGTTGCAAGTCCACCTCTAATATGACGTTCCGACTTATTTACATCAAGAACTTTCCTAACCTGCTTTGCCAATCCTGGATTTAACCTGCCTAACCGTTCTGTACAGTCTTTATGTACCGTGCTTTTACTTACACCAAATGTCTTTGCTGCCTGTCTTACAGTAGCATTGCATTCAATAATATAATTTGCTATTTCAATCGTTCTTTCTTCAATATATTCTTTCACTTCTCGCCTTTTACATCATCTTTTTTTATAATGTATGCAAAAAGTGAATTTATTATGTTGAATATTTGCCCGATACATTAAAGCTTCGTTGAGACTTTTCTTTCATTATATGATAATTTGTTCAATCACGTCTGCTTATTACCATGCCGTTTTTCCTTTTTCTATCAGACTATCAATATCATTAAATGCATTATCTAATGATTCCGAATGATATATCTCATACATATCATATACATAATCTGTCAATTCTTTTTCATCTAAAATCTTTAATATTTTCTCTGCCGTTGTGTTCTTATAGTTTGCATAATGCTCTAATAAATATACAAAAAAATCCGATTCTTTACTCAATGTTATTCACCTCTTATATATTGTGAGTTTCTTGGTTCTCCAGTAACTTTTTCATTTTCCCACATATCAAATAAAACATAAGGACTCATTTTATACAATTCTGTTTCAGTATCTAGAAGCATTTGGTATGTTTCTGAACTAATAAACAACCGTATAGCTTCTTTATCAGCCAATCCGTATTTTTCTACAATAAGTTTGCCTACGTATTTGTCAAAAAATATAATTCTATCTGCACTTAATTTCATATCTGTCCACTCCTTTCAAACATCAATGACAGCAGCGACTTTTCTGTTAAAAATGCATATTGATCCGTCAAATTCTGTGGCAATAATAATTCTACTGCTATTTTCTTTGAAAATCGTCCTGACATATAATCATTAATAACATCTAATGTAGAATCATTTGCAACCGGACCTATTACCAAATCATATTTATTTTCAATAGGTAATTCTTTTCTGTTAGCTACTACAAAATCTAACCATTCTCCATCCGCACTGTCAAATTTTAGAATTTTCAAGTCATTTATTATCTTTTCATCAAAATTATATTCATTAATAATAGCATTTCCTATTCTTCTTCTCCTAGCGACAGATTTTGCCCAACTAATAGCCTGCACTTTACTTGATGTAAGATAAAATCCTGCTCCAAAATCTAATGCTCGTTTTTTTTCTAAAATTTTAGGATTCTGTACAACTACATTACTTCCATGATATAATTTCATCCTTCGATTTACCTCGTCTATCTTTTTCCATTTATAATTTTCCGCAGTTTCCTAGAATTTATTATACACTAACAAATCTCTGCATTCAATGAAAACCACCTTGTTAACACTTGTCTACTTGTATGTTTACAAGTAATTCCGTCTTTATATGTATTGCCATACAACACAAAAGACACAGTAAGAATTTTCCCTTCTGTGCCTTTTCTTTCATTATATGATAATTTGTTCAATCACGTCTGCTTATTCACATGCCTTTGTTTTTCTATTTCACTATCTTTTTTGTCACAGTCATCATTATTAGTTATTATTTCTTGCTACAACTTTCTATTTATACATTTTTCCAAATATTGTTCTTACAAGTGGCCCCGCTACAAATAACTGCCAGAAAAATGCTATTGGGAAATTAATTACAGTTGTCTGAATCCATACTGATATAATCTGTGTTCCGAAAGCGCGTTTTATTAAAACTATAGCAACAAAGCTCATCATCGGACACATAAGCCAAACAGAAAGCACTGATATTGCTAAAATAATAAATATTGGTTTATCTTCCTTAGGATTTACAAGTTTGAATGCTATTTTTTAGCTAACGGACCTGCAATAAACGTATCAAGTAAAAATGCTGCCACGCACATAATTTAGTCATTATTATACAAAAATATATTTAAATTTCCATACATACTTCGTATAACCATTCCTGTTCCTCAATATTAAGATATGGAGAAATCTTTTTATAAACAAGTTTATGATACTGTCTTAAAAGGCGTATTTCATAGTCAGACATTATATTTACATCTATAGCGTCTACATCAAATGGAACTAATGTAAGTGTATCAAATCCCAAAAACTGTCCGTATTCAGTCACCTGTTTTTCAACACAAAGCAAAAGATTTTCGAGCCTTATTCCATATTGTCCTTCCAAATAAACGCCAGGTTCATCTGAAGTAATCATTCCCGGTTTAAATTCTGCATTTTCTTCAACATTTTCTCTTAACATATATCTAAATGCATTCGGTTGCTCATGAACATTAAGAAGATAACCGACACCGTGACCTGTACCGTGTCTATAATCATATCCGATTTCCCACAGTGGTTGTCTTGCAACATAATCAAGTGATACTCCTGTACATCCTGATAAGAATTTTGCATTTGCAAGCTTCAAATTTCCTCTAAGAACAGCTGTATACATCTTCTTCTGCTCTGTAGATATATTTCCGAGGGCTATTGTTCTTGTTATATCTGTAGTTCCTTCTACATAATGTCCGCCTGAATCAATTAAAACAAAATTATCTGCTTTAACTTCATAATCTGTTTCTTTAGTTGCGCTGTAATGAACTATTGCGCCATGGTCTGCATATCCTACTATAGTTTCAAAACTTGGTGCCAAATATGTTTTCCATGATTTTCTAAATTCTTCTAATTTATTTGCAATAGATATTTCTGTCATTTTTTCTTTGCTTACATTATGTTTTAACCAATAAATAAATCTGGTCACTGCAACGCCATCCATTATATGAGCATTAATCATATTTTCAATTTCCACATTATTTTTGATTGCTTTCAAATGCAATGCAGGTGAAAATTTATCTATAATCTTTACTTCCGGTTTTATGGAACGTAAAATACTATAATTTGTTGTTGTTTTATCTAACCATAATGTTGTATATTCAGGAATAACTTTTACATAATCATATATTTCATCATATTCTTTAATTTTAACCCCTTCTTCCGAAAGACGGTATATTGTTTTTTCATCAAATGATTTTGTATTTGCAAATAACAGACTATCATATTTTGTAATTACCATATACGAAAAGCATACCGGATTATACTCAATATCATCACCTCTGATATTTGTAACCCATGCAATTTCATCTAACGATGTCAAAAGTAATGTGTCCGCTTTTTCCTCTTCCATTCTTTTTCTTATATTAGCTACTTTTTCAGGATAAGAAACTCCTGCATATCTATCCATTAATCTCCATATAGGTTTAAATTCTATAGCAGGTCTGTCACTCCATATTTCTCCAACCAAATCCACGTCACTCTTTATTTTCATTTCTGAAATTTCAGCTAATTTTTCTGCCTGTCTTGCATTAGTTGTCTGTCCGTCAAATCCTATTACACTGCCCTCAATAAGGTTCTTCTTTAAATATTCTTCTACAGAAGGCACCCCTTCTTCTCCGGCTTTCATAAGTTTAATTTCACTATCTTGAAGTTGTTCTGCTGCCTGAATAAAGTATCTTCCATCAGTCCATAATAGCGCCTCATACATTGTAACTACCAATGTTCCTGCTGAGCCTGTAAATCCTGACATATATTCTCTCGTTTTAAAATGGTCACTCAAGTATTCTGAACCATGCTCATCACTTGTCGGAATTACATAAGCATTAATTTTATTTTGTTCCATTAAATTTCTAAGGGCTGAAATTCTTTCATTAATCATAATCTTACCACCTTTAAAATATGTTATTTGTAAAACAAAATGAATCTCTATTTTTCAAATCAATTTAATTATTTTCAAAGCAAGTTGAATCTGTTTCATAGCAGACTATTCATCTTTTTTCCCATATTTTTCATTATAATTATCCAAACATTGATATATTATTTTAGCAGCCTCAACAGGTCCGCCAAACTCCTTAACAGCAGTCTGTTTTCCCTCTAAATCTTTATATACATTAAAGAAGTGCTTTATTTCCGCAAATATATGTTCTGGTAATTGTTGTATATCCACATATCCGTTATATGTTGGGTCGCCATATGGAATTGCAATTATCTTTTCGTCATTATCCCCATTATCAGTCATATACATAACACCTATCGGATAACATCTTACAAGTGACATTGGTTCTATTTCTTCTGAACATAATACCAACACATCAAGCGGATCTTTATCATCTCCAAGCGTTCGTGGAATAAATCCATAATTAGCAGGATAATGAACTGATGAATACAGGATACGGTCTAGTATAATCAAACCTGTTTCCTTATCTAATTCATATTTTTTCTTGCTTCCTTTGCTAATTTCAATAGTTGCAATAAAATCTGATGGCTGAATTCTTTCCGGATTAATATCATGCCAAATATTCATATTTACACCTCACCCTTCTGTACATTTTGTACTACTTAACATATCTTTTTCAAAATATGACATCTCCGTTGTTACTAACTGTATTGTTATACAGAATCAAATATCATAAGAAAATTATACAATCATTTATTTTACAATTCTATATAATGTTAAATTTTATTTTGCACTATATATAGTGAAAGCTAACTTTTCGTTTATTTCAAGGCAAAAATTTCTTTTTTTGTTATGCTAATCAAATTATGTATAATCACTATTTTTTCATTATATAGAGCAATTAATATATGATTATTATTTTTTATTATGGAAACTAAATTTTAGGAATTTAATATTTATATAAAGAAACTATAATATGGAAATTTAATATTTTTTATTGGGGTGGAAAACCATAATATAAATAAGTTACTTTTTCATTATGTAAACCAATTTACGGATATATATTATTTTTTCGATATATTCCGTAAAAAATATAATTATTTTCATTGAATTAGTTTTGTGCCATGGCAGATGTGTCCTTACTTATATGGTACACTTTTATTTGAAAAATTTACGGAACAATCTAAACTAACTTCGGAGTTAAAACTCCACTCAAACACTATTGCAAATATTACTTATATAAACACTTTTAATAACAAAATACAGAATAAAAAATCATTAAGAGCATTAAAAAGAGACTTAAAATATCCGGCAAATTTGTCTTTTGCAAGTCATCCGTATTTTTTTAAGTCTCTTTTATACATACTTTAATTCTTTGAATTAATAAAACTTTTTAGTTTCTTTTATGTACTATCGTTCTTTGAATTAATAAAACTTTTTTAGTTTCTTTTTATGTACTATCGTTCTCTCAATTATTAAAACTTTTTTAGTTTCTTTATACTTTTATGCACATTATTGCTTTCCATTTAACAATTTAACAATGCTTTTTAAATTGTTAAACTATCCTACTGTTCACTAATATCTTTGATTTTTTCTTCATCCCAGAATTCAAATTCTTCAGATTCAAGAACCTTTGTAGCTACATTTACATTTTTTGTCTTAATAACTGCTGCTGCGTTGATTCCACTTGAAAATGCATACATATATTCTACATTTACATTAGCATCTGCAAGAACCTTTAAAGTCTTTGCAAGTGAACCTGCTTTATGAGGAACGCTTACACAAAGTACCTCTGTTAATTTTGCAGAAAAATCTGCATTCTTTAAAATTTCTCTAGCCTTTTCAGGTTCTGGAACAATCATTCTTAATATTCCGAAATCAGCTGATTCCGCTAAGGCTGCTACAATAATGTTAACATCATTGTCTGCCAAAGTCTTTAATACATCATTTAAATGTCCTTCTTTATTTTCAAGGAACACTGTCAACTGTTTTAATGCCATAAAATTACCTCCTATAAATTACGATTTCGATTAAGATTACGATTATTTATAATAAAAACTTATTATTTATTATTATAAATATCCGTTATCTCCTGCTATTACAAATTACGATTATCAATTACTCTTACTGCTTTACCTTCACTTCTCTGAATTGTCTTAGGTTCTACTAATTTAATTTCAGCAGATATACCTAAAGCCTGTTTTAATTTAGCTCCAACCTTCTTCTTCAAATCATTTAACTTGCTAATTTCATCTGAGAAGAGATTCTCATTTACTTCAACCATTACTGTTAGTTTATCTGTATTATTTTCACGGTCTACAATCATCATATAATGGTTAGAAATATCTCCGCCCATTGATAAAAGTGCTGTTTCAACCTGTGTTGGGAATACATTTACACCACGAATAACCTTCATGTCATCTGTACGTCCTTTGAATTTAGAAATTCTAGGTGTTGTTCTTCCACATTCACATGTAGAATGGTCAATGCTTGTTAAATCTTTAGTTCTATATCTAAGTAACGGCATACCTTCCTTTACTAAAGTAGTAAATACAAGTTCACCTAAATTATTGTCTCCTACCGATTCATTTGTAACAGGATCAAGTACTTCCGGATAGAAGAAGTCATGGTTAATATGTAATCCATTGTGTTGTTTACAATCCATTGCAACACCCGGTCCTGTAATCTCACAAAGTCCATAAATATCAAAACTGTTGACATTAAGAAGTTCCTCAATCTTACGGCGCATCTCATCTGTCCAAGGCTCTGCTCCATTGATACCAGCCTTTAACTGCAGACGATCAACTACTCCTGCCTCTCTTGCAGCCTCACCAAGATAAAGGGCATAAGATGGCGTACATGCAAATGCTGTGGCTCCAAAATCTTCCATACACATGAGCTGTCTCTTTGTATTACCTGCAGACATCGGGATTGCCATTGCGCCAAGCTTTCTGGCTCCGAAGTCAAGCCCAAGTCCACCTGTGAAAAGTCCATATCCGTAACAGATATGGATACGGTCTGCTGCATTAAGTCCTGCCATTGTAAGTCCTCTGGCAACACACTCTCCCCATACATCTACATCTTTTTCTGTATAAGAGGCC
>ENA-OQID01000833-OQID01000833.1-human-gut-metagenome-genome-assembly--contig:-NODE-833-length-14376-cov-4.314078_pt1 | contig 14376 bp, 9 predicted proteins | sample MGYA00242567_ERZ504727 | MGnify/ENA primary metagenome ERZ504727 (study PRJEB26092, sample SAMD00036215) | human gut metagenome | host: Homo sapiens | study: EMG produced TPA metagenomics assembly of...
GTAGTTTTACTGTTGGCACGATCACGGCCGCGCTCTCGTTCTTCGCGTTCAGTTCGATTATGGTGATCATGCCCCTGTACATTCAGGATTGCCGTGGCTATTCTGCTGCGATTAGCGGCCTGGTGATGCTTCCGGGTGCTTTGGGCCAGTGCATTTCGCAGTTTTTCGGTGGCAAAGTGCTTGACCGTTTCGGTGCACGTCCGGTGGCGTTGGTCGGCACGATTACCTTGTGTTTCGGTACGGTCATGATGAGTTTGATTTCCATGACCTCGTGGATTTGGTGGGTGTCGATTTGGCAGTTTGTGCGCCAGATCGGCATGGGTTTCGTGTTGATGCCGATCACCACATGGTCGCTGAATTGTTTGGAACCGGAAGAGGTGAGCGCCGGATCCGCGGTGACGAATACGGTTCGTCAGATTGCGGGCGCGATCGGCGCTCCGGTGTTGGTGATTTTGATGGAGACGTTCACGTCTCTTCGTTGGACTGCGCTCGGTGGCAAAAAAGCCGTGTATGCGGCCGCCAACGTGTTCGGCATTCAGTGGGCGCTTCGCATCAGCGCGGCGATCTGCTTCGTGATGGTGCTGATGGTGTTCTTCGGCGTGCGTGGCCAGGGTGCCGGTTCCACGCATGAAACCGTGCAACGCGCCCTCAACCGTAGGCGTGCCGCCTGACCGTGCATGCTGCGACGGCTACTCTTCTTCGTTGGGCTTGTATTCCACTACGCTGAGGGCCACCACGCCTGCGCTGGTGTGCACGAACACATTGGCGCTCCCGCCTACGGCTTCCAAGCCTTCCACCAGGTGTGAGATCGGTTCGGAATCAAGCACCGGCAGCACTTGCGCCACGCCGTCTGCGTCGGTGACGGTGAGCGTATCGTCCAAATATCCGGAGGCGAGCGTCTTGTCGATGGCGCTTTCGAATTCGGTCAGTTTGCTGATTTCCTCTTCGGCGGCCTTGTTTGCGGCCACTTCCACAGCTTGCGCCACTTCTTCTCGCATTGCCTCTTCGCTCATGACTACCTCTTTTGCTAAGCGCCGTTTTGTAACCTATAGATTATCGGATGAACGTATCAGAACGATTTCAAATGCCGGAAAGTGTCCATATAGTGGCACTTTTGTGAAAGCGTCACCCTCAATGCGCGCGGGAAACATATGCGGGGATGAACGCGGGTAGCGTTCACGAGAAGAGATGTTGTGAGAGATGTTGTGAAAAACGATGCGTAAGACTATCGGTTGCAACATGTGATTGCATACGATTGCGGATTGCGCGGAACAGGAAGATGAAACGGAAATATGGAATGGGAGAGGAGTGCGCATGACTCGACTTGGCGACGTTCAGCGCAATGAAACGCGTCGCGAAACGCGTTCAACGTTGCTGACGGCTTTGCTTTGGTTGGTCACCGCGGTCATTGTGGTGGCGATGTTGTTGCGCATGCTGCCGAATAATCTTGATGGCAAACGCTATGTGCCTCTGGTTGTTGCGCTGATGCCGTGGCTGGGTTTGCTTTCCGCTGTGATTGCGGTCTTTGCTCTGACAATTCGCCGTATCGGCAAACGAAGGGCGTTGGCTGCATTGAGCGCGGTATGCGTGGTCATACAGGTCGCTTGGCATTGGGGGTATATTGTGCCGGCTGCCAACCCTGTCGCACAGTCCATGGCAACGGTTCGTGTTATGACGTTCAACACGAAGCAGGGTGTTGCCGATGCACAACAAATCGTTGAAACAATACGCGAAGAGCATATCGAAGTCTTGGCAATGCAAGAGGTTTCTTCGGATTTGCTGAACAGATTGAACGATGGGGGAATCGCGGATTATCTTCCATATTCCGTTACTCCGCAGCTTACATGGCATGATAATGGCGGTGTGAATGTGCTGTACAGCGCGCATCCATTGCAGGAAACAACTGAGAATCTTATTCCCATAGAATCAAGCAGTATCCCTGCTGCAACCGTTGCGCTCAACGGAAGAAATGTGAGATTCGGGTCGGTACATCCTTTTTCTCCGCGTCCCAGAAATCAAGGTTTATGGAATAAAAGTTTGGATTCTATCGCTCAATTACGGCATTATGACAATAATGAATCATATGTTTTGATGGGTGATTTTAATGCCACATGGGATCATGCGAGTTTCAGATATTTGCTTGGTGATCGTTTTACTGACGCTGGTCAGAGTGCGGGGGAGGGTCTGCATATGACGTTCCCTGCAGTATTTCCGATTGCTGAAATCGACCATATTATTTACGACAAGGGCGTGCGTGCAACTGATCTTGCAACCAAACGGATTCAAGGTTCTGACCATCTCGCACTGCTTGCCACCCTAACCATTGCATAGCGGCGGAAAATGGCGGCGGAAACGAACTTCCGCGATAAACCTACAACTCAAGAAGCCCGCTCCTTTGTCGGGGTGTGTATGTTTCCTGCGGTATTTCCTAAGGGGTAAAACGGTTAAACCCCAAATTGTAATATCTATACCTGAGGTAAGATTGAGGATTGTAGTTTCCATAAGTCAGGTAGAGATACAAAGGGGTGTGCGGTATGCATATCATGTTCGTCTGTACAGGCAATATCTGCCGGTCGCCTATGGGCGAACTCTTGCTCACTCGCTACCTCGCTGGCACCACTGTGCAGGTTTCTAGCGCCGGCACGCGTGGCCTTCCGCGATGCCAGATGGATCCGTCCAGTGCCAGACTTATGACCAGCGTCAACATTGAACCAAGCGGATTCCGATCCCGCAGACTCACCCGATCTATGGCTGAGAGTGCTGATCTGATTCTCTGTTTCGAGAAAGAACAGCGCAAGGACATCGTTGCCCTCGCGCCAGGCGCGGTCCGTTATACATTTCTGCTTAACGACTTTGCCAACATGTGCCAATACTGCGCGCAAAACGGCATGGTAAGCGGACGGACCATCCAGGAGCGCCTCGCTTCCGTTATCAAAGTCTCCTCCATGATTCGTCCGATGCTGCCCACTCCCAAAGATATCGATGACCCGCACGGCAAGTCGTTCGACAAGTTCCGTATCGCGGCCAACCAGACCAATAATGCTCTGCGAACCATGCTGAAAAGCATGAAAAAGCATTACGGCGTGGGTATAGCGCCTGTGCGCTCACAGATTTGTTCTGCGCAGTCCACTACCACATACAATATGTGGGCTTAGATGGCAGTGGCCGTCATGGTCGACGATTTCGTGCCGGCGCTGACTGAAAGCGCCGGCACGAATCGGTCAGTACTGGTAGTTGACCTCGTTGGTCATTTTGCCGGATGGTGTCTGATCGATGGTCAGGTCGTTTTCGGCCTTCGGCGAGGTGGTCACGTCGAAATCGAAAGTCACGCTTTCTCCGGGGGCGATATAAGCCACATTGGTGACCAGTTTTTGACCATCCATCACAGCATTGCTTTGGTCTCGCACGTCTCCGGATGAGGTGATCTCGCTGATGGAACCACCCTTTGGCGCGTAAAACAGCATACGCTGCGCAGACGTTCCCGGAGCCGCAACAGGCTTGCCCGTTACACCCGCCTGCTCGCCGCCCAGAATATAGCCGGTGCAGGTGGCCATTTCGCTGGAAGTCAGCGTATTGGTCAACGTGTAGGTGACATGGTAGGTTTTCGACCCATCGGCATTCTGACCGGTTTTGGTAATCTGCGTCTTACGGTCGATATACCATCCCAACTTCGACGGATTCTGTTCGTTGAGGTAAATGCCCACTTCCGGATCGGTTTCGCTGTCTGGAGTGCCCTTGGCGAGTCCGGCACCTTGGAAATATTTGGCTTCATCATCATGGAACGTGTATGCGTAGAAATGACGGTTCCTGGTTAATTCGCCGATGCTTTGAGCCACCTTCATCATCTTGGTGATGTCCATGTTGCTGAAGGCGTTGTTCATGATGGTGGAGGCGATGTATTCGAAATACGTGTCTTGTAGAGATACAGGAACTTCCTTATAGATGGTGTTGAGCATGTATTCAGCGGTATTTTCGCCGGTGAGCACAGTACCATCTTCCAGCGTCACATTGCCGTTGATCTCCACCATTTTCTGGATGAACACCGGATCGATGGATACGATGCCATCAACATCGCAAGCATACTGGGAACGCTGCCAAGCTTCATTCATCATTTCCGCATTGCGGGCGATGTCTGGCACCGCGAACGTATCGCGAATATCGAAGGAGAATCCCAGGGGCTCCTTGAACACGGCATGTTCCGAAGCATTGCCATTACTGCCGTTAATGAAGTCTCCATTGTGATGGAACTCACCGACCTGAATTTGTCCATGATCGGTCTGCAACGTACCCATGGAGCCCACCAGTCCGCCGCCGGAACGTTGTTCGGAAGTGGTCTGCGCCACCAGCAGATACGTTCGGGCACCGTTCTGTCCCAAGAAGGAGGGGAGCATCTGTAGCGCATTGTTCACTTGCTCCACCATGTCCGTAACCTTGGTGAACTGGCTGCGACTCTGCGAATATGCCTTCTTCACCATGCCGATACGTGGCTCAGGCAGATTGCTGAGCTTCGAATTCAACGACTTCACCTGCTTGCTTACCGAAGAGAAGTCGTCTTGCGCATCCACAATGGGCTGAAGATTCAACTGGCCATTCTCACCGCTGATCTGCGCGTTCGCAAGCTGTTGTACCACATCGGTGAGTGACGGCAGTGTTTGTTGCACCAAATCATCCACCACCTGAGTCATGCCCTGCACGTTGGTAACATCACCGCCCACAACCGGCATCTTCGACAGCATGTTCCACAGTGTTCCATTGGCAATATCTCTTGCCGCGGCGGTATGGGTCCGCGCCTGCTTGATCGCGGCATCCGACGCCTGCGCATCCTTCAACGTATTGACGTCGGTGATGGCCGAAAGAGACGAGACCGCCTGCTCCTCGTGAGCTTTGACTTCCTTCGCCTGCTTGTAGAAATTCAGACCGACGACGCCCCCGGCAATGACCAGCAGGATGAGCAGTGCCGCAATAACAAACAATGTATTGCGAAGCTTGTGAGAACGGGCGGCATGAGCGCTCGCATGTTGAGACATTAATCCCCCTCTGTTAGGTGTTCCAGCTTTTTATCATGGCACATTCGTATGGATGAATAGTGAAAAAGCGATTGCTGCCTGATAAAACAGACTCTATTTCTAGGGGGTAGGGTAGCATTTTCTAAGGTTTTTGACATACGGAGATGAGGGGTTCAGTGACTTCCGCAGAGAACACTAACGTCCAGCAGGTTGTCGTTGCAGATGATTCTGAAGACGGCATCACGCTGATGGATTTGATGCGTATCATTCGCAAGCATCTGGTCACCGCTACCATCGTATTTGTGATGGTTTTCGCCGGGGTGACTGCGTACACCTTCTTGGTTCCGCCGAAGTATACCGCCACGGCTCAGGCTATGGCTACGTACAATGCATCCCAGGGGGATGATGCGGGCATTAGCCAGCAGTACACGGGTGGCACGTACATCGCTGGCCAGATCACGTCGTATACAACGTTGGCAACCACCGAAACCGTACTTGAGCCGGTCATCAAGGATCTTGGACTGGATACTTCGGTGAAGAGTCTGGCCGAGCAACTGACTGTCACCAATCCTACGAACACCGCGTTCGTGAACATTTCCGCGGAAGACGGTGACGCGCAGCAGGCATCCGACATTGCCAATGCGGTGGCGGTGTCCATGCAGAACGTGATTCAAAACGATCTGTATTCCGCGGCAGATAAGTCTCCGGTGAAGATCTCCATCGTGCAGAGGGCACGTGTGCCTGAAAGCCCGAGCTCGCCGAATAAGCCGCTGTATCTGGCGGTCGGTGTGGTCGCAGGTCTGGTGCTTGGCGTGTTCGCCGCACTGCTGAAAGACATGCTGAACACCAAGGTCGAGGAGACCTCCGACGTGCGCAGCTTGGTTGGGGCATCTTCCTTGGGTTCCGTGCCTCAGGATAATTCCCTGGGTGAGAAGCGTCCAGTGCTTGTCAGCCAGCCTAATGGCCCTATTGCTGAGGAATTCCGCCGTATACACACCAATATCGAATTCTTGCAGACCGATAAGGTTGCGGGCAAGGGGCAGCTGCTGGTCATTACCAGTGCGCAGCCTTCTGAAGGCAAGACCACCACGTCAATCAACGTGGCTGCGGCCTTGGCTGAAGATGGTGCTCGCGTGCTGCTGGTCGACGCCGATTTGCGCCATCCTTCCGTTGCACATCATTTGGGTCTTGAAGGTTCGGCCGGTTTGGCGCACGTGCTTTCTGGCCAGATGTCTCCGAAAGATGTGGTGCAGAACTATTGGAAGCCGACTCTGCATATTCTTCCTGCTGGTAAGCGTCCGGCGAATGCTGGCGTGCTTCTTGGATCAGACACCATGCGCATTATGGTCGAGCAGGCTTTGACCCAGTACGATTACGTTATTATTGATACCGCTCCGTTGAGTGTTTCCAACGATGGTATCGTGTTCGGACGTTGGGCCAAGGGCCTGGTTCTGGTGACCGGTCGTGGCGTGTGCGAGAAGAAGGAACTCAAGGAGATTTCCGAATCCTTGCATACAGCCAAGGTTCCGGTGCTTGGTTTCATCTTCAACTATGCCGATTCGAAGAAGACGCATTCCAAATCGAACTACTATTACTACTACGAGGATGCTCCGCGGAAGAAAAGCCACAAAAAGTAGCCGCAAGTAGTGTATATAAGGCGTGAATATGAGACCGGAGCGTGAAGCTTCGGTCTCATGCCGTAATAAGGAATCAACATGGGTGACAACAACAATACTGTGCCGAATCTGTCGCATCTTGTTTCGTCGGGAGACTCTTCAGGCTCTCAGGGCGAGCAGCAGACCAAGGCGCAGTCGGCTTCCGAGCGTGATGTGGTGGATACGTTCTGGGATATTCCACTGATCACCTTTTCGGAAGTTGAGTCGGCTGTGGAACGTGGCGAGGCATCTGATGCGGCTTATGCGCAGGCTGCAGCCACAAGCATGACCGCTGCCACGTCATCCACGCCGGTGAGTGATGCGCCCACGGTAAACCTTCGTGTTGAGGATTTTCCGAATAGTGCAGGAAAGCATATTTCTGGTGCTGAAAACGATTCCGCCTCGTCGTGCGAGCCTGATTCGACGTCTTCTTCGACCGCAACGCTCGATGTTGCACAGTCTGCTGATGCTTCACCATCTGCTGAATCTGCCGAGAGAACTGTTTCGTTTGCGTCTCAGGTAGAGTCGGTCTCTTCTGCGGATTCCACTATGCCGCTTTTTGTGGATTCCCCTGCCTCTGCTTCTACTACTTTCATACCTGAAAGCCTGCCCATGCCAGATGATCTGTCTGACATGGAAAACGATGAGCATGATCCATTGAGGCTTGTTCCGGTTCCGCCGAAGAAGTCACATCGCAAGACAATTATTATTACCGTTGCGATTGTGGCCATAGTGGCGTTGGTTGCCGCGGGCGTTGGATTTGGTGTTTGGCAGCGCCAGCAGTATGACCGGGGGCTTGAACGGAACGAACAGCACCGTACCGCGTTGAGCATGTGCCAAAAGTCTTCCAAGGCATATGAGAAGGCTATGAAGGAACACAAGTCGGCGTTGAAGAACGCTAAATCGTTGCAGAATGTGAAAAGCGATCAGGTTTCGGATGCGAAAACGTTGACCGCGTTGCAGTCTGCAGTGAAAGATGCGCAGAATCTTACGGCGGTGGGGGAGTGCAGTGCTGATTTGAGCAACGCTGAACTTCGCCAGCGCAGTAAAGCCATGAACAAGCAACTGCCTACGTTGCAAAGCCAGTCCAAGACCTTGAATGATTCTGCAACAGCCGTTACGAACAGTCAGAAGGCTAAGGAAACGCAAGACAACGCTGATGCGCTGAAGAAGCTTGAAGCAGCCATCAATAATGCGCAGTCACTGCTTGACAATAGCCTGTACCAAGTGGCGGATGATTCCACGAGAGTGACGTTGCAGAGTGCCATTGACCATGCTTTGGAACTGTTCAATGGCAACAGTACCGACACTAATGCCATTAACCAGTCGATAACGGATTTGCAAACCGCATCTGATGATGTGAATGCTTCCATGAACGCGTTGGCTGCGCAGAATCAACAGCAGCAACAGAGCAATGCTGGCAATTCGTACAACTACCAGTACACGCGGCAGCCTTCCGGTGGATTGACTCCCTCGGCTCCTATTACACCTGACGATACTTCTAGTTCCGGTAGTAATCCTGGTTCTGGTTCGCAGACTCCAAGCGGTGGATTGACTCCCTCGACTCCTATTACACCTCCTGGCAATAATCCTGGTTCCGGCAGCGATTCTAGCTCTGGTTCGCAGACTCCGAGCGCTCAGGGTGTGCTCTGAGCTTTTTGGGTTCGCTCTTGTCGAGCTTCTGAATTTTCTTCTGCCCTAAGGTGTTATGCACTGGGAAATAGTGGGGTATGACGCGGTTCATGGGGTGTTTGTATCACCTTGATGGATCGCGTCGTTTTTGCATGCAATACTGACACATCAGCAAGAAAACTTTCCTATAATATTTGAATTGTGGCGTATCTTTTACCGTTTATTGTCATTCTTTATTTGTATAAAGAATTTCTAGGGAATTGCTTACATGATTGCAATACTAATGATAGAGAGTTAGTTACTCTACTATTTGTCTAGTTTCTTTCGGCAGTGAATTTGCTTTTTATGTAGATTGTATGAGATAATTTTTCAACGCTGTAATATTGTTATTTTGCTTTTCTTTATCCCTCAGGGCTGAGGGTGGTCTACACGCATTTCGGTGCGTTTGGAATAGTTAATCACCGCTCCATGCAAGGAACGATCATGTATAAGCATGAAAAGCAGGCGGTCGAACGCCTGCAATCAAACCACATCCATATGTTGCCAACGCTTTCGACGGCGATTATCACGTTTTTCTTGATTATCTCATTATCGGGAACGATGTTGTTTCCCATGATGGCGTTTGCAGATGAGCCGCAGCCGGTCGCTCAAGTGGGCAACACGACCTATATGAGCGTGCAAGATGCGATTGGTCATACGTCGCTGAAGAACAATACGGTCACATTGCTTACCGATACTACGGAAAGCGTTACCGTCACCCCACCGAAAGTGGTGCGCGGGGTCACGCTCGAATTGAACGGACATGTGCTCAACGCCAGCAATACCACGGCAATCACCGTTCCTGCAAACATGCAGCTCACCATTACTGGACCGGGAACGGTTGCGGGCGGAACACAGCCTGCGGTCGATTGCCGTGGCGCACTACACGTGAAGAGCGGCACATTCACCTCGGACGCAACGCTGATGCGGTTCGCCGAAACGGATGGGACTTCCGCGCAAGGCAGTTTTTCGGGCGGAACGTTCACCGCGCCGATGCTATTCAACCTGCTGGATGACGCTAAAAACCTTGGCTATGTGACCGTTCGCGGCGGCGAATACCGGGGTATGATTCCAGCTGGACTGAACACGCTCGTCTTGTTGAGCGGCTCGTTCTCCGACACATCGAATCTTGCGCCATACTTGGCTGACTCGCTTGGGCTGATTCCAGACGGCACTAGCGGTGACGGTACGGGTGACGGAATGTTCCATGTCGGCGATCTGGCGATCTCCAGCAAGCAGACTTCGGTGGAATTGGATCCCGCGAACGGACTCCAACAGCTGAGCGCCGACGACCTACTGACCTTGACGGGAACGCAACTGAACGGTATCGCCGACTACCGCCTTGTGGCGGATAGTGACCAGTTGCAGGCGTTGAACAATCAGATCGATCGCGCAATGCAGGCGGTTGGGAAGAGAAAAGCCTTCGAAGCCGTGAGCCAGAACATCACCATCACCGCCGTGCGCAATGGTGCGGATGATGTTATAGATGCAAACTCGAGTAGGGGAGCGGGCCCACAGTTGCGCACCTCCGACCACGATGGCATAAGCGCACAAGTGGCGGTAACCATCAAAGCCGTCGCCGAGCCAGAAAAACCAGAAGAACCTGGCAAACCCAGCAATCCAGAAAAGCCAGAGAAGCCGGAAATGCCTCGCTCCGGATCCGCAGTCCAGGCGCTCGCCATCATTTCGCTGCTGCTGGTGATCGCTTCCGCAATCTGCGCATACGCAACGGTCCATCTGCAGTCGTCGCGTCTGCACAACTAGTATTTTCCGCCCTTTTCTTGAGCTGTATAGACGCAAAACGCTAGTAATGCAGACATGAAACCACACTCCGATCATCGGATCCGAATTTCTTCAAATCCGATGATCGGAAGCAAGGTTCAAGGTCAGCTCCTCGGTCTCAAAGTTTCCAATGGACTAAACACTGGTGGCTTGGTTCCGGGCTTTCTTTGAAGGACGACGTCGTCCATGGCGTACGGGTTCTCGGGTAGGCTCTGTTTTCAGTTCTAATTGCGTTTCTGACAGTTTGCCGGAACCGTACTGTTTGTTGAATTCTATATATTCCGATAGCAACAGTTTGATGGCGGCAAACTGGTCCAGAAGGTAGTCGCAGCCGCTCTGCGGGTCTTTGTACCACGCCGCGTGTTCATCGATTCGTCTCAGCACAGAGGCTGCTTGGTCTTCTGTGTATCGCCTCATTCCAGCACTCTTGACCAAATTGATATGAGATAGAAGGATGCAGGAAAGATCATGTATCAAAGGATCTGATTGCGCAAGATAAAGAGTCTTCTCCCTTACCGGGTTGTCTGTCGCGAGAAAAATAGGCATCAAACTATCCAAGACTTTTGTCTTTTTGATGGTGGCCGCTGGTGGGATAAGAAGACAATTATGATGCGAGGCCGCATTGCGTAAGAGCCTTACTCCGTAGAGCAAAGAATACGTCATATCATAAAACTTGCGATGCTCGAGAAAAGAACTGTAACAACGTATAAGACTGTTCAGAGTGCAAGTCTCCCAGAACAGCCACACTGGTTTTTGATCCAGATACTTATTGATCATTCCTTCCGTATAAACCGATTTTTTGTAATCATCTTCTGGAACAAACGATCTGCCATGTTTGGCATAGTAGAGGTTTTGATCTTTTTCGTAGTCGGCAATTACTTGGTATCCGTCTTCTTGGACTCTTGAAATTAAGTTGTTGAATCGAATGCGCAACGCATGTTCTATATCGCCTGTCATGCGAAGAATCAACATTCTAAGCTTAAAATCGATAGTTGATATATCTTTAAGATAGGCGAAATCCAGCTTGCTGTAGTTGCCTTGTTGATCGCGTTTGAAGTTCTTGTCAAAGGCTTTGATTTTGAAGAAGTAAGTATTGTTTCGTAGGAAAGATTCTGCTTCCGCCTTGGAGCAGAGTTTGAATTCAACACCATGACTTTCTAAAAGATCGCACTGTTCTTTAGTGTTCAAGGCGATCCTATTTTTACTTGCCGATACGTTTGACGCCGATCGCATCGTTTGCGCTCCCTAAGAAAAAAGTGGATAGCCATAACGACTATCCACTTTTGGAGGACCGCTTCACATTCATAAGAATCGGTCGAGTCGCTCCACGTACATGTAAGTGGACAATTTACATGAAGAAATCGTTTTTGACAAATCAACACGCCGTAATGGGTGCTTCTTTACTACTAAAACCATGCCTGCGCAAGTCACGTTAGTCGGACAAAATCCGAGTTGTGCAGGTGTAAAACGCGTCTTGTGCGGGCGGGCTGTGGGTGTCTGCACAAGTCACGTTTCACACTGCCGGACGGTCAGCCTGACGACTGGTTCACTTTTCAGTTTCGTCGTCGAACGTGATTTCAGCGTCGGCTTCCTGGTAAATCTTGATGTTAGTGTTCATGTCGATTTCTTCCACGATCCAGGGTTCGCTTTGCAGTTGGCATTGCATCTTGAATTCGTCGAAACGGTTACGTCCGTCCATGCCGCGTAACGTCACCACAATGCCGAAACGAAGACCATCTCCTGCGTTCTTTCCGACGTTGCCATTCTTGTCTACTGGAGGGTCGAAGCGTTCGGTTTTGCGGATTTTGAAACCCCAGTAAGGAATTCCGTGCGAAACACGCGGTCGGAAGCTGCGTTTTTCGATATCACTGACATGTTTCACATTGTCCCATTTGCGATACATTTTCCGAGCCGTATCTTCATAGGTTCGAGCGAAAGGATCTCCTTGTATGTTGTTGTCGAGTGAGTCGATACCGCTTGTCTTCATGCGTCCGAAGTGGAAATCAAGCTCGGTGTCGGTGTAATCCACGCCTTGCCTTTTATCGCATTTTGGAAAATAGCAAAGCGTGGCTCTGGCCATGTATGGGTATTTTCCATCTTTCATTGGCACGGGAATGTTGTAGTTGTATGTTTCGAAAGTGTCGATGGTTCCTTCCAAAACGAATCGTATTTCGTTAGAAGGGGTTTCCAGAATGTCTTCAATTCGGGTGGGGACAATACCATATCCAAGCTTGATATTGTCCGCGGAAATTGGCTCCCAGCCGGAAGCTGCGTCGATAATCAGTGCTTTGGCTGCTTCACGAGAAAGATGCATGACGTGGACCAGATATGCTAGTTTTCGTGTGATCCAAGGCGCGGCAAAGGAGGTTCCTCGTGTGGTCGCCACTCCTCCTGGAGACCACACAGCCATCTCGCCGTAATTGTCTCCACCAAAGTAGGAGATATCTGGTTTCCGGAAGAAATGTAATACCGGTCCCTCTCTGGTATAGCTTGCGGGCTCTCTGAGTATGGAAGTCGCATTGACCACTAAAGCGTTGACGGAATCTGCCGGGGCGCCGATTCGTTTGGGGGTATCTGGGGAATCTTTAGAAGTCTTATTCGTCCCTGCCACCACGAAGATAACGCCGTATTTCTCTTGAAGTTCATCCAGCATTGCGCCTTCGGGGGATATGGTGTTTTCGAGTGCTTCCTCTGTTGATCCGAGGCATAGGTTCCATACGGTGATGTCTTGATTCGTTTCCACGATGTGCCGTATGGATTTTAGAATGCTGAAAGAGCTATTTTTGCCATTTTTAGCGACCGCAAAATGACGTACGCGAAATCTGCCGCAACCGTCTTCCAGAGCAGGATTCAGGGCAGGGCCGTCCACAATGATGGAATCGACTTCCGTGCCATGCGCATAGTCTTCCGGATCGACCCCCAATTGCGGGTCGATCAGATCATCGTGATACTCAACCCAATCGGCAAAATAAGCGGTTTCATCAAATCGTGTGTCAATGACGCCGACAATCGGCTCGTTATGCGGTGGCGGAACGGAAAGGCCGTATTCGTTTTGAGAGTCTCGTGCATCCTGCGGATTCTGCTTAGTGCTTGTCTCAACTTTCAGATCCAAGATGTTTTTTTGCGCCATGGCAATCAGATATGGCGCAGTTTCAGCCAGCTTGCTGTACTGTTCTGGCAACAGGTTGATGGTTGTCGGATCGAGCAGACTGGTTGAGATCACATTGATGCCAAGGGAATTCAACAGTGACACTGTTTGGCTGGCGTCTCGCCCCGTATCATATAGCGTCACCAAAGCGCGATACTTCGGATTATTTATTACGGACCTCACGTCGAAATGGTCAACGAAATATATGTCGCGAATGAGCTGTGCGAAAGTTGTTTTGCTCAGTCCTGCGCGTTCGTCGATTTTGTCGAGACCCGCTTTGGTAATTGTGGCAAGTTGTTCGTCGTTGATGGAACCGCCATGATGTTCCAGAATCGTTTTGCACGCTTCCAAGTCAGTAAGCGTCGAATCGATAGTGTCCATGGTCACGTAATGCGTGATGACGTGACGCATGCGCGTACCGATTTGGCTGGAACCATGTTCGGATCCGTCATAAGTGCTGAGTTTGCTTTCGATTGGCTCAAAGCGCGCGCCAACTATGGAATCATTAGCTCGCTTCCCATGACCGGAAAGAAGCTGTTTGATCCTGTTACTTTTAGCCACAACCTGCCTGTAGTGCACTTCAACCAGAGGATTGATAATCGGCGGTTGCTCTCTCCAGTAATCACGTACTGTCTGAAGGCTTGCGATTTTCGCTTCCATATCGTTCATATCGACTGATTTGCCTACTGGCAGTGCTGGAGCGCCGGGGCGTTGCGCTCGCCGAGTCTGGAGTTTGCCTTTGAGTACGAGCGTATTATTCATTGCTGGCTTCCTTGATTTCTCGAGCTACGGTGCTGCGGGATATTCCGGTTAGGATTTCAATCTCACGCAAGGTGAAGTTCTGATCATGCAGTGCATGTATGTCTTGGATGGTTTCAGAGCCATTGGGTACCAAGGCGGTGTATAAACGCCGCAAGTAGTCGTTTTCGTCGTCAGGTTTACTGAAAGCGATGGATGAGCGGATAATGTTTTTCATTTCTCCTGGGTAGGGGAGTATGCCTGCGTTGGCGAGGATTTTTTTGAACAGTCGCGTATTTTTCCCGATGAACGAGAACTGTTTCGAATATCCGTTCAGGATGCTTACGGCGATGTCAGAGCAATCTTCGCTCGTGTA
>ENA-OQID01000841-OQID01000841.1-human-gut-metagenome-genome-assembly--contig:-NODE-841-length-14301-cov-3.789581_pt1 | contig 14301 bp, 10 predicted proteins | sample MGYA00242567_ERZ504727 | MGnify/ENA primary metagenome ERZ504727 (study PRJEB26092, sample SAMD00036215) | human gut metagenome | host: Homo sapiens | study: EMG produced TPA metagenomics assembly of...
CCTCCCCAGAAAAATCCTATCAGATACACTCCGATACAATTTATTCCGCGGGCGGGGATTTATGTAATTTTATTTCACTTTAATCTGAAACAGACGCGCCATATACGTCTCCGGGAAGTGAATCTGCAGCGTCTTGCTGTAGTCATCGTAATGGAACACATCACCGCATGCTTTCGGGTAAATGCAGGAAACCTCCAGCTCTTTTCCCGGGAATGCACGGTCAAGCGGAACCTCAAAACCGGCCTCTCCGCCGCGTCTCCACACACCAAGATAAATTACATCTCCCGGCACACGGATTCCGGCTGCGAGGTGTTTGTCTTCATTGTCTGCCCATCCCATCGGCCAGAACGGAACGCCGTCCTTGATGCCGCTGCGGATCTCTTTGTAGCAGTCAATTCCCTCTTTTACAAGTTCAAACCGCTCCGGCGAAATTTCTGCGAGATGGCCGCTTTGGTGAATACGAAGCAGCAGCGCATTTACCATATTGAAAATAACTTCCTCTTTTGTGCCGTCCCGCAGCGGATATGACCAGATCGCCGCCTGCTCCGGCGTCACGCCGATGGCTGCATTCGCCGAAATCGTCGCATAATTGCGGTAATCCTCCTGATCGCTCGTCGACTGAATGCTGTTTCGCGCCAGCATCGCATAGTCCATCCGAAGACCGCCGCTCGAGCAGTTCTCAATGACAAGATCCGGATACTTTTTGTAGATGCCATCCAGCCATGCCAGATACGCTCTCTCATGCTCCAGAAGACCGTCTCCAAAACTGTCTGCATCCACTTCCGTACCAATACCAGGCTCAATATTGTAGTCCATCTTGATATAGCCGACACCGTAGTCCCGTACCACACGGTCGATGACTTCGGTCACATGCTCAATCACAAGCGGATGACGGAAATCCAGCTGATAACGGCTTCTGTCATACACACGCTTGCCGTGGCGCAGGAAGAAGCACTCATCCGGCAGAATGGAAGCCTTCTTACAGTTGATACCCATAACCTCCAGCTCCAGCCAGACACCAGGAATCATGCCCTTCGAATGAATATAATCCGTCACCTCACGCACTCCATTCGGAAAGCGCTTTTTACTCTCCTGCCACTCACCGACACTGTCCCACCAGTTGCCGTCCGCATACCAGCCGGCATCAATGACAAAATACTCACATCCGGCCTTCTCTGCCGCATCCACCAGCGGGAACTCTTTTTCTGTGGTCGGATCTCCAAACAGACAATTCATATAATCATTGAAAATAACCGGCAGATTTTCATTATCTTTGTTCGGACGGCGGATCTTTCTGCGGTACTTCGTCAAAGTACCAATCGCTTCCTCGAAATCATCATGACCTACGCCGACAGCCACCGGAACCGTTGTAAAGGAATCTCCCGGCTTCAGGTTCTTCGACCAGTGTGACTGAATCTCTGTCGGACCGCTCACCGCCAGATAAAAATGGCAGTTCTGATCTCCGATCTCATAATGCCAGGAACCACTGTGGTCAATCTCAAAAAACAGACTCGAATCTGCCGCACTGTTTCCAATATATCCCATCGGCACATATTCCTTCGCCGACCAGTTGCCCGTATTCGTAATCTCAATCGTCTTCGAAGTTCTCTGATAATTATGCGGCTGCGTCTGCGCCATGCCAAGATCTGCAAACCGGTACTTCTTCACCGTCAGCTCCTTCTGCCATCCATTGTGAACCACAACCATCGACATCTTGTCATCCGAGCTGACAAGCTCTGGAATTCCCTCTTTCTGTTCCTTCTCAATACCCCAGTAACTAAAACTCGAAATGTACTCCAGTGTCTGGTCTTCCTTTCCTTCGTTCGTCACTGTATTGTACATTCTCGCAACCGGAATCCCATCAAAAAACTGCATCACAGACTCCACCTTCGCGCCCGTCACATCATCCGACTGCACAATCCGAAGCAGATCCCCGTTCTCATTTCTCTCCTCCGAAATCGAATCAAACTTCAGCATAAAGCCCGGAGCCGTCACAATATACTTATTTCCATGCTTCTCATACGGCCGGTTATACCCCGAAAAATTCACCTGCACCAGCTGGAAGCTCTCCTTAATCTGAGCTTCCCGCATTCCTTCCATCATCCACACTCCATCCGGCTTCCGGCAAAGATTCTCCGCGTCAAACGGTGCATGTGAAAAATGAAACAGCTTCAGCTGATTCTCTTCCGTCACCCCAAACACAATATGAATTCCATTCACATCATAACAAATCAGCTCTGCCTTGATCGGGGTCTCAATCCTGCTCGTCCATTTCTGCATCTTAAAAACCCTCCTTTGGAAATTTTTCTCATATTTCCAGCATATAACTTGTCCCCTTTAAAGTCCAGCACATTCTTGCTTTTTCCATCCTATTCTTTTCAACCATCTTGCGCCGATCCGCCCTTCAGGCGGATCCAGACTTTCCTCCCGTTCTCACTCCCAGCTCACGCGCCAGCCATTATTTCACAACCCCAAACGTCGCAATCTCAAACTCCAGGAGTGTCACATGATACACCCCGTTCTCATCCGGGCAAAGTACCTCACCCTTCTCTTCCACTACATTACTGCGGTAAACCTCTTTCATCCAGCTCCCCTTTCGGAAGGAAAGTACCTCATCCTGCGGCATATTGTTCACAAACCGCACAAACAGATCGTCCTTTGCAAGTCCCTTCTTAAACGCCGTCAGATGAATTCCTTCCCCTTCAAAGCGGAGGAAGCTCATTTCCAGCGGCATCTCGCCCGATACGAGTTCCGGTTTTACCTGACCCGGCTTTCTGAGCCATGCCTTTGAAAGACCGGCCTGTGCTGCTGTCAGATCCTGCTGGAATGCGTAACCCTCGGTAAATGCCTCGCCCGTCTTACCGGCTGCATACGGCACAACTTCAAACTCCAGGGTAAACGTTCCGATCTGCTGCGCCTTTGGCGTCGGGAAATAACCCCAGTCACCCATCTCCGCAACGGAGCGAAGCAGCGTTACCGCAATCGCATTCTCCTCATCCGCCAGAACCTCATATTCATACAATCCGCGGTTTGCCACAAGAAGACCATTTGTCTCATCTTCCATTGCAGCAAAACACTGCTGTCTTTCACATCCGCAGGGATTCGTCCAGGTATCATTATGACGGTTATTTCTCTTTACAACCTCAAAGGCAGAATCTGCCAGATGCGTAGACGTATTCAGACCCGTCGGCATTACAACGCGGACTCTGTGATCCTTTGCCTGATTACAGATCGTCGTTGCGACATGCAGACCTTTTCCCGATTTTTCCAGTGTCAGAACCGTCTTTACTTCCATCGGAACCAGTTCCTTCGAACGGTTTGCCACACGCGTATATGGGTCAATACACATCTCACGCTGTCTCTGCAGTTCCTCTCCCATACCAGACGGAATCATCATTTCGTGACAGATCTCAACTACCGTGCGGAATGTATTTTTCTCCACACAGCGAATCTCAGCTTTCATGCCTTTCGTTGTGATTGTCTGTTTTCCAGAGTCCTGAATATAAATATATTCATTTCCCATATCTCCGGTATCTTCATAGAATCCCAGATTTTCATACGTTCTTCCGGTTTCCTTATTCAGAATCTGGTAGGAACCGTCCTCATTGACCGTAACTTTCAGGTTTTCATTTTCCAGAACACGCTCATTCGCAAAATCTGCAGAGGTTTCCTGGTTCTGATCCGGCTCTGCCTGCTCCAGATAATATGTTGCATATCCCATCGCCGGAACTTCTGCCTCAAACGTTACCAGCACCTTCTTTGCCATATATGGCTGACGGAACCGGTCATCCGGCAGATCGTACCCGAAGGAAATTCCTGCATTTTCGATTTTTGCCGGAACTGCATTTCCGTTTGCATCGCGAAGCACCAGATTTGGCATTTCTACAGCCTCCGCCGCCTCATAACCATCCCATACAAACAGATTGTAATCGCGGAACAGGTGCAGTTCTTTTGCAATGACCTGTTTTTTCGCGGTGCCAGAAGTATTCCATACAACGAACGGAATCTTTTCGCTGTTTCCAGGAAGTGCCGCGGTATTCACCTGATCGGTCAGATATTCTACACTCTCATCGTAAATCGCATCCGCCACCTGTCTGCTCTTCGCAAAGCGGGTTTTCATTTCTTCATTTACTTCATCGACGCTGCAGCCGCAGATGCTGTCATGCGGATGATTCTGCATCAGCTTTTTCCAGCTGTAAATCATCTGGTCTTCCGGGTATGCTTTGCCAAGCACCTCTGCCATGGCTGCCGCCGGTTCTGCTTTCCGCTCCAGCGCTGTTTCGCCGGCACGGTTGTCCACTTTCAGTCCCATCCAGGAAGAAGCGGTGTTTGCCAGGGTCCATCTTCCGTCTGTTTCCTGGCTTGTCAGCTCGCCCTTTACCGTAGAGAAATTCTCGGAAATTTCTTTTTCCATTGCCTTTACATAGGTTTTGAAATCCGAATGAATAAATTCAATGTCCGGGTACAGTTTCCGTGCGACACGGATTGCCTCGGTAATGTCCTTCTGCAATGGCTGATGGTCGCATCCGTTCATCATCAGAAGCTGATGTGTTGCCGCAAATCTTCTCGCATCGGCCAGTTTTTTGTCCCAGTAAACTTTTGCTTCTGCCTCATCCACCGGAACCTCCACTCCGTTGTTATACCAGTTTGCAAACAGAATACCCGGCAGTTTCGTTCCGTCCGGGGATGCCCACATCATTTCGGAATACGTGGACTCATACTGTCCTCCGGTTACCTCATTATTCGGTCCGATCGGTTTTACGCCGCGTCCGAACACAACCGCATCCATGCCCGCCTGCTTCAGCACCTGCGGCATCTGTCCCGCATTTCCGAATGCATCCGGGAAATAACCGACATTTCCGATCGCTCCGTAACGCGCTGCTTCCTGCATGCCGACCTGAAGATTGCGGACACATGCCTCACCGCTGGTCAGAAACTCATCCTGCAGAATGTACCACGGGCCAGTCTGGATTTTTCCTTCACGGACGCATTTTTCCACCTGCTCGCGTTTTTCCGGGCGCACTTCCAGGTAATCGTCCAGGGCAATCGTCTGTCCATCCAGGAAAAATCCGCCAAATTCCGGATCGTTCTCTGCTTTTTCCAAAATATTGTCTACCAGCTCAATCAGTTTCATTCTGTGTTTTTCAAAAGACTGATACCACTCTCTGTCCCAGTGGGAATGGGAAATAATATGAACAGTTGTTTTCATGATGTGTTTCCTCCTGTTATAAAAATGATTTTCAAACTTAAAACTCTTTCTATTTAAGTCTTGTTCCTGTATTGCCGTGTTGATTTGATATATCATATCATAAAAAAACGCAATGCTTCTGTCAAGTATTTCTACGTTTTTCCATGATTTTATATCATTTTCTTTTTATTTGATATATTATTTTTAGTTTGACTTATCTTTTTCCCGAGATTATAATACAAAGCAAGTCGATATCACACTTTTACAAATACAGTTGTCACCAATCATACTATTTGAGGAATTTTACAGACATGGATAGAAATAAAAGAATAACGAAACCCAAATATGAAATCATCAAAGAAGCTCTTTTAGAGCGCATCCGCACCGGACAGTTTTCTTCCGATGCCGTGTTCTGCACGGAAAAAATGCTCTCGGAGCAATATGAGGTAAGCCGCATCACAGCAAAGCGGGCGATTGAAGATCTGGAACAGCAGGGAATCCTGTATCGAAAACGCGGCGTTGGAAGCTTTGTCTCGCAGAAAATCCCACCGGTTTCCTCCTCCGCATCAGAAACCGACAGCAAATCAAAAATGGTTTCCCTGCTGCTTCCCTTTGCCACAACACAGGGAAACATTTCGGAAACGATTGGTTCCTTAAGTGCCGCACTGGCGGAAAAAGGATACTTTTTAAGCATTCATATCACCGGCTCTTCCTCTCCGAAGGAACGTGCCACACTGGAACTGCTCCGTTCTCAGAATATCGCCGGACTTGTCTACTATCCCAAGCGTGACAATATCCACCTGGAACAGTTAAACGATTTCCTGTTTGCAAACCGCCCGGTTGTCATCATCGACAAGCAGACCGACTGTCCGTATTTAAACAATGTTGTCTGCGACAATTACGATGGCGGACGGCAGCTCACCCGTCACCTCCTGGAACAGGGGCATCGCAACATTGCCTTTTTCACAACAGCTCCCCTTTCCGAAACCTCGTCGGTCCGTGATCGTTTCGGCGGATTTTTGCACGAAATAAAAGCCGCCGGAATCATGCCCGATTCCCGGCAGCTTATCACCTGGCCACATGCACTTTCTACAGAAGATGCCCTTTCAACAGAAATCACACCTTTTCAACAGCAGCTCCTTATCCTGCGGCAAAATGGAATTACTGCACTTCTCGCAGAAAATGACCAGGTTGCCGAACTCATCTTTCTTGCCTGCCGTACCATCGGCCTTAGGATTCCGGAAGATCTCTGTCTCTGTGGTTTTGATGACACGAGTCTCAGTCGAAGTCTTGAAATTACCTCTATTCATCAGGACTTTGAAAGCATCGGACGGGAAGCCAGCCGGATTCTCCTTTCCGCACTGGAAAACCCTGCGGCGGAACCGGAAAAAATTGTACTGCCGGTGACACTTGTTCCCCGGGCATCCTCGCTTCGAATGATAAAAACAGAATCCTAAAACCAGATCATTTTTCATCTGAATTTTCTTCCAGAAATTTTCGGATCTTCTCTGGCGGCAGCAATGCATAAATACTTTTATGGAATGTTGCCGCCACTTCCAGTTCTCCGTAATATCCTGTACGCACATCACAATTTCCCTGGAATGCCTCCCGCAGTGTCGCATTCAGCGCTGCTCCCTCATCACTGTCCATAAAATCTTTCAGCATCCGGCAGCAGGTGTGCGTGTTTTCATAATAGCGGCGGTATGCCGGATGAAATTCCCGCATCCATCCGCTCACGGATACACAGAACAACGCCGTCGGATGGATCACCGGCTGATAAAGAAGACGCCATTTTTCCTGCTGTACTGGATCTGCCGCAAACGCAAGCAAAGAAACTTTCAGCTCTTCCATAAAACCCGGATAATCTTCCTCCGTCAGAGAGATAATTTTCTGATTGCGCAGATACTGGTTGATATTCGTCGCATCAATCTGCTCCGGAGAAATGTACTGTAAATAACGGGACATCATTTTCAAATCCGTACCTGCGTGCTCAATCGTATGCTGTGTGATTTTCTGCCACAAAAACTGCTGATATTCCGTAACCGGCGTATCCAGATATGCCATCCACAAATACTGTGCCAGCAGCCGGGCATCCCGGGATTCCATCTGATTCCGGGTAGGATCTTCCGGGCAAAAATCGGTATCTGCAAGCATCCCCGCAAGCTGGTCAAGCGACTGGCACACAGGAAGCTGTCCGCTCAGACGATCCATTTCGCTGATCGTCTGCTGAATGGTAAGCATCTGCGACTGGAGTGCATTCAGCTGTTTATGCAGATAAAATGGTGTTGTGCGCGGCTTGTGAAGAATCGCGCGGATATCCGCCAGTGAAAGTCCTGCCTCGCGCAACTTGCGGATGATAAAAAGTTTTTGAATATCTGCTTCTGAAAAATCATGGTAACCGTTATGTTCATCAACAACAGGCGAGATCATCTTCTGATCGATATAATAATAAACCGTCCTCCTGGACAATCCTGTTTTTTTGATTACTTCCTGAATTCTCATTGTTGCACCCCGTTTTTCCTTTTGTCCAGTCATTCCCCCGCATTCTGACTGTTTCTCTTTTTTTCACTCTTTTTCTTTCTGTTTTTCCGCTTTTTTCGTTTTGATTTTATAAAAGCATACACCTGGTGTATACTTTTGTTTCCTATTATATCCTGTTTTCCCTCAAAAAGCCACGTAACAATTCTCTTTTTCCATAGAAATCTTCTGCTTTTGAGAAAAGAATGCTGTTTATTTCTGAAAAAATTTGCATTGACTGTCCACCAACGATATCCCGTATAATAAAGGAAAAGATTTGCAACAAAATTTAAGAGAAAGGAAATATCCCGTTTTTTGTATTCTCCAAAACGAATCGTCATTCAGAGTCAAATGATTTTTCATGCAAAATTCATTTTTCTCCGAATCGTTAAAAAAATAAAAACTACAGCCTGCATAATCAGTTTTCATTGATACGAAAAAACGGGATCGGGTGAATGGTATGATGTTAAAAGATAAAGTTGCAATTGTTACCGGCGGAACCAGAGGAATCGGCTATGCCATTGTGCACAAATTTCTGCAGAACGGCGCGAAAGTCGTCCTGTTCGGATCCCGGGAAGAGACCGTTGCAAAAGCGGTTGCATCTTTAAAAGAAGAAAACCCGGACTGGGAAGTTTCCGGTGCATGGCCAAAGCTAACCGATGCAGCTGCCATGGTAGATGAGATCAACAAAGTCAAAGAAAAATACGGCAAAATCGATATTCTTGTGAACAACGCCGGTGTCTCAGACAGTACACCAATTGACAAGTATACCGCAGAGCGCTTTGCCAGTGTCATGGATCTAAATGTCAACGCCATGATGAACGGCATCCTTCCAACCGTTGCTATTATGAAAGAACAGGGCGGCGGCTGTATTTTAAATACCAGCTCAATGGTCAGCATCTGCGGCCAGCCGGGCGGCGTTGCCTATCCATCCAGTAAATATGCGGTCAACGGTCTGACCTGGTCCCTCGCACGGGAACTTGGTCCTTTCCATATCCGTGTAAACGCGGTTGCACCTGGCATCACCCGTACCGATATGGTTGCCGCACTTCCAAAAGAAATGATTGATCCACTCATCAACCGCATTCCTCTTCGAAGAATTGGTGAGGCAGAAGACATTGCAAACGCATTCCTCTTCCTGGCAAGCGATATGGCTTCGTATGTAACCGGAGAAATTCTTTCCGTGGATGGTGCGATGAGATCCTGATTTATTTTTCATCCAGTTGTACACCATTTTCTGATTTTGAGGTTATCTGCGTAAAATCTATGGTTTTATGATAGAAAAAATCCTGCAAGACGTTAAACTATCTCTCAATCTTCCGCTTTCCATTTTGAAGATTGGGAGGCAGTTCATGTCCCACAGGATTTTTTCCTATATAGCAGCAGATATTCTCAATCCGATTCGCTGCTTATTGTTTTTCACCATGGAAGCAAAGGACTTCCTTGATTTGGTTAAATCATATTTGGAAACTTCTAAAGTGTCAGTTGACGTAGTTAGAAAAACAGCATCACCACTCCCAGCGCACAAAGCAAAATTCCCGTCACGCGGTTCAGCATTTTCACATTTGCCCCGTTGGCCCATTTCGCTCCAATCTGTGCAAAGACCAGGGTACTGATGACACAGGCAATCAGAATTGGAATGTCCGGCGCGCCGCCGATATAAAAATGGGAGATCGCACCGGTCAGAGCTGTAAAGGTCATAATAAAGACGCTCGTTCCAACTCCTGTTTTCAGTTCATATCCGAGCACGCTGGTCAGCACCAGAAGCAGCATCATGCCACCGCCTGCTCCGACAAATCCACAGATAAATCCAATCACAACACCGCAGAGAATCGACTGCTGGATTTTCTGTTTTTCTGATTTGTTTGCCTGTACTTCTTTCGTCGTCATGATCGGACGGATGATAAATTTCAGTCCGACAAACAGTGTCATCACTTTCGAAAATCCGCCCATGGTTCCATTTGGCACAAGCGAAGATACGAAGCTGCCGACCAGTGTAAAAATCAGAACAGATATCAGCATAATCACGCCGTGGCGGATATCAATGTTTTTATTCTTTTTATAAGTCCAGGCACTTACTCCTGATGCCAGCACATCCGATGCCAGCGCAATGCCAATCGCCTGATAAGCCGGCATGTGTAAAAAGGTAATCAGCATCGGTGAAACAACGGCCGCTGCGGAGAGTCCCGCAAGTCCCGTGCCAAGGCCGGCGCCAAGACCAGCCACAATACATACGATAAGTTGTGTTATTGTCATAGTTTTTCTGTCATCCGCTTAGATCCGTTGCACTTTTCCTGTACTTTGCCATTTAGGGGCAGATGACTGTTTTCCTCCTCTTTCTGTTTTTGTTTTGTCTTATTTTTCTATTATGTTCTTCTCTCTGGCTTTCAGCGTTTTTATTTTTCCGTCACGTTCCTCCGAATCAGCTCGCATAATCTGAGAAATTCTTCCCTGTCTTCTCTGGAAATTCCGGAAAACAACGATTCTCCAAACGCTCTCTGGCAATCCTGTCCAAAGCGGATAATTTCTGATGCACTTTCTTCTAGCTTCAAATGCACTTTCTTGCGATCCGCCGCATCTGTTTCTTTTTGAATGTATCCTTTTTCACACAGCTTGTTCACTGCCAGTGAAACATGCGATTTCTGCATTTTCCGCACACGCACAATATCCACTGCAAGATCAAACTGGCTGTTATTCGCAAGAAACAGCAGAACATCCACTTCCGCAGCTGACAGATCATAACGCACCATGACCTTTTTTCGGTACTGGTTGTATTTTCGTTCTACCTCCACTGCAAATTGCCATTGTTCATCAAACATACTTTTTCACCTTCTTTTTTAACTTGATATTCTTATTTGTTCTATTTTGAACTTTTTTGTATAATAGTTCTTTTTTGAACATTTGTCAAGGAGTGTACACGGAAAACGTTCGAACTTATAAATCTAAAGTATTTTTATAAAGTGCAGAAAATTATATTCTTGACTCTATAATCATTGTAGGGTTTACTATAATCGTAACATTCTACAACAGGAGGTTTCCCTATCATGGAACGAAACTTAACAACCGGCAGTATCTGGAAAAATATTTTCTATTTTTCGCTGCCTTATCTCTTATCGTATTTTCTGCAGACGCTCTACGGCATGGCAGATCTTTTCATCATCGGACAGTTTGAAGGCGCGGCCAGTACAACAGCCGTTTCCATCGGCAGTCAGGTTATGCATATGATTACCGTTATCATCGTGGGACTTGCCATGGGAACGACTGTCAGCATCGCGCAGGCCGTCGGCGCAAAAGATAAAAAGCAGGCATCACGCTGCACAGGAAATACCATCACTTTATTTCTCGGTGTTTCCGTCGTGCTGATGGTAATCCTGCTTCTTCTGGTAAAGCCGATCGTACTTGTGATGTCCACACCATCCGAAGCCGTTTCCGGCACCGTCGCTTATCTGACGATCTGTTTCATTGGTATTCCATTTATCACCGCGTATAATATCATCAGTTCCATCTTCCGTGGACTTGGTGATTCGAAAAGCCCGATGTACTTCATCGCAGTCGCATGTGCGGCCAATATCACACTCGACTATCTCTTTATGGGCGCCCTGCATCTTGGTCCATCCGGTGCCGCGCTTGGAACCACGCTTTCCCAGACACTCAGCGTCATTCTGGCACTGATTGCGATCCGCAAACGTGATACCGGCATCCGTCTTACCCGGTCGGATCTCTCCCCTCAGACAGCTGTGATGGGACAGATTCTTAAAATCGGTGTTCCGATCGCCCTGCAGGATGGTTTTATTCAGATCGCCTTTATCATCATTACCATCATCGCTAACCGGCGCGGCCTGGAAGCAGCGGCTGCAGTCGGTATTGTAGAGAAAATCATCAGCTTCCTGTTCCTGATTCCATCTTCCATGCTTTCCACTGTTTCGGCGCTCGGCGCGCAGAACATCGGTGCTGGAAAGCAGAAGCGTGCCGAACAGACCATGTGGTGTGCTGCACTGATTACTGTCGTTTTCGGACTGATCGTCGCTATTACGATTCAGTTTATTTCCGTTCCTGTGGTCGGTCTTTTCACAACAGATGCGGAGGTTGCACGCCTCGGCGGTCAGTATATCCGCGGTTATATCTGGGACTGCATTTTTGCTGGAGTCCACTTCACCTTCAGCGGCTATTTCTGTGCCTGCGGACGGTCGGAATTTTCCTTCCTGCACAATATCATTGCCATTCTGCTTGTTAGAATCCCCGGTGTGTATCTGACTTCCATCTGGTTCCCGGACACGCTGTTCCCGATGGGCATTACAACGGCATGTGGATCTCTGACCTCTATTATCATCTGCCTGCTGGTGTTTCGGTACTTAAAGAAGAAACCGATTCGTACTGCTGTATAAATTTTCTTTGGAGATATCTTTATGACAGACGATCGCAGGAAATCACCTTAATTGACAACGGAATGACAAGCGATCCAGAAAAATTTGTAACAGAAATCCGAATCCCGATTCGACCTTCGGATTCTTTTTAAAAACAACAACCGGGAATATCTGATTTTTTGATTTCAGATATCCCCGGTTGTTGTTTTCTTTTGTTTTTTTCGGCCTTTTCTACCACACCGGCTTCTGCAGGCAGAACGGCAGTTCCAGTCCATTTTCCTCGAGAAGTTCCTGGTTCGTCAAAATTTCTTTTGCATCTCCATCGCAGACAATGCACCCGCCGGACATCAGAATCACGCGACTGCACGTTTCCAGAATCATGTCGAGATCGTGCGATGCGATGATTTTCAGATGTTCAAAATCGTTCAGAATGTGGATCAGTGATCTGCGGTTTCTGGGATCGAGTGCAATCGATGGCTCGTCCATCAGGATAATATCCGGTGTCATAGCGAGAATCGTCGCGATCGATGCCATCTTTTTTTCTCCGCCCAACATTTTGTAAATTTGTTTGTCCCGCAGATGCTCGATGTGAATCTGTTTCAGTGCATGGTTTACACGTTTTTCCACCTCTTCCTCCGGCAGCCCGTAATTTCGCGGAGCAAATGCAACATCCTCAAATACCGTCGACATGAAAAGCTGGCTGTCGGAATCCTGGAAGACATAGCCGATTTTTTCGCGCACTTTGGGAAGCATCTCTTTTACAACCGGCATTTCCTCCACACGGATGCTGCCTTCGTAGTCCAGATTCAGTCCCACCAGAAGTTTCAGCAGCGTCGATTTTCCAACACCGTTCGCGCCGATCAGTCCGATGCTGTCATTTTCGTGTGCAGTAAACGTGATGTCCTGCAGAATCGGGACTGATTTTTCGTAAGAATAATGAACATGTTCAAAATTGATGTGAATATGACTCATTTTTGATATCTCCCGACAATTCTTTTCTCTTCCCGCGTGCAGGCAACTGCACCAGGTTGCTTTTCTACTTCTTCCGACTTGTTGCAAATAGATGTCTTCCCACGCAGCGCTTCATCCCGTTACTTTCAGTACGGCAAAAAGTACAAGCCACACACCCATATACAGCCAGTCCTTCGCTTTGCACGGCTCCTTCGCTGTATAGTAAAATTCTCCCTGATAGCCACGCAAAGTCATGCTTTCATACACCTCATTTGCGCGGTCCATGCTGCGCAGAAGCAGCTGGCCGGCCAGTGTTCCCCATACCTTGAAATGAACACCCTTCTGATTCGGCGCGCGCAGACTGTACGCCTGGGTCATACGGTTTGCCTCCTCAAGAAGCACCGTGACATAGCGGTACGTCAGCAGCACCTGTGTCACCAGAATGGCAGGGATATGAAGCAGACGCAGTGCATAACAGATTTTCTCGATGGATGTTGTCGCAATCAGAAGATACGCCGCCAGTACGCTGTAAATACCTTTGATCATCAGCGTCACCATGGAAAGCATCCCTGCTGTCAGCGGAGCAGTACCAATATGCCCGATTACCTGACGGTCAAAGATCGGATTGAACAGCCCCACAAAGCAGACGAGCGGAAGGACAATCCGAAGCCGCCGGATGCTGTCGCTTGACGAAATTTCGCCGACAATAAAGAGCACAATCGGATAAATTCCCATGCGCAGCAGGCCGGTCAGATCGTACTTTGGAAAGGACATCGTTACGGTCAGAAAAACAACCGTTAAAACAAGTTTAACCAGCGGATGAAGCTTGTTCACCCACTGGTCCTTTGCCGCAAGCATATCCATATGATGGATTTCATATAGTGCATTGCCAAGTTTATTCATTTCTTTCTCCTGTTCCGTGCATCTTATGACTTTTTCTTTTTAAAGAAGCGGAATGCATAGCATGCACCGACACAGACAACAAGAACGACTGCAGATCCCGCAATTCCGGAAAAACTGGTTCCAAACGTGGAATCAGAATTTTTAAAACCATAATCCGGCAGAAGTGCCGTTTTTTCCTGAATCTCTTCCGCCGCTGCATGTGCGCCGGTTCCGTTATTTTCCAGTTCCGTCGAACCGGTCAGACGCTCCATGGACCACTCAAGTCCATCCGGATTGGAGGATGCCGCAAGAGAAACGGCTCCGCCGATCACCAGTGCTGCGATGCCTAAGATCGCAATTGTCTTCTTGAAAGAAAAGCGGTTCTTTGTTCTTTCTTCG
>ENA-OQID01000849-OQID01000849.1-human-gut-metagenome-genome-assembly--contig:-NODE-849-length-14168-cov-4.264850_pt1 | contig 14168 bp, 7 predicted proteins | sample MGYA00242567_ERZ504727 | MGnify/ENA primary metagenome ERZ504727 (study PRJEB26092, sample SAMD00036215) | human gut metagenome | host: Homo sapiens | study: EMG produced TPA metagenomics assembly of...
GACGTTCGATTTGGACGGCCGCAAGTCGGCGACCATGCAGGAAATCGGCACGAACGGCATTGACCAGCCATACTTGCAGGAAGGGCGCATGCCGAAGAAAGCCGGCGAAATCGCGGTAACCAGGAAATTTATTCGCGATTCGGGCAAGCGTATCGGCAGCCGCCTCACCGTAACCCCCGAATCGGCTTCCTCCGATACTTCCGATACGAACGATACGAACGGTGCGGACGGCACGAATGAAACGAGCGGCACGGACGAGGCGCCGAGCTTCCCGACCAAGCTCACCATCGTGGGCGTGGTGCTCGATCCGCAGAACCTGAGCAACCCGGACGGCTACTCCGCCATGACCTCGTTCCGTTCCACCGCCACCACCGACTACACGTTTTTCGCGCCGTCCGATGGCGTGACCGGCATCCTCTACACGTCCGCCACGCTGCTCGTCAAGGGTGCGGCCGCCGAAAGCACGTTCGACGAATCGTACGAAAACACTGTCAAGCAGGTGACCGACCGCATCGACGGCACCGTGAAAACCGACCGCCAGAAGGCCCGTCGGCAGGAACTGCTCGACGCGGGCAACAGGAAGATCGCCGACGCGCGTGCGGAAGCCGACAAGAAGTTCGCGGACGCGCAGTCGCAGATCGACGCGAATCGGCAGCAATTCAACCAGCAGGTCGACCAGATTGTCAGCATGCAGGCGGGCGCGGCAGCTGCGGGAGCTGCGGCAAACGGCGCGAACGCAGGTGCGGCGGCGGCCGCAGGTGCAACTACCCCCCAACTTGACGAAACCACGCGTGAAACAATGCGTGAAACCATCATCGCCGCTAGTCCCGAACTGACGCAAGCCAAGCAGCAGCTCGACCAGGCGCAATCGCAATTGAACGAGCAGAAGGCAAGTACCGAACAAACGCTGAAAACCAAGGAAAACGAGCTGAAAACCAGCATTCCGCAAGTGCGCTGGTATGTGCAGGACCGGCAGTCGCTCGGCGGGTTCAGCGCGCTCAAATCCGACCTCGACTCCATCCAGTCGCTCGGCAACGCGTTCCCGATTGTGTTCCTGCTGGTGGCCGTGATGATGAGCCTGACCGCCATGGCGCGCATGGTCGAAGAGGACCGCTCGCTCATTGGCACGTACGTGGGGCTCGGCTACGGGCGGCTGGCGGTCGCGTCGCGCTACCTGCTGTTCGCGTTGCTCGCCTGCCTCATCGGCGGCGGCCTCGGCCTGATCGCCGGCTTCCTTGGCATTCCTGCGTTCCTGCTGGTCGTATTGCAAGGCATGTATGTGATGCCCGGCCTGCGACTGGAATACGACTGGCTGTACGGCTCGCTCGGCATCGCGCTGTTCGTGGTCGGCGTGCTTGCCGCAACCGTGTATGCGTGCGCGCAGGAAATGCGACAGAAGCCGGCCAGTCTCATGCGTCCGAAAGCGCCGCGTGCAGGATCGCGCATTCTACTGGAGCGTATCAAGCCGTTGTGGAATCGCATGAGCTTCCTCGGCAAAGTCACGGCGCGCAACATTTTCCGCTTCAAATCGCGTCTGATCATGACGGTCGGCGGCGTGGCCGGCTGCACCGCGCTGATTGTGTGCGGACTTGCGATCAACGACACCGTTGCCGCATTGGGCGCGAAACAGTATCAGGACGTGTATCAGTACGATTTGATGGTGGTCGCGAACGATGATGACGCTGATGCGATGCGGCAGAAAGTCGCTTCGGATGGTCGCGTCACGTCGAGCATGGACGTGCGCGTTGAATCGGGTGATTTGACCGGCGATTCGGGGAGCGAAAGCATTCAGCTGGTTGCCGTGCCCGACAGTGAACGCAGCGAGTTCGGCAAGATGGTCACGTTGCAGCCGGTGCGCTCCAGTTGGGTGGATGGTGCGGCCGATACGGTAAGTCTGGGCGATGACGGCGTGATCGTATCGCAGTCCGCGGCAAGCGCGATGGGCGTCAAAGCGGGCGGTATGGTAACGCTGACCAACGGTGACGATATGCAGGCCGAAGCGCATGTCAGCGCGGTGATCCGCAGTGTGATCGGATCGGACGTGTATGTGAGCGAAACCTATTATCGCCAGCTGTTCGATACTGCTGCATCCGGCACGTCTTCCGCATCTTCCGCGTCCGATTCTGGAGAATCGGACAATCAAAACGGCGAATCCGGTACCTCGAATGGCGCATCGTCAAACGGCCAACAATTGGTGTGGAACGCCATGTATGCGAAGCTCAAAGGTTCAGGCGAATCCCAGGCCGCCTATGCGGAAAAGCTGGAAGACGACGATGCGGTCATGAAAGCCGTGAGCTGCGCGCACATGGCGGAAAGCTTCAAATTCGATCTGATGGGTGCGGTGGTCGCGCTGATCGTGGCGCTCGCGGGCGGGCTCGCGCTCGTGGTGCTGTTCACACTCGCCAACACCAACGTGTCAGAACGTGAACGCGAGATGGCCACGCTCAAGGTGCTCGGATTCTTCGACAAAGAGGTTCACCACTATGTGAACCGTGAAATGATGGTGCTCACCATGATGGGCGTGGTGCTGGGCTTGCCTCTCGGCCGTTTCGTCGGCGGATTGCTGACGGCTGCGTTGAATATGCCCGCACTGTATTTCGAAGTGGAATGCACGCCGTTGAGTTATGTGATTGCGGCCGGCGCGACCATGGCTTTCGCGCTGCTCGTGCAGTTGTTCGTGAATCCGGTGTTGGATCGTATCGACCCGATTAGTTCGCTCAAATCCGTCGAATAGGCGCATGTCTGAATGTCCGATTCTCCAGAATCGGACAACTAGACGGGTAAAAGTGCGTTACGGTTGTCCGTTTCTCCAGAATCGGACAAGTAATGCGGCGAAAGTGCCCTGTGGTTGTCCGTTTCTCCAGAATCGGACACTTAGAGTGCCGGAAAGGCTCGGATTCGCGTTTCAGTTCTTCGGATAACGGTAGTTGTGTGGCAGTTGCGTGGTGAGCTGCGGGTCCAGGCCGAGTTCCTTCAACTGCCGGTCGATTTCGCGGCGCGCACGTTTCACAAGTTCGGCTCGATATTCATCGCCATGTCCGGCATTGCTATGTGCCGCATCGCCATGTCCCATCGTTCCCATCTTCTCCAGTGCGTCCAATGTTTCCGCCATACGCTTGAGCCGGTCCTGATGGTGCAGCAGCGCACGCACCTGCGCATGTTCGTGCACGATCGTCCGCCAATCGGATGGTGTGTGTGCAATCTCCCGAACCGCGGTGACCGGATGCACGTCGGCCACCTGATATGTAATCGAGCCGAGCAGCGGCATTAGGAACACTGTAATCGCGCCGGCTGCGACCAGTGTCGACGCGGTGTCGCTTTGCATGGTGCCGACCTTCACCGCCAGTGACGTGACGGCGACGATGATCGGCAGCGCGGTCGTGCAATACAGCGCTACGGTGACGCGATGATGCGATGACAGCGGATTCTCGCGTTTGTCGAGCGATAGCGCAACATATACGGGCACCGCGCGAATCAGCATGAGCATTACGATGAACGCGACGAGCAGCGCGGGTCGGCCTGCCACGGCGTGCACGTTGATCGCGGCTCCTGACACCACGAAAAACACAGGAATAAGGAATCCGTAGCCGACGCCTTCCAGCTTCATTTCCAGCGACTTGCTGCCGTCGGGGATGATGTAGCGCAGGATGAAGCCTGCGGCGAACGCGCCGAGCACCGCGTCAAGTTCGAACAGTGCAGAAATGGTGACAAGGAAGATGAGCAGGAATGTGGTCAGTCGCATGAGCGTTTGCGATGACGTGTTCGCATTTTCCGTAAGGAAACGGTACAGGCGATGGCCGGTTTTCAGTGCTTTCGTAGGTAGCATCGCGCACAGTAGGCAGATGGCGAGGAACGCGCCGAGCACGAGCATGGTCTGCCAGCCGGTTCGGGTGGATAGCAGGATGGCCATGGCAAGGATTGGGCCGAGTTCGCCCCACGTTCCGTACGAGATGATGGCGTCGCCGATGGGGGTGCCTTCGAGGTTGCGTTCCTTGAGAATCGGCATGAGTGTGCCGAGAGCGGTGGTGGTAAGTGCTATTACCGTGGCGATGCCGTTGATGCCTTGCTTTGCGAAGAATGGAAGCAGGGTCACGACGAGTCCGGCGAGCCCCAAGGTGATGATCCATGTGACAAGGCCGACTTTGCCTTGATGTCCGGCGAGTCGTTTCGGGTCGATTTCGTAGCCGGCGAGCAGGAATAGGAACGCCATGCCGAGTTCGCTCAAGAGTTTCACGGCGTCGTTCACCTCGATTACGCCCAGTCCGTACGGACCGAGTGCGGCTCCGGTGACGAGCAGCAGCACGGTTTGTGGAATGAACCTTCCTGGAATCAGCTGCGCCACAATCGGGCTGACGGCTGCCACCGCCATGATGATAGTCAATGAAACGAGCTCTTGCGTCATGTTTCTAGCCTAGTGAGTCTGCATGACGGTGTTCAAGGACGTGATACCCCATGATGTGCCAAAGGGCACTCTGGGGCAAGGTTAAGTTTTTGTAAATTTTATGGGGGGGGGGGCAATTCTATGAGCGTTACTATCTGTGCAAAATGGCGGAACTGTTTTGTTTTGAAGATGGAACTCCTTCTTTTCATTGGGGGAAGGGTGGGCTTTATTCGAGGGTTTTAACGAGGGTACCAATGGGGAAAGCTCCGATACGATTCTGAACCAAGCTGTTCAGGCAATATAGGGGGAGGGAAGAACGGTTGATGGAAAATTCACCGCAAAGGAGCGCGCATATTTGGCCAGCCTTCCCGCAGTGGAAAGCGTGAGCGCGTCGCATATCCGGTATGCCGACAGTTTCCGCATCGAAGTCATGTGCAGATACAATGCGGGCGAATCGCCGGCCGCCATCTTCCGCGAGGCGGGTCTCGACCCGAAACTCATCGGATACAAACGCATTGAGCGGTGCATTGCACGCTGGAAAAAGCAGGAGGAACGAGACTGCCGCAACAGCAAGCGGGTGGACCGCGACGACCTGCGCGTCATTCGGCATCATGATCTTATGCGCGATGATGCGCAATCGTCGGCAACGGAATCGCAGGATGCGCTTTCGAAGCTCGCCCAAGCGCAACTCATCATCAACCAATGCGACGAATTGATCGCGAAACAGGCGTTGCGCATCGACGAACTGGAACGTGTGCTGCGAAAGCTTGTCGGGTGACGGCACGGTTGCGTGAGATGGAGGAAACGGCGGAATGGCATGACGGTCGTTGGCCGTCACCCGAAGAGGCTCCGATGGGTGGTCGACTTTCGTTGGAAAGTCGCTTTCCGTCGTTCGAAGAGGCGATTGACGTTGCCGACGAAATGCGTCAACGACGTCACGCTCGCGGCAAAACGCTGGCGATGCGTGCGATTGCGGCGCTGTTGATTGTCGCTGCGATCTGTATTGGCGGTTTTCCGGCGATGTTGCAGTATCGGTCGGCGCGTGATCTGTCGGGAACGTCGGTAAGATCCGCGCAGACGGTTGCGGGCTGGCCGTATCCGCAGGCGGATGACGCGTTCGCCGCGGCCCAGGACTATAACAAGCGGCTTGCGGAATCCGGACAGCCGATTTTGGGTGAGGCGAAGGATCCGTTCGCTGATGTGCGTGGAGGATCGCGTGCCAGTGTGTCCGATTCTGGTGAATCGGACAATGAGAGTGGTGCGGGTACAGGCGCGGACGCCGGTTCCGCGGACGCTGGTTCCGCAAGCGCCAGTTCGGCGGACGCGGAGTACCGGAGTCTGTTGGATTCCGGCGGTGGCGTGATGGGTACGATTCGCATTCCGAAAATTTCCGTGAGACTGCCGATCTACCATGGTACTTCCGAATCGGCGCTCGCCTCGGGCGCGGGCCACCTGTACGGCAGCAGTTTGCCGGTCGGCGGCAAGAGCACGCATGCGGTGCTCACCGGGCATCGTGGACTGGTCGAGGCGGCCATGTTCACGCGGCTTGATGAAATGCGTGTCGGCGACTACTTCTACATCGAAGTGATGGGTCGAACGTTCGGCTATCAGGTGGACCGTATCACGGTGATCGAGCCGAACGACACGTCGCAGCTGAAAATCGTGCCTGGTGAGGATCGCGTGACCCTGATGACCTGCACGCCATATGGCGTCAACACGCACCGTCTGCTGGTTTCGGCCACACGTTCCGCCATTCCAGATGAGATTCCCGCCGAAAACGACGCGGTGAAGGATGCCCGCGCGATTGGTGCGATCACAGGTATTGCGACTCTCGTAGTGGGCGCGTTGTTGGTTTGGTTGCGACGCAAGCCGTGGCATATTCGCAGGCATGCTGCTTGGTGGCCGAAGCGTGGCTGATTCGGTTACATTTGCGTGAATAATCGCGCTTTTCGCACGTTTTTCCTTTTGTGATGTCGGGTGATTGCGCCGTAGGAAATGTGTTGCAGGGATTTTGTTGTTGCGCTGTTGCCAAACCCCGACTTTCCCGCACGTAGGGTGTGCGCGCGATTGTTTGATTTCCTTTAGTTTTCAGGGTTGAAGCAGTGTCGGATTGCTCCAGGCGAGTCAGTGGCGCGATTCGATGAGAGACGTGAATTAAGGGGATGCATATGAGACATGCGCACAACGAGGCAAAGCCGAGGGGAAGCTTTGTTCAACGCATGGTTGCGGCGCTCGCTGCGATTGCCATGCTTGGCGGCTTGGGTTACGTCACCACGTCTTCCGCCATTGCGGAAGACGACCAGAATCCTTCCGGTGACACTTCCACCTTGCAGCCTGCGAATAGTAAAAGCATTGCCAAAATCGAAGGTGGAGACGGTGATCAGTATGCGTTGCATTTGACTGCGTCCGGCGATAGTTCGTCGTCCACGGTTACGACCGCGGTGCCTGCCGATATTGTGCTGGTGCTTGACAAGTCCGGCAGTATGAAAAACAGCAACCGTGACACGAATGCGAAAAACGCTGCCACGGCCTTGGCGAGTAAGCTTCTGACGGCCGCGAATGCCGCTCTTCCGGCTGAGCAGCAAGTACAGATGGCGGTGGTGACGTTCAGCGACAGGGCGCGAACAACTTCGCAGTTCACGACTTCCCCTGGCGCTATCGGCACGGCCGTCAGTGCGTGGCCAAATGGCGGAACCAACTGGGAAGACGCCCTGAAAACAGCGAACGATCTGTCGTCGGGACGTTCCGGTGTGCAGAAGCATATCGTCTTCCTGTCTGACGGCAATCCGACCTTCAGAATCACATCCTATTCCGGATGCTTCAAGTGGAGTGGGTTCGGTCAGGGATGGGAAAGCCATCCTGAATACGGGACACAGGCGGAGTGCGAGGCTAACAATAAGTGGTTGGACCAGTCCTACCAGTGGAAAACCGACCCGGACGGCTCGGACGGAAACATCCACGGCGAGGGCGATGACGATAGCTACGGCTACAACTATGCGGCCGCTCTGTCGGAAGCCAACGAACGCGGGAACGCAGCCCTGTATGTGGTGAAGGTTTCGGCCGACGCCAATAAGATGAGCGACCTAGCCAAAGAAGCGAACGCCGTCACCGGCAAGGAATACGACGGAACGTCCGCGGAAAATCTGACGAAGGCATTCGAACAGATCTACAACACCATCACCACAACCGCGAAAATCAGAGCGTATTCCATCACCGATACCCTGTCTCAATGGGTCGATCCGGTCGATTTCGCCGATGTGGCAAACGGCACCGATATCACGCGATATGTGACGGTAACCAACAATGGCACAACCGTAAGTGGATATACGGCCGTCTACAACGTCGACGACAACGGCAATCGCACGATTACCGTGACATTCAACAATGGGAACGGCATGATCGTCGACAAAAACGAAACCATCGACGTTTCCTTCAAGGTAAAACCAAGCGACGCCGCATATGCGGATTACGCAAGCAAGCAGCAATACCCGGACACGGGAGAAGCCAATACCGGCAATGAATCCGCAGGAAAGCAAGGATACTTCTCCAATGCCGGAGCGCATCTGAACTACTGCGTGGTCACGTCCGTTAACGACCAGGAATCGGAATGCACCCAACAGACGCTCGACTATGCCAAACCGGTCGTGCAAGTCAGACTTGGCCAAATCACCATCAACAAGGTGTGGTCCGACGGTGCGAGCAAGCATGCGAGCGACGCGGTGACGGTCCAATTGCAGCGCACGAAGACCGGGGAAGCGGCCGCACAGGCTGAAAAAGTAGGCGATCCAATCACGTTGAACGCGTCGAATAATTGGACGGCCACGATCGGCAGATTGCAGCCCGGATACACCTACAGCGTGGCTGAAACGTCGGAAGACAGCCGCTACGCGGTCTCCTACCAGTATGGCAATGCTGCGAGCAACGCGACCGGCGTGGACCTCACCAAAGCCATGGTCTGGCAGAGTGACGGCAACGGCGGCAACATGACGGCCACATTGACCAACACGTTGAAGAGCGCGACGCTATCCAATGTGATCACCGTGCAGAAAATCCTAGAGGGGCGCGACTGGAAGGCAGGCGATTCGTTCGATTTCGAACTGACCGCAGACGGCGACGCGCCGCTGCCGGCCGATTGCGTGCAACAGGCGCAACAGTCGTGCAAGGTGACGGTCGCCTATGATGCTGATTCCCCGGATAGCCAGCATTCCGCAACGTTCGGTGACATCACCTACAACGCTGGAAAAGCCGACTACACGTACACCATTACGGAAGGCAACGGCAATATCGCAGCCCTGCACTATTCGGGCGCGAAATACCAGATTGTGGTCGCCGTTACCGAAACGAACGGCGCATGGACGGCTTCGGTGAAATCCGTGACGAAACTGCTCGACGACAACGGCAAGAACGTTTCCGAATCGCAGAAAATCGGCGATCCGATCGCATTCACCAATACGTATGTGGCGGTGTCGGCGTTGCCGTTGACGGGCGGAACCACGGATCGTCAATGGCTGCTGGTTGGCGGCTCGATCGGCGGACTCGCAGTACTGCTGGTTGGCGCGGCTGGCGTCTGGAACAGCAGGAAGCGTCTCGTCTGAGACGGTTCCTCGGGCTGGACTGCCCTACCAACCTTCACGGGGCGGTCCAGCCGCACATCACCAATTTTGTGGATCCGGAGCATGTTGGGCTTCAGATCCCGTTAGCAAAAACAAACACAGCATCAACAACACAATGAGAGGGGATTCTCATGAAGATGAGGAAACTTTTCGCCGGTATCGCTGCAGCCGCGACGTTGCTGGGCGGCATGGCCCTGAGCGCGGCAAGCGCACAGGCTGACGGCAGCGGCACTGTCGTCACTAGTAAGGTGAATTTCACATTCACTGCTCAGGACGCCAAGCAGCTGACCAATCGTAAGCTGGACGCCTACAAGATCGCTGACTACGTGCAGTACGGCACTGGTAGCAATGCAACGTACGGTGTGCAGACTGCCGACGGTGTTGACCGCGGTACTCTTAAGGCGGCACTTGAGTCTGCTACTGGCAAGACTGTCTCTGAAACCGGCGATCTGATGGCTTGGGCGCTCGCCGAAGGCGTGCTGTCTGTGGACAATTCTGCAGATGGTGCATGGAATAATAGCGCTTCCCGTAAGTTTGTGGAATCGCTGAAGACCACGACTGACAAGCTTGGTACCGCAGAAGAGGTTGATTTGGGTGCTGCCGCTAATGGCACTTCCGCTACTGTGACGCTCCCTGCAGGCCTGTACCTGTTTGTGGACGCGGATTACTCGGTTGGCACCAATGGAGCTGCCACTCCGTCTATCGCAATCCTCGTTGGCTCCGGTAACGTTAAGGATGGCGTGCTGAATCCGCTCACTGAGGCAACTGTGGCCATTAAGAACCGGACCACTGCCGTGACCAAGAAGGTGAATGGAGAGGACGTCATCACCGCTTCCGTTGGCCAGAAAGTGACATACACCATTACGAGCAAGGTGCCGCAGAACACGCAGTACTACAGCGATTACGGCTACACCTACACGGATACCCCGTCTGCTGGCCAGACTGTGGATTTCGATTCCCTTAAGGTGACGGTCGGCGATAAGAGCCTGAACAAGGGTACGGATTACACCGTGGCCCAAAACAAGAATGGCACCTTCACCGTCACCATCAGTTCCATCCAGAAGCAGACCGCAGGTGCACTCATTACTGTGACCTATGCTGCCAAGGTTACTGAAGCGGGAGCCTCCGGAAGCAAGGCCGTGATTAACGCGGTCGTGCTCTCCGACAATGGTGCTGAAGCTACTGACAGCACTACCATCACCAATAGCGGGTTCTCCTTTACCAAGACCGACGCTCAAGGCAATCCGCTGGCCGGTGCTACGTTCACGATCCGCGTTCCGGGTGTGGATGGTTCGTTCACCGCCACCTCTGACAAGACCGGCACAGTGACCTTCAAGGGTCTTGCAGATGGCACCTACGAAGTCAACGAAACCACGGTTCCGAATGGCTTCCAGCAGAGCCTCAAGGCCAAGTTCAATGTCATCATTGAGAATGGTGAGGTCAAGTTCAGGGGTACGGATGTGTGGGGCCTGGCTCCGAAGGAGTCTTCCGATAAATACCAGGTCAAGAACGTGAAGAACGTCACCCAGCTGCCGCTTACCGGTGCTGCGGGCACGACCCTCTTCACCGTGGTGGCGCTGCTCGTGGCAGGTGCCGGCGTTACCGTCGCACTCAAGTCGCGCCAGCGCGTGCGCTGATACGCGCTCAATCGCTGAAACAATAAGCGAAAAAAACGAAATAAGCGGGCATTCGCGGAAACCATCCGTGGATGCCCGCTTTTCGTGTCTTTTCGTGCCTTTCCATACTTTTTAGGGGTGAAGGTTTTGCACGGGGCAATACGGGATCGAAGCGGGTGAAATCCGGTATCAAACGGCGAAATCTGGCATGAAAAACATCCGCAAGTGGCAAAACAGGCATCAAAACATGCGTCAAACAAAGCAATCATGCAGGGGTTGCAGGTGGGGCATCTCACGACAATGGCACCCTACAATCGCAAGCACATCCATGAAAACAGTGGAAAGGCGGGTGTCATGGCACGAGGCGGGGGAGCATTCAGCGACGAGGAAATCCAACTATTGCGCGGACTGCCAGCGGTCGCCAACGTAACGCGCAATCGCATCACCTACGCCGATTCGTTCAAGCAAGTGTGCACCATCCGCTACTTGACAGGCGAATCGCCAACCAAAATCTTCCGGGAAGCGGGACTTCCGCCGGATCTCATCGGATACAAGCGCATCGAACGGTGTGTGGATCGTTGGAAAACGTCGGCCATCAAATCCGTGACCGGCAGCGGCAACATGAGCGACAGCGAGATCATCGCGCAACTCGTCAACCGGTATGAGCATGCGTTCGTGATGAGGCGCAACCTCGATAGCATCACCAACAGGACGATGGAACATATTCCCGTCAAAGCGCAAGGCGACGACGGTATCGACGTGGGAACCGCGAGCATCATCATCAAACAGCAGGCACGCCGTATCGACGAACTGGAGCGCGCGAACGCCGAACTGCGCGGGCAAATCGCCGCCACCGCCTGACCCAGACCATCGTTATGCCGCGTAAGTGTCTGATTCTGCAGAATCGGACAAGTACACAGGCAAAAACGGGTCTCAGTTGTCCGTTTCTGGTGAATCGGACAAGTAATGCGGCGAACGTGCGTTGCGGATGTCCGTTTCTCCAGAATCGGACAACTGGAGTACTGAAAGTGTGCTGTGGATGTCCGTTTCTGCAGAATCAGACAAGCGAGGCGCGATTTGTGTCGGACAGTTGGGCGTATCTCACTTATATGGCAGATTTGCTCATGCGTCATGAGCCATTTCGCTTATATATGGCAGTCAGCCTGCGGAAATACGCCCAAAACGTACCCCCCTTAAGTGGTGTTTTGCCGTGAGCAAGTGCCATATGTAAGCGAGAAAGTAGCGGTCAACCTCGTGAATCTGCCATATATAGGCGAGATAGGGCGGCAGGGGGTATGGCGAGGCGAAAATACGGGAATAAGGTGGTCGGCTGGGCACGGTTGACCACAAACGGGATGCGCCAGTGCCGCAAAATCTGCGTACGTGCCCAAAAACAAAGCTTCGGCGGGCGCAATGTGCGGTTCGCGGGGTAGGGTAGTGAACATTATGACTTCCGAGAACACCAATTCCGCGGGCTCAAGCGCCGCGCACATCAAATCCGTCGAAAGCCTCGACCAAAGCAATGAAATGGAGCGAGGCCTGAAAAACCGCCATGTCCAGTTCATCGCCATCGGCGGCACCATCGGCACCGGCCTGTTCCTAGGCTCCGGCAAGTCGATCGCACTGACCGGCCCGAGCATCATTTTCGTGTATATCGGCGTTGGCCTGATTATGTTCCTGCTGATGCGTGCCATCGGCGAAATGATGTACAGCGATCCTAGCCAGCACACGTTCATCAACTTCATCACGCGCTATCTCGGCCGCGGGTGGGGCAAGTTCGCCGGCTGGACGTATTGGATCGTGCTCATTCTGACCGGCATGACCGAAATCACCGCCGTAAGCACATATTTCGTAACGTTCTTCGGCACATTCGGCATAGACCTGAACTCGTGGAAGTGGTTGATCGAACTGTGCTTCCTCGTAGCGCTCACCGGCATCAATCTGATTGCGGTGAAAGTGTTCGGCGAGGCGGAATTCTGGTTCTCCATGATCAAGATCACGCTGATCGTCGGTCTGATCGTCACCGCCATCGTGATGCTGATCATCGGCTTCAGCTACCCCGCCACGCACATCGAAGGCGTGGACGGCACGGTGTCGGGTGCCACGGTGAGCCTTACGAATATCACCGACGGCTTCCAGCTCGCGCCGAACGGTTGGATGAACTTCTTCATGAGCTTCCAAATGGTGTTTTTCGCCTACCAGCTCATCGAATTCGTGGGTGTCACGGTGTCGGAAACGCAGAATCCGCGCGAGGTGCTGCCGAAGGCGGTGAACGAGCTGATCATGCGTATTCTGATCTTCTACGTGGGCGCGCTGATCGCGATCATGGCTATTGTGCCCTGGCGTAACTTTCACGAGAATTCCGATGGCTCGTTCGGTTCGCCGTTCATCATGGTGTTCAAATATGCGGGTCTTGATTGGGCCGCCGCCCTGGTGTTCTTCGTGGTGATTACGGCTGCCGCGTCGGCGTTGAATTCGCTGATTTATTCGGCCGGTCGTCACTTGTATCAGCTTGCTTCGGATTCCGAGTCGCCTGCGATGGCGCGTTTGGCTGAGGTTTCCGACCACAAGGTGCCTGCGAAGGCGATTGTCGCTTCGGGTTGCATGATTCTGTTCTCCCCGATCATCAACGCGATTCCGGGTATTTCCGGCGCGTTCGTGCTATTCGCTTCGGCCGCCAGCGCTGTGGTGATTTTCATTTACGTGCTGACGATGCTCGCCCACCACAGGTATCGTCAGAGCAGCGATTTTCTACCAGACGGTTTCGTCATGCCCGCTTGGCAGGTGTTTGATTGGATTGCGATCACGTTCTTTGTGCTCGTGTATGTCACGTTGTTCCTGTCGACGGACACGATTGGTTCTGCGATTGCCGGTCTGATTTGGCTGGTTGCGTTTGGCGGATATTGCCTGCTACACGAACGATTCCAGAATCGCGATCTTAAGGAAGCCTTGCAGCAGTAACGTTTGCAGGTAACGCAGGATACAAGTAAGGGGCGTTTGCCGAACGTGAGTGCATCACGTACGTTCGGCAAACGCCCCTTTCAGCATGGTCTTTGCGCGAATCCCCATTACGGGATCCAGTGCAAATCAGCCGATGTAGTCGGCCTCGTTCGTCGGGCTGGACGGCACGGCATGATCTTCCGTAACCTTGCCCAAGCCAGACAAATACGCTTCACGACCCGCTTCGATCGCCTTCTTGAAAGCGCGTGCCATCAGCGGAATATTGCCGGCGGAAGCGATGGCCGTGTATGCCATCACCGCGTCCGCGCCCATTTCCATGGCTTCCGCAGCCTGGCTCGGACGGCCAATACCAGCGTCGATGATCACCGGAACATTGGAGTTCTTGATGATCACTTCAATGAAATCGCGTGCACGCAGACCCTTATTCGAGCCGATCATCGCGCCCAGCGGCATTACGCAAGCCGCACCCGCGTCTTCAAGACGCTTCGCCGCAATCGGATCGGGGAACATGTACGGCATGACCACGAAGCCTTCTTTTGCCAGCTGTTTCGTGGCTTTGATGGTTTCCTCATTGTCGGGCAGCAGATACTTCGCCTC
>ENA-OQID01000851-OQID01000851.1-human-gut-metagenome-genome-assembly--contig:-NODE-851-length-14153-cov-4.029199_pt1 | contig 14153 bp, 14 predicted proteins | sample MGYA00242567_ERZ504727 | MGnify/ENA primary metagenome ERZ504727 (study PRJEB26092, sample SAMD00036215) | human gut metagenome | host: Homo sapiens | study: EMG produced TPA metagenomics assembly of...
GGAGCTGGTCCATAAGAAAGAAAGAATTTCCGCCGGTAAAATATATCACATCTGCTTCTTCAAAAACAGACTGTATCGTTGAATAAGCCTCCGTTGAAATATCAATTTCAGTTACGATTGCTCCCAACTTTTTGAATAATTTTCGAGCCGAGCCGACATAACCGGTGTAGCCTTCACGCAGCGAAGCTGTTGGAATAAATGCGACTTTCTTATTTTCAATTTCTTCCTTTATCAGACTTCCTACACTTGAAAAATGCGAACATAAAAATAGTTTCATCAATATTCTCCTTTATAAACTCCGATTTGTATTTTACTTAATATTACGATTTATTATATCATATTTCCTTCCCCACCACCACAATTCTCCAGTCATCCCCTTTTCCATTATCATAGGTAGACAACATCAGCATCTGCTCTCCATACTTAGGTTTTTCTCTTATGTTACAGAAACTATGCTTCAACACCTTCTCCACAAATTCACCATAACCCTTCTCATCCCTTGCCATTACAAACTTCCAATATTCAAACTCCCTTACGTTCACACTCATAACAGCAAACACTTCATATTCTCTTTTTTGATTTGTTGTAAAATATATTTTTTTATGTTTGTCAAAAAACTTCTTCTCCTTATACTGTTCCAGTGCTCCAAACATTTTTCCACCGTTTATGTTATGACCATAGATAATTATATTATCAGATTTCTTTAAGTCACAGTAAGCACTTAAGTATGGTGTTCCATAAAAGCTATAGTTCTTATTAAAGTCATGGCTTAAGTAATAATCCGGATTATCCCTTGTCTGCATTACAGGATAACTTATTGTTGTTTCAGGCACTTCCAAATATCCAATGCATTCCTTGTTTTCTCCCTTAAGTTTTCCCACGTTTATTGACTTATCCTTTGCTCTCACGCATGCAAAACATCCAAGTGCCATTAATAATGAGATAAGTGAAATCATCATTCCTGCAGTCTTTCCCTTGATGCCTGTCTGTGGTGTATCTGGTACTTCAGGTATTCTTTCATCAACCACTGTAAGCTTCTGAAGCTTTCCTGTGTCTTTTATCCTGATTTTCTTATCTTTTGCAACCTTGTAATGCTTTGGTGCGCTTACTTCCTTAAAGGTATATGTTTCTCCTGCCTTTAAAATTCCTTCAATGAGTTCAGCATTCTTGCCGGTTGTAAATTCATGAACCTTTCTGCCCTTGCTGTCATACACCTTGTACTTTGCACCGCAAAGCTGTTTCTTTGTGTCTGATGCAGTCTTGTTAAACTGAACCTTTATTGTGTCATCCATCATGCTTACCTTCTAGACCTTGCCATTATCTGCCACGGTAAACTCAACGCTTGCTGCAGTTGCATAACCGTCTCTTGGTTGTTTTTCTGTTAAAACATATGTCTTACCAACGGCATACTTTCCTTCAATCACATGGCTTTCTTCCGTTGAAACCCATTCATCCATTACAACTCCTGTATCCTTATCAGTTACCTGCATGTGACATCCTGAAAGTTCCCTTCCGTTTGTAATGTCCTTCTTTGAAAATTCAACCTTTGTTGTGTCATCATACATTACCACATTATTGTCTGGTAGCTCATTTGATATTCCCTTGTTCTTGATTATCACCCTCGTCTTTCCATTTGCACTGTCGCTTTCAATGATCTCAAATGTAATGTCATCTGCAGTTACAAAACCATCAGATGGTCTTGTTTCAGTCAATGTGTATTCCCTGTTCTTTAGAAGTCCATATATTCAAATCTTTTATTGACTTAATGAATATCACTCCATTAACGGCTTCTTTACGATTAAAAATTTTTAACATAAATATTTCCTTCTTTCATAAGTATTTCGACTAACAAATGTGCACGTTTCTTAATCACAATATAACTGTACTTGATTTTTTTTTACTTTTTATGTGGTTACTTACGTATTCACTACGTATCATATGCGTAGTCTAAATACCTTGAATTATGTTATATAAGAATTTTTTAATTATTTCTCGTTCTTCCTTTTTTACCTTAATCGATAAATTATTCTCCCTTTGTCCTAAAATCACATAGTCTAGCGAAACATTTAGTTTTTCAGCTATTTCTACAAAAGTATCTATACTCGTACTATGTGCCCCGGATTCAATACCACTATAAGTTCTTACCGAAATACCTATATCATCTGCAAGGCTTTCCTGCGTATATCCCTTCTGTTTTCTTAGTTCTTTAATCCTTCTGCTGCTTTCTTTTACATTGTAAATCATATGTTTTCTCTCTTTTCTGATTTATACCAGATAAATTTTTATTATTTGCTACAAAAATGTTCTTCATAAATTCTATATTAATATTCGTACATTTTCTTCCTAACCAAATTGGGAAAACAAAGTTTATTTTCTTAATTGCATATAGACTTTATTTTTTTTATTTAAATTTTATTTTTGAATACAACATGCTTTTTAATATTTAAACAACCAATAAATAGAAATCAATTTGTAAAAGATATAAGATGTATATTACTAAATTTAATTTACAAAGGAGACTTATTATTATGAACAATTTACAGACACACATTGAAGAATATTTAAAATATTGTGAAATTCAAAAAAGACTGGATGCAAAAACGCTAAAGGCTTATAAAATAGATTTAGCACAATTTATGAGAGAAATTAATACTGAAAATTTTATCGATATTACACCTTCTATGCTTGAGAATTTCATAGCTAATCTACACACACAATATAAACCTAAAACCGTCAAGCGCAAAATTGCATCTATCAAAGCCTTATTTCATTATTTCGAATATCGTGATTTAATCGAGAAAAATCCATTCAACAAACTTCAGATTAAATTTAGAGAAGCAATAACATTACCTAAAATAATTCCCTTGAACTATATCGAAGCAATTTTATCTACTATATATGATTACAAAGGTTCTGCAAAAACTAAATTTCAGCAAAGAAATGCCTTACGTGATGTGGCTGCCATTGAACTCCTATTTGCTACAGGTATGAGAATATCTGAACTTTGCTCTCTTGGTATTAATGACATTAACTTAGATAACGGAACAATTTTAATTTTGGGAAAAGGCTCTAAAGAACGAATGTTACAAATAGGAAATGTCGAAGTTATTAATATTTTAAAAGAATATCACGCAGATTTTTTGCATGAATGTAAAAAATGTGGGCATTTTTTTGCCAATCAATCAGGTAATCCACTCTCAGACCAAACTGTTCGAAGAATGATAAATAAGTATACTGAACTTGCATCAGTAAATCTACACATAACACCACATATGTTTCGTCATACATTTGCAACAAGTCTTTTAGAGGCAGATGTAGATATTAGATACATTCAAAAAATGCTTGGACATAGCTCTATTAATATAACGGAAATATATACACATGTTGCAACGGCAAGGCAGCGAGATATATTGAGTACAAAACATCCAAGAAATAAATTTTTCCTATAGCAGAAAAATGCAGCAAACCTCTCTAAGAGATATTGCTGCATTTTTTATCTATGTGACCCATTTTTAATGTACTCATTTTTCATTATTTGCCATACAGCTCTCTCCCATATTCATATGTTATAGTTTCACCATTTTCCAACACATAAGTTAAACATTCTACAAAAGTCCCAAACGAATCATATGTATTTAATATTAACTCAAATAATGATACCATATCAACACATGTATTAGGTACAATATTTTGTGATTTCTCATTTGAGTCCTTTTCCTTTTGCCATTGCTTATCATTGTTCATTGGTGCATTATAGAATTGATAGTCACTGCGACTAGTAAATGAATATCTTGCGAAATCAAAATTAGCATTTACGCGTTTCAATTCCGAAATAATATTATCAACATCTTTTAATGATTTATCTAATACAAAATTTAAATTTTCTTTTCTTAATTCCTTTTTTAATTTGTCATAATACTCACAAATATCATGTTTTTTATATTTACCTTTTTGTTCAAAAATAATATCTAAAGCTAGTAAACTACCTTTTAACCACAACTCCAATCCATGCCATATGGAAAACATAATCGGGAAAATCAAAATATCAGCCACACTATTTTGATTTTTATTTTCGAGAATAGTATATAATTAAACTAATGCATTTCCTAAATACCCTTTTCCTAACTGATAATTATCACAAACAACCTGACTTTTATTATTTTTATCGTTCGCTCCCATACCATTATCAAATCTCCAATTCATAAATGCATATTTTCCTTGATTAACATAGTCTATGCAATCTCTTTCCCCATAAAATATCCTCTTCATAACACTTACCTCATTCGTTTTATAAATTGTAATTTATACCTTTTGTAATACATTCTGCTACAACCTTATCTTATTTTGAAGTATACCATATATCTAAATATAAGTAAGTGAAAATATTTTTAAACTACTACTTACCAATAATTATTTGCAATTACTAAAACAAAGAAACAAATAGATGAAAGATAATAGCTGATTATCGACGAATTATTATGTAAAAACATAAAAGGAGGAATATTGAGATGAAATATAGCATTATAGTCGCAATAGATAATAATTTTGCACTTACCAGTAATTTTATTGAAATTTTACTTGCTTCTACAAAATTAGGACAAAATAATGAATTAGTAATCATATTAGATGGTTGCAATAATATTCAAACTATAAATTATTTAGATTCCTTATCGGAAAGAAATTTGCCTATTAAAGTTTTGCGTAATGATTCGAAAAAAGGATACGGTATTGCTAATAATATCGCAGTTGATAATAGTAAAGGCGATATTTTAGTTTTTATTAATAGTGATGTCTTTCCATTAAAGGGAAGTATAGATAAACTTGTAACTTTTTTATCAGAAAACCGTGAAACTGTAGGAGCAGCACAGGGACTTCTTATTTATCCACAAGATAATAAGGTTCAAAGTACAGGACATTTATTTCTTGAATTACAAAACAATCATATATATCAGGGAAGTTCTATCCATAATCCAGTTATTGAAAAACGTGCTAAAAGACAGGCTATAACAACAGCTTTTTGCGCTATAACAAGAGAAGTATTCCTAAAAAACGGAAAATTCAACGAATATTATTACAATGCTTATGAAGGATTTGAATTAACACTCAAAATAACCTTATCAGGTTTAAAATGTATGTACTATCCACAGGCAAAAGCTTATCATATTTGTGGTGGTACGCGTGATTCAATGGATATATCAGAAACACAACAAAGCAAATATTTCATACAAAATTGGGGAGACAAAATAGTTACTGATATAGATCAATATATTGCACCACAGCTAAATAACTTTCATCTAAAAAGGATGTATACAGTTATTATTCTTAGTCAACTGAAAGGTTGGGAAACAATTTTAAATAAATTACAATTAAATGTTAACGGGTATATAACTCTTCCCTGTTATGGTAACATTGATTTATATCAATTATTTCCATACTCTTTTTTAGATTTTGGTGGTAATTATTTGTTTATTGTTGATTCAATTAAAAACATCTCACGAAATTGTAATTGGATAGAAAATCGTAAGAGATATCATGACATTGTTATGGATTCACATGGAAATATGATAGATATGAGAGAATTAATTTAATGAAAGTACATTTGTTCAAAAATCAGAACCCCCTTTATTATAACCTTAATAAATGGAATAAATCAGAATGTCCACTTTTGCTTATAACTGGTCTCTCTGGTTCCGGAAAGACGTCATATGCAAAAAAAATAGCAAAGAAGAATAATGCCATATTTATGTCTTTTGATGTTTTAAAGTTCTATACTGAAGCACCAAAAGAAAGCCAGACAATTTTAAAATTATTTTTAAAAAAATATCCCAAAATAAAAAAGTTAGTAACTATACAATGGACTAAAACGGACGCAACATTTAGCAATGACATCCTATACAATTATTTTTGTAACACTTTTTTTGATTTTTTGATGGCATATGGTATAAAGCAAAATAAAACAATTGTATTAGAAGGAATACAATTGTTTATGCGTTTGCATCCCTCTAAAAGTGTTGGATTACCTCTTATAATTATGAGAAGTAGCAGTCTTCAGTCTTGTGTTAACAAAGCTAAACGTGACCATATATTGAGGAAAAAAAGAGCAAAGGGAATAAAGTATATTTGTCTTTTTGCTAAAGATTTATATATTTATCAAATTAAACAACTTTTTGTCTTAAACAAGTATATTTATTATCAAGAGACTTTATTTAAAAATTGTCACATAATACAATGAATTGTAGGGAGGTAACAATATGATTTGCAATGTTATTTCTAATATAATTGGAATAATCGGAGTTGTACTTACGATAGGGTCAATTATTTATAATATAAAAGAGGCGAAGAAACGTCGTTCAATAACCTGGACTGACATAAACGCTGCAGCAAATAATCTTGCAAAAGATTTAAAAAAGAAATATAAACCTGATGTTATATGTTATATATATACCCAATATAAAAAGTGGTATTTTAGTCCAATTTATTAAGGATTACTTTGACGAATATATACCAGTTATAGTAGAACAAGCCATTCAGAAAAGTTCTACTCCAGATAAAGCAGATAAAAAAAGAATTGAGGAATTGGAAAAGAACATCAAAGACATTGATAATTATTGGAAGGTAGATACAAATAAGTGGTCTGCATATGTACCTAAATCATTACTAAAATATAAAAATGATAAAATACTGATTTTAGATAATTTAGTATTGACGGGTGATTTTATTAAAACAATCACCCGTACTCTTAAAAGCAATGCATAGGAAATATAAATGCAGCGTGTATTGGTGTCACTAAAGCTGCTATTGAAGATAATACCGCTCCAGAATTTTATTAGAAAGAATTACAATATGACAATATTTATATGCCATAGAACAAATAATTATGACTTACCAAAATCTCGATTCTAATACATAAATATTTTTAGAATATTTTTTACCAAATTGAAACCATTCTATATATTGAATGGTTTCAATATTTTTCAAATTGTGCTTTAATGGTTTTTTATATGATTCACCGGCAGCACTAACATATTCTAAATTATCCGAAAGACATTTTTTCGCCAATTCTATTTCTTTTTGAGAAGCATAAATATATGCTATTAAATTGTTATATAAAAATTTTTCACGATTTTGCAAAACCATATAATTTTCCATTCTACATTCTTCAATCATTTCAATAATTTCTTGAGAAAATGATTGAGATAAAATGCACTTATCTTTGCTAATATCTAATGAGTTATTTACTCTGCTATAATCTATTATTTTACAAGCGCAATATTTCATAATTGCTTTAATATATTCGGCCACATAATTATTATCTTTCAGTTTGTCTACTATGGTTTTAAATGAAGTATAATCGGGAGTACTCCCTATTATATTAGCGTTAACAATTCTATCAATCTGACAGATTAGATATCTGCGTACATATATATCCTTATACTTTTTAAATGTTTTATTAGCAATATTAAAAATCCTATATGATAACTTAGGGTTTCGTGCCATATTGCCACGTGCATAATCCATTATTATCGTTGCTATTTCAGCATCATAATTTAAGCCATATAAATCAGAGAATTTTTTCAAACCAGCAAGACCATCTCTGTATGTTTTCTGTGCTAATTTAAATTCATCCTGTAACAACAAAGTAACCATACGTCGATTAAAACATGCTTCATATGCTTTTCTGAATCTTCCCAACATATCTTTTGTTAGATTATTCATAAACATATTTTCTAAATCAAACTGATACATTTTAGAATCTTCAATAATTCCTTTCAAATCCATGCCCCAAAATTTTTGATTTAACAGAGAAATCTGTGCCTCATATTTCTCAAAACTTCCCATTGATTCATTTTTAACAATTTTCTGCAAAATTTCCGCTACACGATATTTATTGTCACAATGTACAAGACAATCAGCATACAAATAAACGTAGTATTTGTCTTTCTTTGTTAACTTCTCTTTTTTTGAAATGTTATTATAGAATAATTCTGCAAAAACAATAGCTGTTCCATATTGTGAACTGTTAATATATTTTAACATTAGTTCTTGAATTGTTTTATTATAATAGTTAAAAAATCTTTTTCCACATTTACAAATAATAGAAAGTAAATAATTTGTGTCAAAATCCGGAGTATTTGACTCTAATAAATATTTAAAAAAATCTCCGGTTTTTCTATTAAACTCTTTTCCACTTCTTAATTTTTTATAGTTTTCTATCAGATAATCATGAAAAGGAACAATAATATTTTTTCCAATTACTTTTATACAGTTGTTTTCTTTAAGTTTTCTTAAATCATTTTTCAAATCATTATTATTGAAAAAAGGATATTTATATAAAATTCTTCTATTAATCCCTTTTCTAAAAAAATATATAATATCCAGAAGATAATATTGTTCTTTTAAATCTTTAAATTTTTCCTGAAATATTAATTCGTTATCGAATAATTTTATGTAATAATCTAGTAATTCTGTATTACTTATCTCAGATTTTGTTTCAAATAAATGTTTACAATTTGATAAAACTTCATTAAGAATTAATAAGTTCGAAGGCAACTCTCTCACAATAGTTTCGGATATATCCTTGTCTTTTAAGTTAAATGTTGTGGATAAAGTTCCCTTAATGTCCTTAGAACTTAGTTTATCTAGTTCAAATTTATTGCTTATATTGTTTGATATAAATTTTTCCAAACTAGTATCTTTAAATTCATTTTTTCGACTGGAAAATATAAATATATTATTATTTTCTGAATGCAATTGTTGTTTAACTAAAATTTTTAAGAATTTACTTTGACTTCCATCCAGAAATTGAACATCATCTAATAATAAAATTCTGAAATGCTTATTCTTTTTTGAATTAATAAATATAGAATTTCTCTTTTTTACCAATTCCATAATTGTAGCCTTTGCCAAATTTGCGTCAAAACAACCGTTTAATATATCATCTAATATCTTCGTATCAAAGCTATTTTGAACATTATATGTTAAGCAAAATTTTTTGAGATTAGCAAGGCTATAATTCCAAAATAAATTTCCATATTGGATAAAAATGACAATTCTACATAATAATAAGTAATTAATATTGCTGTTTGAATTTTTTTCGAATGTAACAAGCGTAATATCATTATCTAAACAATAATTATGAGATATCTTATTTAAAATATAACTTTTTCCCATTCCACTATTGCCATATATAGATATAAAATAATTACCTATACTATAGTCGAAATTATCAATTAGGCTTTTTATTTTCCACATTATATTTAATTGCTTATAAAAGACAATATCCAACTGATTATTTCTTTTAATTATAATTTTTTGTGTAACATAGAAATAGGAGTTGTTTTCAGTTTTTAATTCAATATTAACAGTATTTCTATACTCTCTTTTAGCTTTGACCATAAAAGACACGATATTAAGACCAGGTTTTATTTCGAATTTATTTGGATTATCATAATATTCATTTTCCAATATAGAAAGAGGAGAATCTTTTTCCAAACATAATTGTCCTTCACTCGTTTGGGTAGCAAAAATTAGGCAATTTAATATAAATGTGTCATCAACAATCATATTACTTTTTTTGTAATTTGGTTTAAAATCTAATGATATGGGTTCAAAAAAAGAAACTTTTCTTATCTCCAATATTTGTTCATTTGAAATAGTTGATACGTTTAGCTCTTCATCAAAATAGTGCTTATATCTTTCCGCATTAAGGGTTAACCAGTTTGACAGTTGTGCTTCCAATACAAAAGAAAGTTTTATTCCTTTCATTTTAGCCCCTAAGTACATTCGTTCAATTAATGGTTCAGGGATATTACCATTTGTAACAAAAATAATTAATTCAACTTTTCCATCTATTAAACCAGATAAAATTGTCGGATCTAAATCTTTCCGTGTCAAACTGGTATTTTTATCCTTTTTATATTTTGCTTCTCCCCAAATATTAAGTAATTCGTTTTCTAAAGTATGAAAATCTCGATTTCCATCTCTAGTTCTTGCAGTAGGTTTCCATTTATAATCTGAATAGTATTTGCTTACATATTCTAATGCCATATCTTCAAACTTTTCAGCAGCTTTATTTCTTTTAAATTTTTCATATAAAATTTCCCAATCAATCATTAAAATTTCTCCATATATAAATGATATTGTATAAGAACAAATAATAGATAATCAGCTATTATCCATCATTAATATAATACTACACATTTCAGCAATTTACACCCAATTTTTTTACAAATAACTTTTACATTTTTCATTTTATACTTTTTTCTTCTAAAAAGACATTTTTCTCTCTATTAATATACATTTTTCTTATTTTTTTACCAAAAAATCAACTTTCTGAAAAAAATCTAATATTCTCCCATACACCATATATGATATAGTCAATAACTTACAAAGGACTATTTACTATGGATAAAATCAGACAAGCCTTAAAAACAACATATAACTATTCAGATTATGAATTGGAATTAGTAAAGTATACATTACTTTCCATTGCATCTGAATTTAGCAAGATACTATTGCTATATATTTTTTACATTATTATTGGTAAAGTTTTAAGTTTTACCGTATTTATATTTTTATTATCATTAATTAGATTTAACAGTGGTGGCTTTCATTGTAAACATTATACAACCTGTTTGCTGTTAACTTTCGTGATATCTTATCTGGCAGTAGTTATCCTTCCACAATTGATAACTCCGGATATCTTATTTATTCAAATTATTACTATTGTCTGTATCATAATTAACTATTACATTGGTCCAATAGTTTCACCTCTTAGACCATCTCCAAATGGCGTATTGTTAAAACACTGTCAGAACAATAGTTTTCTTATTATATTTGCTTTTTTTATAATAGTTAGCATTTTCAATAGCCATAGCATAATATATCAATATTTAATTATTGGCTTTTGGACTATCATATTACACACATGTCAAATGATGTTTGCTAAAATTCTAATGTTCAAAGGAGGTCGTAAAAATGTTTCGTAAAAAATTAAGTTTATCTTGTATGAACAAAATCTGTTGTTCATGCCTTGTATTAATGTCATTTATTCATTTTTCAGGTGTAAGTTTTCTGCTTTTTGGCGAAAGAAATTTTCCCACACCAATAGAACACTAATGCCAGTTTTCCACTTTGTGTACTACCACTCCAGCCGCGCTTTACTTCGAATCCGCTCCCTACGGTCGCTTCTTCTCAGTAGAGGGCTGCGCCCTATAAATAAAAGAAAGAGACCATCCTCGCTTATGCAAGCATAACGATTATGGTCTCTTTCTTTTATTTGCACGGCTTTAGCCTAACTATTTCATCTGTTTTGCAACCTTAGTTGTAGGTTGTTTTTATAATCTGATAAGTTATGATATCTTTTAACAAATAATCTTGTTAAATAATCTATATTAACACACTTTATTTTGTCATATAGAACATATTAATTTTTTTCATAAACCAAAATTAATATTATTTTTTCAAATTTATTTTTTTATTGTACTTCTTAATTATAACATATTATTAATGTTTTTGGTTCGCTTTTTTAATTTTGGTTTACTAATTCTTTCGCATTTACATCTAATGTAAACTTTGCCAACTCCGATTCTTTCATCTCTCCCATAACTTCTGTATATATGTCAATGGTTGTTGAATACGTTGCATGCCCCATTACAGACTGTACAACTTTTGGATTAATTCCAGCTTCAAAGCATCTGGTGCAAAATGTTCGTCTCAATGCATGTGGACTTACCGGTTCCATATATTCCGGAGATTTGTTTTCCTTCACTGCCCTTGAACCTTCTTCAAGGTTATACGCCTTAACAGACTTATTGATAACCTTTTGAGCATTATGCCTTATCATTGGACTTCCCATTGAAGTGGTAAATACTAAATCTGTAAATTCTCCTTCACCGCTTCGATATCTGTCTCCCAAATTTTCCTTTGTCTGGTCCTGCTGTTTTTTCTGAACAAGCAACTGCTCCTCCACATCACCCATAAAAGGAATATCCCTTACTGAATTCTGTGTCTTTGTTGGTGACATTCTCATTAATTTCTCTCCATATTCATAATTGCAAGTCAATGCTCTTTGAACATGAATTACTTTATTTTTGAAATCAATGTCACCCCATCTTAATCCTCCTACCTCCGAAACTCGAAGTCCCGTCTGAAGCATAATTTTTATCATTGGATAAAAATAAGATTGATTTGTTCTTACTGACTCTAAAAAATCATTCTGCTCCTTAACAGTTAAAAATCTTCTTTTGCTTGTAGTTCGTTTCCAGGGTACTATAATGTCAAAGCAAGGATTTTCCTGTATGTATCTGTTATTCTTGGCCGATTCCAAACACTCCCTGACACGTCCAAGAGCTTCCCTAAGTGTAGATGGTGCTTTTCCTTCATCACTTAACTCTTTTAAGGTTTTCTGTATGTGAATGTTTCTAATATCCGCCAAATACATGTCACCAATCTTTTTTCCAAAAGTGGACTTATATTTGTTTCTCATTGGATAAATCGAATTCCTGCATATGCATGGTTCCTTATACGTGGTAAACCACTTGTCAAACCATTCATCCAGTGTAATCCTTGCACCTTCCAGATATGGATTATCCATACACTTTATCTTAAATTCAAACTCCAGCATTACTTCCGTCAGATTTTTTCCTGACACTCTTATTGTTCTTCCATGAATCATCTTTCTGGCTTCATATGTGCCACCAGCTAATCTTCTCACATACTTTGGAAGTTCTTCTGTAGTTTTCTTTACTGTCTTACTCATATCTTTTAATCCTCCTAAAAAGATGAGTCGATATTCGTAAAACAATTTCACAAGAAAATTATAGCAAACTTCGCATATCGACTCAATCAAAATATTATTTACTTTTTACCTTTTTGCCTCTTTAATAAGCCACTCATCTAAAAGCTTTTTTACAACATAACTTCGATTTCCAATATGTATCACAAAATCGTGTTCATGCTTCTTTAAAAAAGCTCTTGCATTTGTTTTTCCAATACGCAAATATGAGCAAACCTCATCAAGATTCATTACTGCAGACTGCTCTTCGTTTTGCATGTCTGTCATTGTTTCCACCTCCTGCAAATACATCTAAACTGTCTATTACAGAAATAAATGTTCTTATTAACTGTTCACTTGTTTCCACTGGCAATGATTTTAACTTGTCAATCATTACCACCATTCTCTGTGAGCTAATTCCAAGAATTGTATTTGGATCGGTATTATATAAATCTGCGAATTTACAAAGCATTTCCACTGTAAGGTTTCTGCTACCTCTTTCCAGCTGCATTATGTGTGATTCGCTTTTATCAACAATGTCACTGACCTCTCCTGCTGATAATTTATTTTCTATTCTTAGCTGTCTTAAATTAACTCCTGTTTCAATTTTGTCATATTTCATCTTGCTACCTTCTTTTTAATAATATTTATTATAAATGGTAACTTACATCTACATAGTCATCACGTCTGAATGTCTATGGGCTTTGTGATTATCACAACCGAGAAACGCCTTATCAAAACTCTTACCCGATAGTTGTTTCTTTTTATCTGACCGTCGCCAGTATAAATCTGCCTCGCTATAATACTACTCTAACCACAAAGCCTGCATTAATCACGGCGCAGTGCAGATTAAAAACCAAATATATGGTAGAAACTTTTTCTATGCATTTGTAAGTTAAGCCTTGGGTTGGTACCTCAATGACTATGCACTTATTTTAAGATTTTTGTGAGGGTAATTAAATCGAGGATAATACGAAAAGAGGTATGAAAATAGTACGAACAAACTAACTACTTCTGATTGTTTATTAAATAATGTATATACTTTAAATTTTTTAGTAGCAACACTTTAATAATATCTTTTTAACGAGTCCACCATAATTGATTATTTTTTGTGAATACCAAATCTGATATAAACTTTTCAAAAGGAATTATAATTTACATTAAAAAAGACAGATTTTTTAATCTGTCTTATAAATAAATATTATTTTACTAATTGTACATACCAATCTTGTGGAAAACCTATATGCTTTAACGATATATCATGCTCATATTCTTCCACAATTGAGTTTAATTCAACCAAAAATGAATTATTCCACTCATCTTTGTCTGGATACAGCAACTTTAAAACCAATATTTGTGAAAATAATTTTCTATTTCC
>ENA-OQID01000852-OQID01000852.1-human-gut-metagenome-genome-assembly--contig:-NODE-852-length-14152-cov-5.336696_pt1 | contig 14152 bp, 10 predicted proteins | sample MGYA00242567_ERZ504727 | MGnify/ENA primary metagenome ERZ504727 (study PRJEB26092, sample SAMD00036215) | human gut metagenome | host: Homo sapiens | study: EMG produced TPA metagenomics assembly of...
ATGTTCACCCGCGGCCAGACCCAGGTGCTGACCACCTGCACCCTGGGCGGCACCAAGGACAACCAGCTGATGGACGACCTGACCGACGAGCAGACCAAGCGCTATATCCATCACTACAACTTCCCGCCGTACTCTGTGGGCGAGGCCCGCGCACCGCGCAGCCCCGGCCGCCGCGAGATCGGCCATGGCGCACTGGCAGAGCGTGCTCTGGTGCCCGTGCTGCCCTCTCTGGAAGAGTTCCCCTACACCATCCGCTGCGTGTCTGAGGTGCTCTCCTCCAACGGTTCCACCTCTCAGGCATCCATCTGCGGCTCTACGCTGGCCCTGATGGATGCAGGCGTGCCCATCAAGGCACCCGTTGCCGGCATTTCCTGTGGTCTGATCACCGAGGGCGACCGCTGGATGACCATGCTGGACATTCAGGGCGTGGAGGATTTCCACGGCGATATGGACTTCAAGGTGGGCGGCACCCGCAAGGGCATCACTGCCATCCAGATGGACATCAAGATCGACGGCCTGACCTACGACATCATTGCTGAGGCTTTCGAGAAGTGCCGCAAGGGCCGCCTGTATATTCTGGACGAGATCATCAAGCCGGTGATCGCAGAGCCCCGCCATGAGCTGAGCCGCTACGCACCCAAGATGTTCAGTATGATGATCCCCACCGATAAGATCAAGGACGTCATCGGTAAGGGCGGCAAGGTCATTCAGGACATCTGCGCTACCTGCAACTGCAAGATCGACGTGCAGGAGGACGGCCATGTGTTCGTCTCTGCTGTGGATCAGGAGGACGCAAAGCGCGCCATCTTTACCATCAAGACCATTGTGGAGGACCCCGAGATCGGTGCCATCTACAAGGGCAAAGTGACCCGCCTGATGAACTTTGGTGCCTTCGTTGAGATCGCACCGGGCAAGGAAGGTCTGGTGCACATCTCCAAGCTGGACACCAAGCGTGTGGAGCGCGTGGAGGATGTGGTGGCTGTGGGCGATGCCATCGTGGTCAAGGTGACCGACATCGACCAGCAGGGCCGCATCAACCTGAGCCGCCGCGATGCCATTCTGGCGCTGGAAGCCAAGCGCGCCGAGCAGGCACAGCAGCAGTAAACCCTGACTGCATAAAAGAAACCGAAAAAGAGGACCCGATGCAGATGCATCGGGTCCTCTTTGTTGTATCAGAATAAAATTATACTGTGCGGTATTTGCGATCCAGCGCCCAGCCGAATGCAAACAGCACCACACCGCTGACAGCCAGCACCGGCACGGGCCAGTTCAGCTGACCGGTCTGCGGCAGACCGCTCATTGCCGGGTTATCCGGGTGGCCCGGCAGAACGGGGCTGTCTGGATTACCGGGTGCTGCCGGATGATCCGGATGGCCCGGAGCCACGGGATTGTCCGGATTACTGGGAGAGACCGGGTTATCCGGGTTGTCCGGCGGGGTAGGCGTATCAGGATGATCGGGCGTATCCGGCGGCGTAGGCGGGGTAGGGGGCGTAGGCGGCGTGTCCGGCTTGGTGGGGGTGTAAGCACCCACCTTGGGGCTGGCATCCACCGTATAATTCCACTTGCCATCCTCCGCCATGGGCAGAGAGACAAGGAACGGATTGATCGGCTCATAGCCCTTGGAAGCCTCGGTCTGCACGATCAGATACAGGCCCAGCTCCAGACCACGGAAGGTCACGTTGCCGTCCGCATCAATGGTCTTTGTGGTGCCCTCGGCGCTTTGGGGCAGATACTCCTGCAGCTGAGCCGCAAGGGTGCTGTCGGTCAAATCACCCAGCGCAATACCGCAGCCGTAGAAATCGCCGCAGTATTCGTAGCTCAGGTTGCCGTTTTGGCGCTTTACCTCGGCCACACGGTACAAAGTGAGCTCGCCGCCGCTCAGCGCCTTATCGTTGGCGCTGTCGTACAGCGTAACGCGGATGGTGCCGGTAGTGGGATTGCCGCTGCTGTCCACCAGCTTGATGTTTGCGCTGGTGGCAAGGGCAGGCAGCGCACTTGTTACCAGAAGGCACAGCACCAAAAGCAGGGCCGCAGCGTGCTTTTTGAGATCAGTGCGTTTCATGTTTTTCACCTCTTGTAGATTTGCGTTTGCGGTTGGAGAACAGCAGCCAGAGCAGCAGCACCAGCAGCAGGGGCAGTGCCATGATGGGAGCTGTGATGATCGGTTCGATCTTGATGGCATCGGCTGTTACACGGATGTGCTTGAGCTTGTCCGGCGTTTCGATGCGGCGTCCCCGCACCAGAAGGCGGTGGGAGTTGATGCCGTAGGGGGTGCAGGTCATCAGGGTGACGTAATCCTTGCCGTCCACCACCTTGAGGTTGTCGGTCTCGGTGGGCAGTACAATGGAGATCTGGTCCACCTCATAGGTCAGCACCCGGTCCAGCACCGTGATGGTGAAGGTGTCGCCCACTTCCAGCTGGTCCAGATTGGTGAACAGCTTGGCGCTGGGCAGGCCGCGGTGAGCCGAAATGACCGCGTGGGTGCTCTCGCCGCCCACCGGCAGGCTGGTGCCCTCCAAGTGGCCTGCGGCGATCTGCAGCACGCCATCGCTGGTGCCGTGGTAGATGGGCAGCTCCACACCGATCTTTTCAATGGTGATGTAGCCCATAATGCCGGTGCCGGTCACATCCAGCGTGCTTTCGTAGGTGGGAAAGCGCTGCGGGAAATACAAAGCGTCCGGATCGGCAGCGATCTGCGCATTGAACGCATCTGCCGCCTCGAAATAGGCGCTGTAGTCGGCATCGGTCAGATTGTCCACATCCTCGGCATAGGTGGCCACAGCACGGGACTGATGCAGCTGGTTGACGTAATCGCTGAGGGTGGGGTATAACATCACGGATAGACCCACGAAAAAGACGAGGATCAGGATGATGGTGCTTTTGTTCTTTTTCATGGGCTACTCCCTAATGTTATAAGGATAGGAGCGGGGGCCTTGCGGCCCCTTTGCTCCGGGTTCTTGGGGGAAATGGAGCTTACTTGTTCTCCATGCGCTTCTTGGTGACCAGCAGAACGATGGCCGCAACCATCAGGCCGCCGCCGACCACATAGAACAGGGTAGTGCCGATGCCGCCGGTGGAGGGCAGGGTAATGCCGCCGGCTTTTATGTTGACGATATCATTCGTCAGGTTGGAGCCTTCAAGATTAACCTGATCATTTCTGGAGTGGTCTGCTTTGATGGTCACTGGGATTACTTTGCAGGCACTGTAACCGGCAGGAGGGGTGGTCTCCTTCAGGTAGTAAGTACCGGCGTCCAGACCCTTAACATTGAACTGACCATCTTTGTTAGAGAGCATCTCAACGCCTTTACCCTCAGTGCTAAAGTCGCGAGAGTAAGTGCCGTCATCATTCATTTTGAGCTTGATCTCATCTTCAGCATTGCAAGCTTCATTGCTGTACAGACGGAAGCCAGCGCCCTCCAGCTTGTTGTTCTCGTTAACTTCATCGCGGTACTTGGTGTTGTTCAGCTGGTAGGTGTACACATAGACTGGAGTGCTTTCGGGAGTTTTACCAATGGATGACTCGTCTTGGGGATTGTTGGAATAGGTGAGATAAACTTTATTTATGTTACTAGTACCACCGCCTGCAGTATTGACAGAGGCTTTTTCGTTCAGGTGTGCAGTATAGGTGACCTTAATAGTAGCGCCGTTATTCAAATCAAGCCCTGCTACACAGGTCTTGACATCAGGAATTTCTACCTCAAAATAGTTTTGACTATCAAGCTTGTCAGTATTAATGGTATACTTCGAAGGATCGGTGATAGTATAGGTGATGTCATTGGATTCAATGACTACACTATAGGGTCCGTCATAAGTAATGCCCTCGGACAGGGTATCATGAAAGATAACCGAGTACTTATCATAGTAATCGTAAGCATGGTTAGTGCTGTCGGGCAAGGTAGCGGTCAGCTGGAACTGGAACTTTTCGTTGATTGCATGGTCAGCGCTGGAACCAAAACCTCCTGTGCTGGTGCCATCCGGATTGTCATAAACTTTCTTCTCAACAGTGGGCTTTTCGGCCTTAGGCGTAATTGGAACGTTCCAGTTTCCTTTGGTAACCATCAGCAGGAAGGAATTGTAGGAATGATAGGAATCGTCTTTGGAAAAGTCGGTAGTATCAACGAACAGATAATAACCTGCCTTGGCCTCGGGAATGGTGAGGGCATTGCTACCAGCTCGAACGACGTATGTCGGGTTTGCATCATTCGAGTAGAGATAGTGGCATACAAAACGCGCGAAAGCGATGCTGTAATCATCGGAATCATGCCATTGGCTGATAACCGCAAGAACTTCCTGAGCAGATTTGGCATTGGTAAACAGAGGGCCGATATGATCAGCTTCCCTCAATTTGTTCAGAAAATCATCAGAATTATTGATGATGTTGCTGCCCCAATCAACGTTGGAAATCTTAAAGTCTTTAATATTATTACCCTCAACATCACCCTTGAAGATCTGGAAAGCGCTGTAAGTGTGATGTGAGTCGACGTCCCCCTCACTGTTTTCTGCAAACGCCGGGATCGCCATGGCGCACACCATGGCAACTGCCAGCAGTGCGGCCAGCAGCTTTTTGATTACTTTCTTCATCATGATTTGCGAAAGTCTCCTTTCAAGTTTTTCTGATTCCTATTTTCAGGGTCTGCTTCCGGCGCAGAATCAATTTTGCCGCCGTGTCAGGAAGGATGCAGGCTTTTTAACGTGCCCCCCTTTCGCGTCTGCGCTTTCTGCAAACCCCGCACACCAGAGCGGCAAGCATCAGCGCACCGCCGCCTGCTGTATACAGTTTGGTACCGGCCCCGCCGGTAGAGGGAAGTTCGTAGTCGGACGGATCGGCCTGACTGGTGATCACAAGGCTGTCGGTTTTTACCGACTCTTCGGCATCATCGCTGATGGGCGTATCCAGAATCCTGATGTTATTGATTACTTCACCGTCAACAGCCGTTTCGCCAACGTCCTTCAGCTTGACGGTGTAGCGGATAGAATAGGTGCCTGCGGCAATGGGGGAACCGGCAGAACCCAAGGTGATCTTGCGCTCACCATTATCATCTTCCCAAGTGATGCGGAGCGTTGTATCGTCTTCTTTCATGCTGAGCTGGAGCGAGTCTTCGACATATTCGGCGGTTACGCCGGTGGGCAGGGTCATGCTGTCCGCAAGCGTCAGCGGGCCGGCCTGTTCGTTCTTGACCACAAGCGTAACAGTGTAATCCAAGTAGGCATCGCTGCCATCGTAGTGCGGGTCCTTCACGCTCTGGTTAAGGTCATAGTTCTTATCGTCTTTTTGATCCTCATCGGGGGTTTCATCCGGGTTGATGGTGATATCAAGGGCGTAATCTTTGTTGACCTCGATCAGATTAAAGCCGCTGCTGGTGACCTCGCTCTGGTTCCACTGGAAATTGAAGGCAATGTTGCTGGTGACCTTGGCATCGGAAGTATCCGCGCCTGCGTCTTCCGCTTCTTTCTGCTTGATATAGTTTTGGTCGTACCGCAGCACGGCGTACCAGCAGCCGTCATTCCCCTTGAGCAGCCGGTAGCTGCCGCAGGTGTCATAATTGCCGGTATCTTCCAGTTTGCCGGAGATAAGCTCGTCGTTCAGCACATCAAAGCTCTTGGGCAGCTTAACATGGACACAGTAGTCGTTGTCCTGGATCTCTTTGGCCGGGATATCTGTGACGGTAAGGCTGCTGTGCAGAAGCTCCGAAATGGTGGTGACGTTGGTATCCTCGTATTCAGTGCCATTCTTGCGCTGCACCTTCAGAGCAGTGAGGTAATCCAGTGCATCCAGACCTTTGATGGTGGTAATGGCATCTGCGTCATCTTCAACTTTGTAATCCGGCGTAGCAACGCCGTAATCGGCCTGCTGCGCATTTGCCACAGACACCAGCGTTGTTACCTGCGAAGCATTCAGCGTGACTTCAGCCACCTTGCCATCCACATCGCCGGAGATCACGGTCAGGGTGCCGAAATCTTCGTCCACATCGCTCACGATGCCAACGGTGCTGGCATCCACGGTGTATTCCTCAATGTGGGGCGCGGTGTCGGTGGTGGCCGCAGCATCCATGGAGAGCAGGGCAATGTCGGCATCGGCGGAATCATCCTGCACCTGCAACGGCTGGCTTTCCGCGGCCACAGCCTTGGTCACGGTGCCATTGTAAATGACGATATCACCGGGCATTGCGGCATCAGACGGCAGATCACCGTCAAAATCCATGGCATAGCCGCTGCCGGTCTCTTCGTTGTACAGCGCGCTGCGCAGCTGGCTGTGCAAAGACAGCACGCTGGAAACCTGCGGGATAGCGCTCTGGGGGATATCGGCATATTTCAGGCAGTAGGAAAGGAACATCACGTCCCATGGGCCGTAGTCGTTGCCGTAGTCGTTGCCGTAGCGGGTGTAGTGGCGCACGGTCTCGCCGTCGGCATCGTCCAGCTGGAAGTTGCGCTCGCTCTGCTCATAGCCCAGCTGGCTCTCGGCTACGGCCAGCAGGTCGTCGGCCCAGTTGCCGCTCAGCGTGGTGCCGGTCTGTGCCAGCCATTCGTCCTCGTCCTGCATGTCGTCCAGCGGGTCGGACAGGCAGTTCACCGTGTGGTGATGCTCCGGCAGGTCGCAGACCAGCACTTCCTCGTAGCAGGCATCGGTGTGGTGGTGCACCGGGGTCTCGATCACAGGATCGACCACCACGGGCTTTGCGGCCACCGGCTCCTCAAACAGGGCCACCGGGTCATAATCGGGGTTCACTTCTTCTACAAGCTCGCCCTCTTCCAGACCGCACACCAGCTCATAGGTGGTGGTGTAGCAGCTGTCGTCGTGGGTGTGCTCGAATTTATCGCAGATGAAGGTGACACCATCCTCATCAAAACAGCTGTCGTCGTGGGTGTGCTCTTCTTCCAGGCAGGTCAGCTCCTGCACTTCCTGGTAGCAGTCGTCGGTGTGCTCATGGGGCACAAAGATGTACTCCGGCTCTGCGGAATGGGCTGCAATGCCGGGATCATCCGCATCCACGCCGAACGCATCATCATCCATGTCGAATGTATCATCAAAAGACATGCCGTCGTCCGTCATGGTGGCGTTCCAGTCCTCCGGTTCGCCTTCCTCATAGCCGCACACCAGCTGCTTTTCATAGCAGGCAGCGGTGTGCTCGTGCTCCAACTCGCCGCACAGATAATCGGCCGTCTTGGCAATGCCCACGCCGTGCAGCTGCCAGTTCACGAACAGGCTGGTGGTAAGCGCCAGTGCCAGCAGCAGCGCAGTATAGCGTCTGGCGCGCTGGTGGTTCCGACGGAACTTTTTCTGATATTCTTTCACAATATCCCGCATGATTCCTAAACCTCCTTAGTGGATCAACGAGAAGTTGGACAAGGGCCATACCCGCAAAAAAACCTTGCCTACGATCTGACTTTTTTCCACACAGCCGATCACACTGCTGCGGCTGTCAATGGAGGTGGCCCGATGGTCACCCAGTACGAAATACCGGTTTTCCGGCACCTGATAGGGAAATTTGATGTCGCATTCGCCCAGAGCCAGTTCATCTACATAGGGCTCATCCAGCGTCTGGCCGTTCACAGTGACCACACCGTCCTCGTCCAGTTCGATCACATCACCGGGCAGGCCGATGATGCGCTTGAGCAGAAGCTTGTTCTGCCAGTAAAATCCGCAAAGGTCGCCGGTCTTCATGTCGCTGTCCTTGACCAGCAGAATGATGTCCCGGTCCTGCAGAGTGGGGTTCATGCTGTCGCCGGAGACCTGCAGCACCGGCAGAAACAGGGTGGCCAGCAGCACGGCAACGGCCGCGACCACCAGCAGCGTGTAGACCGTGCTGCGCAGCACCCGCATATAACGGCTGCGGTAGGCCAGACGTTCGCGCTCTGCTTCCACCTCTGCTGTGGATGGAATGGGCGTGAACCTGATCTTTTGCTCTTTCATTTGGCACGCTCCTCCGGCAGGAATTCCGTGCTGTGATAGCCGTCCAGCAGTTCGCTGGCCCGGCGGTCAAAAGCGGCCCGGCGCTGCTGGATCTCCTGCTGCGTCCGGGCAAGCATTGCCTTGCAGTCCGCTTCGGTCTGGGCGCGCTTGCGTGCGGCGGCTTCCGTTTCCGCGTCGCACTGCTGCTGGGTACGGGCCTTCAGGTTCGCAGCCTCGGTCTGTGCCTGTGCAAGGATCTGCTGGGCTTCGGCTTCCGCCTGAGCGCGCAGAGCGCTGGCAGCGGCATCGGTGTTTTTGTTTGCTGCGAGCACCGATGCAACGTATTCATCAGCCGCAGCCTGCGCCGCTTCAAACACCTTGTTCAGCTCCAGTGCAGCCTGCGCAATGGAACCTGCGTTTTCAATATGGATCTGCCGTTCCTGCAGCTGGGCAGACAGGGCAGCGTTTTCTGCCCGGAGCCGGTCCTCGCTCTGCTTGAGCGCCAGAATGATCTCGACTAATTCGGTGCGGCGCATGTGCCGCAGTTCACGGTCTGGCATAATGATCGATTTCTCCCGCAAAAAGTGGTCGGATTGGGCGAACGAAAACTTTCGACAAATACGAAAATTTTCGCACCACAAAACCACATTTGATATATCAGTTTTCGGCGTGAAAACGCCAGTTTGATGAATGACCTTCCACCTTATATGTTAGCACAGTATGCGTAACAAAAGCGTAACAAGAATGCCTTTTCCGTGCATTTTTTTGCCAAAGCCAAAGAAAAATTGTTTCTTTTGATGTAAACGATTAAAATGCGTTAAAAACAAAAAGAACTGTCCCCACAACGGAGACAGTTCTTGAAAAACAGATGAAAATAGAAGCCGGATCAGAAGCTCTTCAGCAGATCGCCCAGAGTCAGGAAGGACTGGTAGATCACGTTGACATTGTTGATGATGGAGCTTGCACCGGAGAAGATGCGGGCAATGGCGTTGAACACCTTACCGACATTCAGGAAGCTGTTGTAAGCGTCGCGGGCACCACCGTCCAGATAGACCATTTCCTCTTCGCTGATGGAGGCATAGTTTGCGGGCAGTTTCATAGTAGACATGGAGATTTTCCTTTCTATTGATAAAATTGATACAGTGTGTGGAAAGACTTAAATAAAGGCAGCCACGGCCAGCGTGGTGATCAGAGCACCGGCTACCGTCAGAACGCTCAAAATCGGGCCGTCATCGTATTCCTGCGCGGTCTGTTCCGGCTGAGCGGGCGTGGATGTGCTGGTGGAAGTGGTGGCATTTTTCACGGTCCAGTGTGCGTACACAGTGGTATCACCGGTAAACACCGTAGAGGTGCTGATTTTTGTGCCGCCCACCGGCTCGGTATACCAGCCGTCAAAGGTGTAGCCTTCCAGCGCAGGCTGCGCGGGCAGGGCACTGAGTTTGCCGCTCAGATTGGTGGTGACTGCCACAGCGGAGCTGCTGCCGCCCATGGCATCCAAACCAATGGTGTAGACCTGCGAATCCTTGTCTTCTGCGGCAAAGGCAGAGGGCAGTGCACAGCAGAGCAGTGCAGCGCTGAGCAGACCGAGGACCAGTATTTTCAAGATCTTTTTCATATGACTCCTCGCTTTCCTGACGAATTGGGATGTGGTGCCTGCCGGGAACGGAAACACCAGAACAGACCTCGATGTCCCCGCCATGAGGCAGTAGACGAAAAAGCCGGGAAGAGGAGGTTTATTCAATCCTATATTTACCACATATAGTGTAACAAAAGCGCAACAAAATGGGCGTATTCTGTTGTTATGATGAAAAAATTGGTTTTTCACAAATTGCAGGCTGCAAAAGGCGGCACAGAGCCGCCGCAAAAGCGGAAAAGTGGAACCTTCCCCTTGTGGAAAAACAAAGAATATGGTATAATATCTTGCACGATGCGCCATCGCCAAGCGGTAAGGCAGGGGACTTTGACTCCCCCATCGTAGGTTCGACTCCTGCTGGCGCAACCAAAAGCCCCGTCATCCTGAAAAGGCTGACGGGGCTTTTTGCATCACTTTTCCACAAAATGCGGCTGAACGGTGCAAAGCTCAGCGGCGGCGGATCTTTCTGGTGGGCTTGCGGCGGTTCCAGTTGTTCAAAAGGACCCACGCAAAGTAGATGATGATGGAAATAATACTCAATGTTATTACAACTTTGAGGTACAGACTGCCCAGAAACTCCCGGAACCGGGCCACCGTGAACAGCAGCGGGTTCAGGCTGACATCCTGCCCGGCGATCAGGTCCACCACGCCGATGGTCTCACCGGCCAGCTTCAGCTCCACGGTACCCACCACATCGCCCTGCTGGACAGGGGCACACACGGAATCCGGCAGGTGGAAATATTTCTGGGTCACGCTGCCGTCGCCGGTGGAAGGCAGCAGGGTCATCATGCTGTCGGCGGGATACAGCTGCAGGGAGCTGGTATCGGAGGAATACTTCACCGGGATCTCGGCCAGCGTAAGGTCGGTGTCCAGTGCGGCCTGAATGGAAAAGCTGTCGAACACCCAGTCCATCAGCTTCACGGTCTCGCACAGGGCCGGGCGACGGTTGGCGTAGCCGAAATCGTCGCAGGTGTCCGGGCTTTGCATCACGCAGAAAATATAGGTGGCACCATCCTTATTGGCCCATGAAACATAGCTCTGATTGCCACTGTCGCTTTTGAATGCGGTCACATCGCACATGCCGCCCTGCATGGCGCTGCGGTAGTATTTGCCGCCGCTGGATTTGCTCAGCGCGGCATTCTGGCTGACCAGAACAGACGAAGAACGGTGTTTTTCTTTGGCGGGCATGGTAAAGCTGGGCGCACCGGAAACCTCCACAAAGGCATCAAAGCTCATCAGATAGCGCAGGATCAGGTACATATCCACGGCACAGGTCACGTTGCCGCTGTCAATGCCGCAGGCATCCGTCCAGGTGCTGCCGGTGGTGCCGATGCGCTGGGACAGGGTGTTCATCTGGCTCACCCAGCCCGCGAGGTCGCCGCCGGAAAGGGCATAAGCAAGGCCCATGGCGGCTTCGTTGGCGTTGCGGGTCAGCATGGCGTACATGGCTTCGCGGTAGGTAAAGGTCTCGTTGGAGCGCATATCGGCGTTGTTGGTGTTATAAACGTAATCCGAGATGGCAAAGGGCATCTGGAAGGTGTCGTCCAGATGGTCGGCATAGTTGGTCAGCAGCAGGGCAATGGTCATGTACTTTGTCAGACCACCGGCGGATACCTGCTTTGTGCTGTCCTTATCATAGACAATGATATTGGTATCAGTGTTGACGATATAGGCACTCTGTGCCTGCACCTGATAGACCGGGGTGGGGTCGAACATAGCCCCGGCGGGCAGCACAAGGCAGCTGAACAGGACAGCGAACGACAAAACCAGCGCAAAAATACGTTTCATGTGGACAATTCCTTTAAAAAGCGATAATATAAAACAACAGGCAGCACGGCACAAGCGCCGTGCGCCGGGTAAGAACGAGATCACAGCGGAAGGCTGTATTCTTTATAATAACAGGTTTGGCGGGGTGTGACAAGGCTTATTGTGCCGATTTCACATCCGGTCAGGGAGGACAGAAATGGTATATCTGACAGGGGACACCCACGGCGACATCGACCGCTTCAAGCACGGCAAGCTGCGCTGGCTGGGCAAACGGGATACCGTGGTGGTACTGGGCGACTTTGGCTTTGTGTGGGACGGCAGCAAGGAGGAACAGAAAAAGCTGGATTGGCTGCGCAAGCGCCCGTATACCCTGCTGTTTCTGGACGGCAGCCACGAAAACTACGACCTTTTAAAGCAGTATCCCACCGAGGAACGCTTTGGCGGCAAGGTGCAGGCACTGGGCGGCAATGTGTACCATGTGTGCCGCGGCAGCGTGCTGGAATTGGAGAATAAAAAATACCTGTGCTTTGGCGGTGCGGAAAGCCAGGATGTGGAGGATCGGGAACCCGGCGTGAACTGGTGGAGGGAAGAAATGCCTTCGGAGGAGGAATACGCCTTTTGTGAGGAGAACCTTGCAGCCTGCGATTACAAAGTGGATTATGTGCTGACCCACGATGCGCCAAGCAGATTTTTGGATTTTACCGCCCTTGCCAGCGGCGAGACCAACCAGCTGCACAGCTTTCTGGATAAAATTTTGTTGAAGCTGACCTACGACAAGTGGTTTTTTGGCTGCTACCATAAGGATACCCAGCTTTCCACCAAAAGCCGCTGCGTGTTCTGCGATGTGATAAGCATGGGCGAACGGCACGCAAAGCGTTCCGTTCGATAACAGGGGCCGCTGCACCAGCCGTGCAGCGGCTTTTGCATTTGCTGTTGCTTGTGCGCAAAAAATCTCCGAATCAGTTCATGGCTCCGGCTTTCTCGAACATCTGCTGCACCTGCTGTTCCAGCAGTGCGTGCTCCGGCGCTTCCAGTAGCGGGTCGTCGGCCAGCATGGCAACGGCTTCCGCCTGCGCAGCGTGCAGGGTGCGGGTGTCGTTCATCAGGTCGGCGATCTGCAGGGTGGGCAGGCCGTGCTGGCGGCTGCCGAAAAAGTCGCCGGGGCCGCGGGTCTCCAGATCGTACTGCGCCACCGCAAAGCCGTCCGTGGTGCTGCACAAAAATTTCAGCCGCTTTTGTACGTTTTCGCTTTGGTTGTCGCTGACAAGAAAGCACCAGCTCTCCGCTGCACCGCGTCCCACGCGGCCGCGCAGCTGATGCAGGGCGCTCAGACCGTAGCGCTCTGCGTTTTCGATCACCATTACGCTGGCATTGGGCACATCCACACCCACCTCAATGACGGTGGTGGACACCAGTGCGTCCAGCCGTCCGGCTTTGAAGTCCTCCATCACGGCAGCTTTCTCCTTGGGCTTGAGCTTGCCGTGCATCAGGCCTACCCGGCGCTCCGGCAGCAGGGCCTTGGCAATGTCCTCGTAGTAGGTCTTGACGGCGTTCAGCCCGCCATCCGGTGTGTCCTCGATGGCGGGGCAGACCAGATACACCTGCCGCCCGCGCCCGATCTCCTGATCGAGAAAATGGTAGAGGTCGCGCCGCTTTTTGCCGGTGATGCAGCGGGTTTTGACCGGTGTGCGGCCCGGCGGCAGCTCGTCCAGAATGGAGATGTCCAAATCGCCGTAGATGAGCAGGCCCAGCGTGCGGGGAATGGGCGTTGCGCTCATCACCAGCAGGTGCGGATTCGCGGCCTTTTCGGCCAGCATTCCGCGCTGCCGTACCCCAAAGCGGTGCTGCTCGTCGATCACGGCAAGACCCAGCCGGGCAAACTCCACGCCTTCACTGAGGATGGCGTGGGTGCCCACCACAAGGTCGGCTTCGTCGTTCCGGATGGCGGCAAGGGTGGTGCGGCGTGCAGCGGCCTTCATGCCGCCGGTCAGCAGGGCCACCCGCATCCCGAAAGGGGCAAGCATCCGGTTCAGGCCTTCGGCATGCTGGGCGGCCAGAATTTCTGTCGGGGCCAGCAGCGCGGCCTGATACCCCGCCCGGATGCAGGCCCAGATGGCGGCAGCCGCCACCAGCGTTTTTCCGCTGCCCACATCGCCCTGCAAAAGGCGGTTCATGGAAGTCTCGCCCGCCATGTCGGCCAGAATCTCGCTCACGGCCCGGCGCTGGGCTCCGGTGGGGGAAAAGGGCAGGCTGGCCCAGAACAGGGACGGGTCGGCAAGCTGCATGGGCGCACCGGTGGCAGCGGCACCCCGGTTTTTCATCCGGCCAATGCCCAGCTGCAAAACCAGAAGTTCTTCATAGATCAGCCGCCGCCGGGCTGCATAGGCCTGCTCTTCGGTGGCAGGGCAGTGGATGGCCCGCACGGCATCTGCCTTGGAGAGCAGACGGTATTTTGCCAGCATTTCCGGCGGAAGAGGGTCGGGCAGAAGCTCTGCATGGGGCAGCAGCTGCCGCACGCACTTGGCGATGGCATTGCTGGTCAGGCCCTCGGTCTGGGGGTAGACCGCTTCAAAGGGAGAAGCCTTGATCTGCTCGGCGGTGCGCACCTGCGGGTTGACCATCTGGCGGCGCAGCATCCCGCCGGTAACGATGCCCTGAAAATAATATTCCTGCCCCAGCTGCAGCTTCTGGGCGGCATACGGATTATTGAACCATGTGATCTCCAGACTGGACACATCGTCCCCGGCAGTGATGCGCTCCATCCGCCGCCCGCCCGGCAGGATACGCCCGCCGGGTTTGGCGAACACCTCGGCCCTGACGACGCACTCCACATCGGTGGGCGCTTCGGCGATGGAATAGGG
>ENA-OQID01000875-OQID01000875.1-human-gut-metagenome-genome-assembly--contig:-NODE-875-length-13835-cov-5.210786_pt1 | contig 13835 bp, 12 predicted proteins | sample MGYA00242567_ERZ504727 | MGnify/ENA primary metagenome ERZ504727 (study PRJEB26092, sample SAMD00036215) | human gut metagenome | host: Homo sapiens | study: EMG produced TPA metagenomics assembly of...
GTCAGAGTAGCAACCTTTTCCTTGTTGGGCTTGCCGGAAGCGGTGTTGATGCCAGCAGCCTTCTTGATCAGAACGGCTGCCGGAGGAGTCTTGGTGATGAAGCTGAAGGAGCGGTCAGCATACACAGTGATGACGACGGGGATCACATAACCCATCTGGTTCTTGGTACGCTCGTTGAACTCCTTGGTGAATGCCATGATGTTGACACCCTTCTGACCCAGAGCAGGGCCAACAGGGGGAGCCGGAGTTGCCTTGCCGGCCTCGATCTGCAGCTTAATGTAGCCAGTAACTTTCTGTGCCATAATAAATGCACCTCCAAAAATCTGTGGTGAGTTGCGGCACGGTGTCTCCGTGCCTCCCACGAGCATGTGCACAGTGCACACGCTCTATAAGAACCGCACTGCGGTCTTACCTTGGTAAACGATTTGTGCCGGTTGGTTACGGCAGCTCGACCTGACCGATCTCCACCTCTGCGGGGGTCTCGCGGCCGAACATGTTGACCTTGAGCTTCACTTTGAAGTTCTCGGTATCGATCTCCTCCACAAGGCCCATAAAGCCTTCCAGAGGACCGGCGGTGATCTGCACGGTGTCGCCGACGTTGAAGTCGACTGCCAAAGGTGCAGCCTTTTCCACGCCCATCTTCTCTACTTCTTCAGCAGAGAGGGGAACGGGCTTGGATGCGGGGCCGACGAAGCCGGTGCAGCCGCGCGTATTGCGCACCACGTACCAGGTATCGTCGTTCATCACCATTTTGACCAGAACGTAGCCGGGGAAGAGCTTGTGCTCCACCATCTTCTGCTTGCCGTTCTTGTCAATTTCGGGAACCATCTCGACGGGAACTTTGATATCGCAGATCAGATCCTGCAGATGACGGTTCTCCACCATGGTCTGCAGGTCGTTCGCGACCTTGTTCTCATAGCCGGAATAGGTATGCACTACATACCAAAGTGCCTCATTGGATTGTTCTTCCATTTTGGTCTGCCCTCCGTTTCAAGATGATTCTCAGGCGCCGATGATCAGGCCCAGGATGCCGCCGAAGATGGCATCCAGCAGGATCATCACGACCGCTGCGATGGCGACGGTCACGAGCACGACGACGGTGTTGGTCTTAACGTCCTCTTTGGACGGCCACACCACCTTCTTCAGCTCGCTCTTGGTGTCGCGGAAGAACTTGGCACACTTGCCAAAGAAGTTCTTCACAGCGGCCTTTGCTCTGGCCACAAAGCCCGGCTTGTTCTCGGTTTTGTCTGCCATGATGCGTCCGCCTTTCTTACTTGGTTTCGCGATGAACGGTGTGCTTCTTGCAGAAACGGCAATACTTCTTCATCTCGAGACGATCGGGGTTGTTCTTCTTGTTCTTCGTGGTGTTGTAGTTGCGCTGCTTGCACTCGGTGCAGGCCAGAGTGATTTTAACGGTCATTTGTTGACACCTCCATTATAACGGTTGTTTTGAACCTCCCTCGGGTTGCGGGTGGTACCTGTAAAACAGGCGCACTTAATAACCCCGCAAAAGAGGTGATATCATTGTACCACGCACTTTTCCATCCGTCAAGCGGAAATCTTCGATTTTTGGAAAGTTTTTTTGAAAAATATCTCTTTTACCCACCGGCAGCTTTTTGGCATTCTGCTTGCATCGCGCGCATAGATATTGTATAATAAGCCAGAACGGCATTTTTACCGGTTATATCCCGCCCAGGTCTTGGGCTTTGTAAATAGGAGAGAGTTATCATGCAGTCTGAAAAAATGTGCGTTGTGCTGCTGTTCGGCGGTATGTCCAGCGAGCACGAGGTCAGCCGCGTTTCTGTGGGCAACTTCGTCAACAACATTGACCGTGAAAAATATGAGGTGCTCACTGTGGGCATCACCAAGGATGGCCGCTGGCTGTACACCGAGGCCACGGCCGCCCAGATGGCCGATGGCAGCTGGGAAGAGCTGGCAGGCAACATGGCCTGCGTCATCAGTCCGGACCGCGCCGACCACGGCATGATCCTGTTCACCCCGGAAGGCCATGTGGAAAAAGTGCATGTGGATGTGGTCATCCCGGTGCTCCATGGCCTGTGGGGCGAGGATGGCACGGTGCAGGGCCTGCTGGAGCTGGCCGGCATCCCCTACGTGGGCTGCGGCGTGCTGGCAAGCGCGGTGTGCATGGACAAAGCCGTGGCCAATGCTCTGTTCGAGGCCAACGGTGTGCCCCACACCAGATGGCTGGCTGCCGACCGCTGGGAGATCGAGTCCGATCTGGAAGGCGTGTGTGAGGGTGTGGAAAAGAAGCTGGGCTGGCCCGTGTTCGTCAAGCCCGCAAACGCCGGTTCCAGCGTGGGCATCTCCAAGGTGTCCAGCCGTGACGAGCTGAAAAAGGCCATCGACCTTGCACTGGAAAATGACCGCAAGGTGGTGTTTGAAGCCTTTGTGGACGGTCAGGAAGTGGAGTGCGCCGTGATCGGCTCCGACCCCGCCGTGGCTACCCGTCCGGGCGAGATCCTTGCCGGTGCCGAGTTCTATACCTACGACGACAAGTACAAGAACGGCGTGAGCCAGACCGTCATCCCGGCTCACCTGCCGGAAGCAAAGCTGGACGAGGTGAAGACCTACGCCGCCATGGCCTACACTGCCCTGAACTGCGAGGGCCTTGCCCGCTGCGATTTCTTTGTGGAAAAGGGTACTGGCCGGGTGCTGATCAACGAGATCAACACCTTCCCGGGCTTCACGTCCATCAGCATGTACCCCAAGCTGATGGAGCACGAGGGCCTGCCGGTGCCGCAGCTCATCGACCGGCTGATCGCGCTGGCGCTGGAAAGGAAGGAAAAGCAGCATGGATAACCGCCCGATCGGCGTATTCGACAGCGGCCTTGGCGGCCTGACCGGTGTGCGGGAGCTGCGCAAGCGCCTGCCCCACGAGGAGATCATCTATTTTGGCGATACCGGCCGCGTGCCCTATGGCAGCCGCAGCCCGGAGACCATCCTGCAGTATGCCCGTCAGGACGTGGCATTCCTGCTTTCTAAAAATGTAAAGTGCATCATGGCGGCCTGCGGCACCGTGTCCAGCACCTACCCGGCTGCAGAAGCGGCAAAGCTGCCGGTGCCGTATCTGGGCGTGGTGGATGCTGCCGCCCGGGAAGCAGCCTTTGCTACCCGCAACCGCCGCATCGGCGTGATCGGCACCGCTGCCACCATCCGCTCCCGCAGCTACGAAAAGCTGCTGCGTCAGCTGGTGCCGGGGGTGGAGATCACCGCGCAGGCCTGCCCGCTGTTCGTGCCGCTGGTGGAGGCCGGTTACGTGGACCACAGCGAGGAGAGCCGACAGCAGGTGACGAAGCTGGTGATCGCTCAGTACCTGACCGAGGTGCGTGAGGCCGGCGTGGACACCCTGATTTTGGGCTGCACCCACTACCCGCTGCTCAAGACCATGATCGGCGAGTTCATGGGCCAGAGCGTGACGCTGGTGGATCCGGCCAAGACCGCCGCCCACCATCTGGAACAGATGCTCTCCGAGCGCGGCCTGAAAGCGGCGCAGGAGCACGAGGGTCAGGCGCACTTCTACGTGAGCGATGTGCCGGACAGCTTTGTGCAGACGGCAGACCTGTTCCTGGGCGAGTACAAGGGCGGCCCGGTGGATCAGATCGCCATTGATAAATATTGATAAGGACAGAAAAACGTGAGCAAACCGCTGAAGGAAGATTATATCATCCGCATCAAGAGCCGCATTGAGCAGCATGTGAAAGAGCCTGTGGAGCAGGAAGAAAAGGAAGAGTTTGTGGAGCTGATGACCCGCGGCCAGTTCGTGCAGAAGGGCGGCAGCTACTACATTACCTATAAAGAGACCGAGACCACCGGCTACGAGGGCTGCACCACCACCCTGAAAATTGCCGCCGACGGCAGCCGCGTGGCGATGCTGCGGTTTGGCAAGGGCGGCGGGGCCGGCACCCAGCTGCTGATCGAAAAAGGCAAGCGCAACCTCTGCCACTACGAGACAGGCTACGGCTCCATGACGCTGGGCGTGACCGCCGACGAGATCGAGTGCGGCCTGACCGAGAAGGGCGGCACCGCAAGGTTTGGCTACCTGCTGGATGCCAACAGCGCCGAGCTTGTGAGCCGCAACCGCCTTGAAGTGACCGTGACCCACGTAAACTGAGATATTTCCCAGACTGTGAAAGGAACCAGACCAATGACTGAATTTGAAAAGACCTACCAGAACTATAACCCCCGTCAGGCTGCGCTGGACGAGGCACGCGCTCTGCTGACCGCTGCTGCCAAGGCCGCCATGGCCGATGGTGCTCTGCCGGAAGCTGAGCTGCCCGCCTTCATCGTGGAGATCCCCGCCGATACCAAAAACGGCGATATCGCCTCCAACATCGCCATGGCCGGTGCACGCAGCTGGCGCAAGGCTCCCAAGATGATCGCGGATGCGCTGCTGGCACATCTGCCCTCCATCGAGAACAGTGTGTTTGCCAAGGTGGAAGTGGCTGGCCCCGGCTTCATCAACCTGTTTTTGGCTCCGTCCTTCTGGGCCAGTGTGGTGCTGGGTGCCTGCTCCAACAAGGAGTATGGCCGCACCGATCACGGCAAGGGCGCCAAGTACAATGTGGAATTCGTTTCCGCCAACCCCACCGGCCCCATGCACATGGGCAACGCCCGCGGCGGCGCTCTGGGCGACTGTCTGTCCGCTGTGCTGGACTGGTCCGGCTATGATGTGACCCGTGAGTTCTATATCAACGATGCCGGCAACCAGATCCAGAAGTTCGGCAAGAGCCTTGCCGTGCGCTATCTGCAGAAGTACTGCGGCGAGGAAGCCTATCCGCTGCCCGCCGAGTGCTATCAGGGCGGCGACATCAAGGTGCTGGCCGGTGAGTTTGCCGAGCTGAACGGCGACAAGTACGTTGCCGCTTGCAAGGGGATGGACGAGGAGACTCTGTTCGAGAGCGAGGCCTTTGCCGCCCTGAAGGACGCACTGGTGGCCTACGCTCTGCCCAAGAACATTGCTGCCCTCAAGCGCGATCTGGGCAAGTACCGCATCGACTACGATGTGTGGTTCCATGAGAGCACCCTGCACGAGTCCGGCGCGGTGAAGGCCGTGGTGGATAAGCTGCTGGAGCTGGGCGCATGCTATAAGGCGGAGGACGGTGCCATCATGTACCGCAGCGCCCAGTACGCTGCCAAGTACGGCACGGTGAACAAGAAAAAGACCGAGGACGGAACCGAGGAGGAAGCCAAGGACGAAGTGCTCGTCCGCGCCAACGGCATCCCTACCTACTTTGCCGCCGATATCGCCTACCACTACAACAAGCTGGCCACCCGTGGCTTTGCCAAGGCCATCGATGTCTGGGGTGCAGACCATCACGGCCATGTGGCCCGCATGAAGGGTGCCATGGATGCTATCGGCCTGAACGGCGAAGATCTGGACGTTGTGCTGATGCAGATGGTCAACCTGATGCGCGACGGCCAGCCTGTGCGGATGTCCAAGCGCACCGGCAATGCCATCACCCTGACCGACCTGCTGGAAGAGGTGCCCATCGACAGCGCACGCTTCCTGTTCAATATGCACGACGCAGGCAGCGGCATCGATTTTGACCTCGATCAGGCTGTCAAGACCGACAACGATAACCCCGTGTACTATGTGCAGTATGCCCATGCCCGCATCTGCTCCATCCTGAAAAAGATGGAGAGCGAGGGCGTGCAGTTTGCCGGTGCCGAGAAGGTGGATGCCACCCTGCTCACCGAGCCTTCCGAGATGGATCTGATCCGGATGCTGGCAGCCTTCCCGCAGGAGATCGTCATGGCGGCCGAGAAGTACGACCCCAGCCGCATCAACCGCTTTGTCATTGATCTGGCCAGTGCCTTCCACCGCTTCTACGGCAGCTGCCGCATTCAGGGCGCAGACCCCGCTGTGCAGCAGGCACGTCTGGCCCTGTGCATCGGCGTGAAGAATGCCATCTTCAACGTGCTGACCATGTTCAAGATCAACGTGCCGGAGAAGATGTAAAAAAGGCTCCCTCATTGAGGGAGCTGTCGAGCGAATGCGAGACTGAGGGAGTTTTCTACAGGAACTCCTTCCGTCATCGCCTGCGGCGATGCCACCTCCCTCAGTGAGGGAGGCTTATGCCGTACCCGAAAGGATTCGCACGGTAATACCCAGCTCCCCTGCGGGGGAGCTTTTTTCGATAACAGCGAGGAACAACCAATGGAACCTTTGAAAATCGGCAATATCATCCTGCCGCACCGGGCGGTGTTCGGCCCGATGGCGGGCTTTACGGATGCACCCTGCCGCCGCCTGATGGCCCAGCACGGTGCAGGCTTTACTGTGAGCGAAATGGTGTCCAGCCGGGCGCTGGTGTACGGCGACCACAAGACGGTGAGCCTGCTCAAGGCCGAACCCAACGGTGCACCCTATGGCGTGCAGATCTTTGGCGAAGTGCCCGAGATCATGGGCGAAGCCACCGCCGCCATCGAACAGTACGAGTTTGACTTTGTGGATATCAACATGGGCTGCCCGGCCCCCAAGATCGTGTCCGGCGGCGCAGGCAGTAAGCTGATGCTGGACCCGGACCGCTGCGGGCGCATCGTGGAGCAGGTTGTGGCAAATACAAAACGGCCTGTCACCGTGAAAATGCGCAAGGGCTGGGATGCCGACCACATCACTGCAGTGGAGTGTGCCAAGGCCTGTGAGCAGGCCGGCGCAGCCCTCATTGCGGTGCACGCCCGTACCCGGGAGCAGATGTACACCCCAGGCATCGACCCGGAGATCATTGCCCGGGTGAAGGATGCCGTCAGAGTGCCGGTGCTGGGCAACGGCGACATCCACTCGGCAGAGGATGCGGTGGAGATGATGCAGGCCACCGGCTGTGACGGCGTGATGATCGCCCGGGGCGCGCTGGGCGACCCGTGGCTCTTTGAGCGGGTGAACGCCGCCATTGAAGGCCTGCCCGCACCCAAGGTACCCAACCTGCAGGCCCGCATGAATGCGCTGCGCCGTCAGGTGGAGGAGATGGTGGAGCAGAAGGGCGAGTTCGTCGCCATGCCGCAGGCCCGCTCTCAGACCATGCACTATATGAAGGGGCTGAAAGGTGCGGCCAATCTGCGTCGCTACTGTTGCACCCTGACCCATCTGGAAGATCTGGACGAGCTGATCGATGCTGTGTTTGAAGAGCAGCGCAAAGCGGGCATCGACCCGGACGACGTGCGCGAGGTGCCGTTTCCGTAAGGGGAATATTACTGCTGCCGGGTCAGCTCATCCAGATTCTGGGTGTAACAGGGCAGACAGTGCTCTATGAACCAGTCGGCTTCCGGGCAGTGCATGGCCTGCAGGGCCGCTTTCTGCTGGGCCAGCGCCGCGTCAAACTCGTGGTTGCCGCTGCGCTGCTCCTCCGTGCATTTGATGAGGGCGCTCAGCCGGTCGGCAGCCTTCAGCAGGCGCTTTTCCTCGGCGGTGAGCAGTTCCCCGGAGATGAACGGGGACAGCTCTTCGCTCAACTCGTCCGGCAGAAGGCCGGTCATGCAGCGCACGCTCTCGGTTTCCAACGCCTTGTAGGCATCCCGCAGGGTGGGGCTGCTGTACTTGACCGGTGTGGGCATGTCGCCGGTAATGATCTCCGGCGCGTCGTGGTACAGCGCCGCCACTGCTACCGTTTTGGGGCGGCAGGGCGTGCCGGTGTACCGCCGTGCGATCAGGCAAAGCATGTGGGCCAGCAGGGCGGTATCGCAGGTGTGCTCGCTGAGAGATTCGGCCTGGGTGGAGTGCATCAGGCTCCAGCGGGTAATGTATTTCATGCGCGCCAGCAGGGCGCTGAACGGGTACAGCATGGCAGCTTCCTCCTTTTTTCTCCAACATACCTGTCCGGCAGAGCGTTGTCAAGCCCTTTTTTCTGCGCAGTGTTCGTGCTATACTAAAATAAACCAACTTTCTGCCGCTTTGGCAGAGAAAAGAGGAAACCATGGAGCGGTCTGGTACTGCCCGGCAGCCGCAGCTGCTGGGACAAAAAAAGGATAAATTCTGGCTGACGGTGGGCCTGTGTGCCCTCACGGCGGCCCTGTTCTTTCTGCCGTTTTATATCATCGACGGCGGCTTTTTCCACTATGCAGGCGATTTCAACAGCCAGCAGATCAGCTTCTACCGCTATATGAACGGCTTTATCAAGGGCGCAGGCTACCCGGACAGTGCGTTCACCTCGGTGCACAATACCTTCTCATGGGCTACTGACCTTGGCAGCGGCGTGATGAACGCCTATTCGTTCTACCTGTATGGCTCGCCGTTCTTCTGGTTCTCGCTGCTCTTCCCGCAGGGGTGGCTGCCCTACCTCATGGTGCCGCTGCTGGTGCTCAAGTTTGCCGTGGCGGGCGGCGGTGCGTACCTGTATCTGCGCCGCTACGTCAAAAATATCGACTACGCCGTGCTGGGAGCCTGCCTGTATACCTTCTCCGGCTTTACGGTATACAATGTGTTCTTCAACCACTTTGTAGATGTGGTGGCGCTGTTCCCGTATCTGCTGTGGTCGCTGGACGAGGCCCTTTACAACGACCGCCGCAGCTGGTTTGCGTTCTGGGTGGCGGTGAACCTTGTCAACAACTACTTCTTCTTCATCGGTCAGGTGGTGTTTCTGGCCATCTACTTCATCTGCAAGCTCAGCACAAGGGACTTCCGTCTCACTGCAAAAAAGTTCGGGCTGCTGGCCTTTGAAAGCCTGCTGGGCGTTGCCATGGGCAGCATCCTGCTGGTGCCTGCGGTGCTCTCCATTTTGCAGAACCCGCGCACCATCGACCTTTCCTCCGGCTGGGGCTTTCTGACCTACAGCAAGGTGCAGCAGTACCTTGCAATTCTCGTCAGCTGGATCATGCCGCCGGATTCTCCCTATCTCACATCCATCTGGTCGGAGGGCGTGATCAAGTGGACCAGCATGTCGGCCTATCTGCCGCTGTGCAGTCTGGCCGGTGCCGTGGCCTACTGGAAAGCAAAGTGCGGCGACAGTAAAAAGCGCATCGTGGGCACCTGCGCCGTGTTCGCACTGGTGCCCATCCTGAACAGTGCGTTCTACGCCCTCAATTCCAGCTACTATGCGCGCTGGTACTATATGCCGGTGCTGGTGCTGGCCGCAATGACCGTGAACGCGCTGGAAGACCACAACACCGATCTGGACAGCCCGGCCCGCGGCATCAGCTGGCTGATGATCGCCACGGTGGCCTTTGCGGTGGTGCCGGTGCAGGACAGCGACACCGGCAGCTGGTCGTTCGGCGTGCTCAAGAACCCCGGTCAGTACTGTGCGGTGCTGGGCTTTGGCCTGCTGGGCCTGCTGCTGTACCGCTATCTCTGCCAGAAGTGGCGGGGCGACAGCCGCTTTGCCCAGCGCATGACGGCGGCAGTGCTGGCGTTTGCCTTCCTGTTCAGCGTGGTGCACATCGGCATTGGCAAGTTCGGCCAGTGGTATACCGACAGCGACCTTGTGAAGCAGGACACAAGCGCCCTGCTGTTGAAAAACGACCTGCCCGAAGGCGATTACCGCGTGGATACGTACAAGATCCACGACAACATCGGCATGTGGCTGGATAAGAGCTGCCTGCAGTATTTTGGCAGCACGGCAGCCCCCAGCATCCTCAGCTTCTACCCGGCGCTGGGGGTCAAGCGGGATGTGCGCAGTGAGCCGGAGCTTTCCAATTATGCACTGCGGGGCCTTTTGAGTGTGGAGTACCTTATCACCACGCCGGGAAAGCAGACCGACTTTGAAAACGAAGCCGACGACGGCTGGGAATATGCCTTTGCAAAGGACGGCTATGCGGTCTACCGCAACACGAACTACGTGCCCATGGGCTTTGCCTATGATTATTACCTCACCCAGACCGAGTACGAAGAAACAGCCAAGGCCACCCGCGCAAACCTCCTGATGCGTGCACTGGTGCTTACCGACGAGGATGCTGCAGTCTACGGCAAGTACCTCACCCATCTGCCGGAAGGCAGACGGGAGGAGCTGTACTATGAGTCCTACGTGCAGGACTGCCGCGAGCGCCGCGCCACGGCTGCCAGTGTGTTCCAGATGAACAATTCGGGCTTCCACGCCGAAATCACGCTGGAAAAAGAGAACCTCGTGTTCTTCTCCGTGCCTTACGATGACGGCTTTACGGCCTATGTCAACGGGCAGGAGGCCGACATTGTGGAGGTGGATGAGGGATTGATGGCTGTGCTGTGCCCGGCAGGTGAAAACAGCATCGATTTTGTCTACCAGCCCGACGGCATCCGGCTGAGCCGTGCGCTGACTTTGGGCGGCATTGTGGTATGGCTGGCGTACACGGCGTACTTCGTCTGGCGCAAGCGCCGCACAAAGCGGGCCTGATGCACGGAAGAATGACTTTGTGCTGTAGAAAAAAGAAATTTTTGAAATTTCCTCTTGACTTTATGCCAATAAAGTGTATAATGCAATCAAACCGATGAGGCGGAAGAGAACCTGCACAGCGCATCTTCAGTGAGCCCGGACAGTGAAAACGGGCGAGAGCGGGGCAGAGCTTCGTGGGCCGCCGAGGGCCGGGCAAACGGGTAGCAAGCCTTAGTAGCTTTGGACGGAAGTCTCCGTTACAGGACAGGGGAGTGTTGGCTCTCCGTGAGAGGCTCTGCAGTTTGCAAAGCAGGGCAAGCAAGGTGGCACCGCAGAATCGAACTTTACCGATCCTGTCCTTGTGGATAACACACAGGGACAGGGTCGTTTTTATTTGTAAGACCCGTCCCGCAAGGGGAGCGGGTCTTTTACTTTTGCCGCCCGCTCCGGGAAAGGAGTTTACTGTTATGAAAAACGTTACCATGATCTCCCGCCGCAGCTTCCTCAAGGCCGCTATGGCTGCTTCCGCCGTTTCTGCATTGGCATTCACCGGCTGCGGCGGCTCTGCTTCCAGCACCGTGGCTGCATCTTCCACTGCTTCTTCCGCAGCAGCCGAGGGCGGCCAGACCTTCAAGGTGGGCATCGTCAACTATGTGGATCATGCTTCCCTCAACCAGATCGTGGAATCTGTGGAGAGCCGTCTGGATGAGCTGGGGGCAGAGAAGGGCGTTACCTTCGACTACGCCGACTACTACGCAAATGCACAGGCTGACCAGTCCAACCTGAACCAGATCGGTGCCGACCTCGTAGGGGACGGCGTGGATGTGATCGTGGCTGTGGCTACCCCCACCGCCGCAACCATGCTGGCCGCTGTGGAGGATACCGATATCCCCGTTGTCTACTCTGCTGTCACCGACCCCGCCGCTGCAGGCTTTGACGGCGAGGAGAACATCACCGGCACCTCCGACGCACTGAACACCGAGGCCATCATGAACCTGATCACCGCTGTCAACCCGGATATTGACACCATTGGCCTGCTGTACGACCTGAGTCAGGATGCCTCCACCCAGGCCATTGCCGATGCCAAGGCCTTCTGCGACGCCAACGGCATCAAGTACATTGAGAAGAACGGCACCACCACCGCCGAGGTGCAGATGGCGGCTGAGGCTCTGATCGCCGCCGGTGTCAAGGCCGTGTTTACCCCCACCGACAACACCGTGATGACCGCAGAGCTGTCCATCTACGAGACCTTTACCGAGGCAGGCGTGCAGCACTACACCGGTGCCGACAGCTTTGCACTGAACGGTGCGTTCGTAGGCTACGGCGTGGATTACGTCCAGCTGGGCGAAGCCACTGCCGACATGGTGGCAGAGATCCTCTGCGACGGAAAGACTACCGCAGACCTGCCCTACCAGACCTTTGATAACGGCATCGTCACCATCAACACCGAGACCTGCGAAGCGCTGGGCCTTGACCTCGACACCGTGAAGGAAGCCTTCAAGCCCTACTGCACCGAGATCGTGGAAGTAACCACCGCAGAGAACTTCTCTTAAAAAAGTACCCTCTCAGTCAAAACCTGACGGTTTTGCCAGCTCCCCCGAAGGGGGAGCTTTTGGCAGTTCTGAGGAAGTGTTTTGCTGCCCACAGTGCACCGCATCACAAGAAGCTAAATTAAATAAGTCCGGTATCTTCGTGGTTAGCAGGCTCGCCCTCTCAGTCAAATCCTTCGGATTTGCCAGCTCCCCCAAAGTGGGAGCCTTTGGCAGTCCACGTAAAGTTCATCTTTCTGCCAAGGCCTCTCCCTTTGGGAGAGGTGTCACCGTAGGTGACAGAGAGGGCGAGCCTGCTTTCCGTCACGACCCTTCCCGTGAAAATGGAATACCGGAGCGTCCGCAGACGCTCCGGTATTCCGAAATAAAAAACTGATTCCTTAAATTATGGCCAGAGCAAAAGCGGAGGCCATTTTAAATCGTCCAATCAAAAAGAAACATAAAAGGAGCACACACATGCTGGCGAGTATCTTTTCGCTCAACGTCCTACAGACGGCGCTGGAACTGGGCTGTATCTATGCCCTGGTGGCGCTGGCACTGTTCCTGAGCTATTCCATCCTGAACATCGCAGACCTTTCCACTGACGGCTGCTTCACGCTGGGCTGCGCCGTGGCCTGTCAGGTAGCACTGGCCGGCCACCCCATTCTGGCCCTGTTCGCAGCCATGGCGGCAGGCGTGTGCTCCGGCTTTGTTACGGCTTTTCTGCAGACCCGCCTTGGCGTGGAGAGCATCATGGCAGGCATCATCGTCAACACCGGCCTTTACACCATCAATCTGGCCGTGATGGGCTTTTCCTCCACCATGTCGCTGGTCAAGACCGACACTGTTTTCTCGCTGGCAAAGGGCTCATTGAGCTTCCTTGGCGGCTGGTATAAGCTGGCCATCGCGCTGGCCATGATCCTGCTTGCCGGTGCGGCGATGCTGGGCTTTCTGGGCACCCGGCTGGGCCTGTCCATCCGCGCCACCGGTGACAACGCTGCCATGGTGCGTGCTTCCAGTATTAACCCGGCTTTCACCATTACGGTGGGCCTGTGCATTTCCGGCGCATTGTGCGCCCTCTCCGGCGGCCTGCTGGCACAGTATCAGAAGAGCTGCGATATCAATGTGGGCACCGGCATGGTGACCATCGCACTGGCTTCCCTCATCATCGGCGAGACTCTGCTTGGTAAGCGCACCATGCTGCGCCGGATCATCGGCGTGGTGTTCGGCAGCTGCCTGTACCGTTTTATCGTGGCTGTGGCCCTGCGCTTCAATGTGCCTGCCGCCGCCATGAAGCTGGTGTCCGCCATCATCGTGGCCATCGCCATTTCGATGCCGGCCATCAAGGAAAAAATCGCCTTTGAGCAGCGCAAGCATGGGGCCTGCCGCCGCCGCGTGACTACCGGCAAGGAGGGAAAGTAAGATGGAAATGCTTCAGCTGAACGATCTGCACAAGACTTTCAACCCCGGCACGGTCAATGAAAAAGTGGCCCTGAACGGTGTCAGCCTGCACATGGAAGCCGGGGACTTTGCCACCATCGTGGGCTCCAACGGCGCGGGCAAATCCACCCTGTTCAACGCCATCACCGGCGGCTTCATCGCCGACGAGGGCAGCATCCTGCTGGGCGGACAGGATATCACCTTTGAGCCGGAGCACCAGCGCAGCAAGGTCATCGGCCACCTGTTTCAGGACCCGCTCAAGGGCACGGCACCCAACATGACCATTGAGGAAAACCTTGCACTGGCCTATCTGCGTGCCGGCACCGCGCCCCATGCCATCTTCTCCCGCATCTCCCGCAAGGACAAGGAAGTGTTCCGCGAAAAGCTGGCGCTGCTGGATATGGGCCTTGAGGACCGCATGAAGCAGCCGGTGGGACTGCTTTCCGGCGGTCAGCGGCAGGCGCTGACCCTGCTCATGGCCACCCTCGTCACCCCCAAGCTGCTGCTACTGGACGAGCACACCGCCGCACTGGACCCCGCCACCGCCGAAAAGGTACTGGAGCTGACCAAG
>ENA-OQID01000881-OQID01000881.1-human-gut-metagenome-genome-assembly--contig:-NODE-881-length-13791-cov-8.116888_pt1 | contig 13791 bp, 12 predicted proteins | sample MGYA00242567_ERZ504727 | MGnify/ENA primary metagenome ERZ504727 (study PRJEB26092, sample SAMD00036215) | human gut metagenome | host: Homo sapiens | study: EMG produced TPA metagenomics assembly of...
TAAAGCCGTTTGTCTCCACCCGCGTAGCGGGTGGTTCAAAGCTGGCCGCTGCGCGGCCAGCAGACTAAAGTCTTGAATGCAACAAGGCCCGACTCCGCCACAACGGAGCCGGGCCTTGTTGTTGGCGCGTTTCGACAACAGAGCACTCGATGTCAGTCGTCAACAGTGAGCGAGCCGCATTTGCGCCAAGGTGACGTGAAATGAGAGGGCGCTGACCTTCTGGTCGCGCCCTCGAAATTGAACGTCAGATTGGCGTGAATGCGGCTCGCGCAGCGTCGACCGGTCCGCCGTTCGGCAGAACGGCGGAACAACAATTACTCGACAGTAACGCTTTTCGCCAGGTTACGAGGCTGGTCAACGTCGCAACCGCGCAGGATGGCCACCTCGCGGGCGAGCAGCTGCAGCGGAACGCTCGCCGTGATGGGGCTGAACACGTCACGGACGGACGGCACGCGAATGATGCAGTCGGCAATCTTGTTGATTTCCTCGTCGCCCTCGGTAGCAACGACGATGACCTTGGCGCCGCGAGCCTTGCACTCCATGAGGTTCGACACCGTCTTATCGTATGTTGCGCTCTTGGTTGCCACCGCGATGACAGGGAAACCCGGATCGATCAGCGCGATGGGGCCGTGCTTCATCTCGCCGGCGGCATATGCCTCGGCATGCAGGTAGCTGACCTCCTTGAGCTTAAGCGCGCCCTCATAAGAAATGGCGGCGCCCATGCCGCGACCCACAAACAGCGCGGACTGCGCGTCCTTGCACACAAGCGCGGCCTCGTGCACGGCCTCGGTCTGCGTATCCAGGATCCACTGGATCTGCTCGGCCGTATCGGAAAGCTCGCGGAACAGCATGCGCGTCTGCTTGGTGGTCAAGCGGTACTTGACCTGCGCCAGCAGCAAGGCCAAAAGCGTGAGGCTCACGACCTGACCGATGAAGCTCTTAGTCGAGGCGACTGCAATCTCCTTGTTGGCCTTGGTGTAGATGACGCCGTCGCTTTCGCGCGCCACCGGGCTGCCCACCACGTTGGTGATGCCAAAGACCTTGGCGCCCTTGATGCGCGCATCGCGAATGGCGGCAAGGGTGTCGGCCGTCTCGCCCGATTGGGACACGGCCACGACGAGCGTCGTCGGCGTGATGATGGGGTTGCGGTAGCGGAACTCGCTAGCCGCCTCAACCTCGGTAGGAATACGAGCCCAGCCCTCAATAAGGTTCTTGGCGATGAGTCCGGCGTGGTAGCTGGTGCCGCAGGCAATCACATATACGCGGTCGATATCGTTGAGTTCCTCGAGCGAAAGGCCCAACTCGTCGATATCGAGCTCACCGGCAGGGGTCATGCGGCCCACCAGCGTGTCGCGCACCACGCGCGGCTGCTCGTGAATCTCCTTGAGCATAAAGTCGGGATAACCGCCCTTTTCGGCCATGTCCAGGTCCCAGTCGATATGGGTGATCTTGGGCTCAATCACATTGCCGGCCTCGTCGGTATACTCGACGCCTGCGGGCGTGAGCTTGGCAAACTGACCATCTTCGAGCACCACGACATCGCGGGTGGCATCGATAAGCGCGATCACATCGGAGGCAACGTAGGAGCCGGTCTCGCCCACGCCGACCACAATCGGGGAGTCCTTGCGGGCAACGGCGATCACGCCAGGTTCGTCGGCGCACACGGCGGCCAGGCCATAGGCGCCCACCACGTGGGTGCAGGCCTCGCGCACGGAAGCCATCAGGTCGCGCGTCTCGGCATAGGCCTCTTCGATCAAGTGCGCGAAAACTTCGGTATCGGTCTCGCTCTTAAAGTGATGGCCGCGGCCCTCCAGCTCTTCGCGCAGCTCGGCGAAGTTCTCGATGATGCCGTTGTGGACGATGGCGATGCGACCATCGCAGCTGGTGTGGGGATGGGCGTTGACAACGGAAGGCTTGCCGTGAGTGGCCCAGCGGGTATGGCCGATACCGCAGGTAGCGTCGCTGTCGATATTGGAAAGCTCGCTCTCCAGGCCCGCAACCTTACCCACGCGGCGGATGACGTCGAGGTGAGCCGCGGCGCCCTCGCCCACCTCGAGCGCGACGCCCGAGGAGTCATAACCGCGATATTCCATACGCTTAAGGCCCGTGACCAGAATGTTCTTTGCAATATCAGAGCCGGTGTAGCCGACAATTCCGCACATAGGATAAATCCCTTCGCTCGCGTGACTGCAAAACGCCCACGCACGACGGGCGCTGAGACGTATAACGTCCGAGTATTGTACTCACACAAACGCAAGCTGATATACCAGAAGTGGTATCTTAAACTGGATACCACTCGATGCACACACCCTACCACCACAACGGTAACAGGCACCTTTGCTGTGGTTGGCACTCCCCTAGGGACGCAGGCGGCGTTCGAGCCGATTGCCCAGGGCCGTGAGTGCCATAACAATGACGTAGTAGACCACGGCCACCACTAAAAACGGTTCAAAGGCTCGATAGGTGAGCGCCTGCACGCTCTGGGCGGCGCGCATCATATCCATCAGGCCGATGGTTGCCACCAGCGAGGAGCTCTTGAGGACCGTGATCACTTCGTTGACCAGAGCAGGGGCAATCGAGCGCATCGCCTGCGGAACGATGATCTTGCGCATCATGGGAACATAGCGAAGCCCGATGGCCCGAGCGGCATCGTACTGCCCCCGGTCAACGCCCTCGATACCACCGCGCACCGTCTCGGACACCGTCGCTGAGCCGTTGAGCCCCAGCGTAATGGCACCGGCGGCAAACATCGAAATTTTGAAGCCCGTGAGCTGCGGCGTCGCAAAGTACGCCAAAAAAAGCAACACGATGAGCGGCACGCCGCGAAAGATAGAGGTGTAGAAGTTGAGCACCGCACGCAATGGGCGACAGGGCAAAACCTTGAGCACGGCAATGAGAAAGCCCAGGACGAGTGCTAGGGCCAGCGCGGCGGCCGTCACCTGACAGGTCACGACCAGGCCGCTCATAAACATCGGTATATATGGTTCTAGCAGTTCAAACTTCATCAGCATGCCCTTGGCGCGCGCCTCACCGGCTCGCTATTTTCCGGCAACCGTCGACGTACCGGAAGCGGAATAGTCGCCGTTCCACATGAAGTCGGCGCCCACATACTGCTTGATGCAGTCATCGATGGTGCCGTCCTCGAGCATCTCGCCGATGCATTCGTCAAGCGCCGCGACAAATCCGGCACCCTTCTTGGCCATCAGGCGGTACACGCCCACGTGATCGCTCGTCTCGGAGCGATCGAGCAGGCCCAGCACCAGGCCCTCATTCGCATCGCGCATGGACTGGCCCTCGGCGCCGTCACACAGGTAGGCATCGATGCGCCCGGCGAGCACCTCTTGCAGGCACTGGTCGCCACCGTCGTACGTGTGAATATCAGCATCGGGCATGACCTTGGCGATGAACTTGTTCTGCACGGTACCGGTGGTGCAGGCGATAGACTTGCCGACGAGGTCCTCAACGCGCTTGACGGGATCGCCGCCGAGCGTGAGAACGCCCACAAGCGGCTGATAGTAGCCGCGCGTGAAGTCGTAGGTCTGCTCGCGCTCTTCGTTGGAGCTCATCGCCATGGTAAAGGCCTTGTCATCGCTCTGCACCGATGCAAGCGTGGCGGCAAAGTCCTGCGGCTCAAAGTCGTAAGAAAAGCCCAGGCGCGAGACCATCTCGTCGGCAATGGCGATATCCAGGCCGACAACCTTCTGCTTGCCGTCCGACTGCGTCTCCAGATAGCGATAGGGCGCAAAGGCATCGTCGCCCACAAAGGTGAGCTTGGCGCCCTTGATATCGTCGCCCGCAACCGCGGCAGAACCGGCGGCAGAGCCCTTGTCAGCGCCACTGCCAGCGCAACCGCTCGCCGCAACCATTGCAGCACCGGCGATCAAACCCAGGAAATCACGACGAGAAACAGCGCGAGTCATACCAAAGCCTTTCAATCTACGATCAAAACGGCTTCTATTGTAGACACTCCACTGTTTAACGCGCAGCCCAGCCGCGCCAAAACCACCACAAAGGGGGACAGGCACCTTTGTGTGGTCTGGACTCCGGTGTTTGCCCAGATAAAACCTGCCAAAATAAACCTGCCCCTAATTGGTGGGTTTTGACACCCTGGGAACGGGCGATGCTACAATCTGACTCGTACTTGAAACGCATCAAAGGGGCCGCTATGGCAAAGGTAAAAATCAGCGACGTCGCGCGCGAGGCAGGAGTCTCGCTGGGCACGGTATCCAACGCGCTCAACCACCCCGAAAAGCTGCGCCCCGAGACCCTCAAGCTCATCAACGAGACCATCAATCGCCTTGGCTACCTGCCCAACCAAAGCGCTCGTCAGCTCGCGGGCGGCGCCACCAAGTCCTTTGGCCTGGTCCTCCCCCGTCTCGACCATGGCTTCTCGCTCCAAATTGCCAGCGGCGCCCATAACGAGGCCCGCAAGCACGGCTATGACCTGCTCATCGCCAACGCCGATAACGACGACATCCTCGAGGACCACTACCTGCGCTATTTTATGGGCACGCAGATGTCCGGCGTCATGGTCCAGCCCATGGCGTCCCCCGACTGGCACCCCGCCATGACCAAGATGCCCGTGCCGATCGTCCATCTGGACATCCACTGTTCCGAGCCAGGTTACTACGTGGCCGCCGACAACGAGGCACAGGGACGCATTATCGCCGAGCTTGCCATCGCCCGCGGCGCACACCATATCACCGTTGTGGGCAGAGCGGCATTTATGCAGCTCACCCTGCGCGTGCTTGGCATTCACAAGGCCCTCGCCCTGCATCCCGATATCAAAATTGAGGTCATTGACGCCGGAGAATGGAATACCGCTGCCGATGGTTACAGCATCGGCGCTCAGATTGCCGAGCGCTCTACCGGCGAGCGTCCCGATTTTGTCATCGGCCTTACCGATGTATTGGCCTCGGGCGTTATCTCGGCGTTGACCGACAAAGGCATCTCCGTCCCCGAGCAGCTTCGTGTGGCCGGCTGCGACGGCAACCCGCTTGCATGGAGCGGGTCGGTCCCCCTCACCACGGTGGCACCCCCGGGCTACGAGATTGGCCGCAAGGGTGTCCAGCTGCTCATGGAGCAAATCGAGAACAAGGCGCCGGCAAAAACCAAGCACATCCGCATTGGTTCCGCAGCGCGAACCGTTACTGCGGTCACAGCCGCCGAGGACATCAACCGTCAGGAACTCGTGCGGCCGTTCCTCTTGGAGCGCGCCAGTACCCAGGCGAGCAGCCAAGCCGAAGCCACCGCCATCAACCTCGGCGCGTATCTATAGCACGTCAGCCAGTATGCCAAAACGCCACTTAAGCAAAAGAGGGCCGACTATTGCCGAACCTCTTTTGCTTAAGCGCAAAGTCAACCGATTGTTCGTTTCAGCTCCGCAATTGTCTAGCGCACGGCCTTGACCGCCGCCGTAAGGTCGAACAACGTATCGAGCACGGCCTCGCAGCCATCCACCACGTCCTGCGGCAGCGGCACGATATCGGGGACGGCAAAGACGTGGCAGCCGGCCGTAATACCCGAGACGCAGCCGTTGCGCGAATCCTCGACCACGGCACATTCCTCGGGAACAAAGCCCGCACGCTCACAGGCGAGCAGATACATCTCGGGGTCGGGCTTGCCGTGCACGACGTCCTCGCCGCAGGTCACCGTCTCAAACTTGTCAAAAAGACCGACCATCTTAAGGTTGCGCTCGGCCGTAGCGAGGCGCGACGACGTCGCAAGGCCCACGTGATAGCCCGCAGCCAGCAGCTCGTCTAGGCACTCGGCGGCACCGGCCTTAAGCTCCAGTTCGGTCTTGACCATCTCGTCGCGAATCTCCTTGTGGCGGACATAGACCGCCTCGGTGGTTTCGTGGCTGCCGTAATGCTTATCAAGGATGTCCATGACATCGGGCAGCGTGCGACCGATAAACTGATGGATCAGCGCTTCATCAATCGCGACCCCCAGCTCGGCAGCGCCCGCCTTCCATGCCTTGATGCCCAAACGCTCGGTATCGACCAGCGTTCCGTCCATGTCAAAAATAACAGCCTTGATCATATCGATCCCCTCACCGGATTGCATTACTGCCACTCTAGCGCACTTTACAAACTTGTATATAACGTATATAGCATATTGCACTTTCGTTACATAAGCGGAAGTCTTATGACAGGCAGCCCGGTAGGATTATAGTTTTCGACCGAGTACTCAATGGTAAGGATCGTTTCATGCTTTCAGACACTACTGCACCTGCAGAGGAGCTTCAGGACAAACTCACGACGCTCGAGCAGCTGCTTTTGGCATACGGGCGCGTGGCTATCGGGTTTTCCGGCGGCGTTGACAGCAGCTTTTTGGCCGCCGTATGCGCCCGCGTCATGCCTACCAATACCCTCCTCGTCCATCTCACCACGCCGCTCATCGGCACGCCCGAGCAGGCTTCGTTTGAGCAGTCCGTTGATGGGCAGGCCAATGAGGGGCCGCATTTTAAGCTCCCCGTGCTCAATCTTTCGGTGGATCAGCTGCAGCTCCCCCAAGTAGGCTGCAACGATGCTAATCGCTGCTACCACTGCAAGCACGCCGGCTTTACCGCCATCGTCAACCACGCCAAGTCGCTCGGCTTTCCCACCGTCATCGATGGCAGCAATGCAAGCGATCGCGGTGACTACCGCCCCGGCATGCGTGCGGCAGAAGAGCTCGGCGTACGCTCACCCCTTATGGAGGTCGGCTTTACCAAGGACGAAGAGCGCGAGCTGCTGCGCGCATGGGGCTATCCCGTTTGGAACCTGCCGGCGGGAGCATGTCTTGCCACCCGCGTCCCCACGGGCGAGGAGCTTACGCGCGAGAAGGTCTCCCTGATTCGCGCCTGCGAGGATTACCTGCACGATCTTGATCTGGCACAGGTACGCGCGCGCCTGGTCGGCGGCTGCATGCATATCGAGGCCGCACCCGCAGATGTCGCCAAGATTGCCACCCTCGGCGGTGCCGCCGTCGACGACAAGGGCAAGACCCCGCTGCCCGCCGTTATCAAGTCCGCGCTGCGCGAACTGGGCTGCGACCATATCTCCCCCGAGGTCACCCCCTACATTCACGGCAACATGAATCTTTAAGTTACGCCGTTTTACAAACGGCGTAACCGCTCGGCGCTGCGCAGGCCCCGGGCACGGCAATCTGACGCTCAACTTCACGGGCGCGACCAAAAGGTCAGCGCCCGCTTGTTTCACGTCACCTTACCGCACCCGGAGCCCGCTCGCTCGCATATGCTCAACCTGCACTGCGTTAACTGACCTGCCAAAAAGGAACAGGTTTATTTTGGCAGGTTTTATCTGGGGAAATATCGCGAGGCAGTCGCTCCCCTAGCACCCATCAAACTTCGAGAGACGATAGAGGGGCAATTCGGCTGCATCTACTTCTTCCGATAGCGGCGGTTGCGGCTCGTCGATGAACCCATTACTTCGATGAGCCCTTTATCCGTCATTTTTGGCAGATGGTAGCTGACGGACGAATTTTGGCATTCCGTCTCTCTAAAACAAGGCGCTCATCTCTCTAACTTTAGAGAGATGAGCGCCTTGTTTTAGAGAGACATTAAGAGAGATGTATCGAATTCGCTGCTAGATTGCCTAATGCTATCTCTCTAACCAACCTTCTCTTTAGAGAGACATTTAGCGAGATGAGCGCGACCTCTCTAATCATGGGCTCCACTCTTTAAGGTGCACACTTCCTAACCGTGCCCTAAGTTGCGGTGAAATAGTCCCCGATTAACCTGCCAAAAAGGGACAGGTTTATTTTGGCAGGTTTTATCTGGGGAAACGCAAATAGGGCCGTGACACCCATACGGCGTCGCGGCCCTTTTCCTTGGAGAAGGATCAATTGATTGAACGGGATGACCGTTCTAGTCTTCGAGTCCGCTATTGATGAGCTCCGCAATCTCAACGGGATCGGTGCTCGCGCGCACCTTGTCACGGAAGCCGGCGTCCATCAGCATCACGGCAGCCTTGGAGAGCAAGCGCAGGTGCGTGGTTCCTGCCTCGCCGGCAGGCACGTACAGCGCGAGCGCAACATCGACGGGCACACCATCGAAGCTCGGCCATTCAACGGGCTCGACCAGCTTAAGCACGGCAACGCCCGGCGTGTGGATAGCATCGCTTTTGGCATGTGGAACGGCAAAACCGGCGACAAGGCCAGTCTCGGCCTCGTTCTCGCGAGCCATGAAGGCAGTCTCTACGGCAGATGCGTCGTCAGCAAAGCCGAGCTCGACGGCCTGATCGGACAAATAATGCAGGGCATCCTCGCGCGAGGCGGCGGTATACCCTATCGTCACTTGGTTGGCAGATACAAATCCCATGGAAACCTTCCTTACAACACAGACCTGACCGCAGCTTCGATGCCGTCGGCGTCCAAACCGTACTTGTGCAGCAAATCGACCGCAGGGCCGGACTCGCCATACACATCGCGCACGCCGACGCGACGCATCGGCACCGGATACTGCTCCGCTAGCACCGAGGCAACGGCCTCGCCAAGACCGCCGATAATCGAATGCTCCTCGGCAGTGACCACGCGACCGGTCTTCTTGGCGCTGGCTACAACCAGGCGTTCGTCGAGCGGCTTGATCGTATGCATGTTGATGACCTCGGCATCGATGCCCTCGGCAGCAAGCTGCTCAGCGGCCTCGAGCGCCTCGCCGACCATCAGGCCGCAGGCGATGATGGTGACGTCGGTGCCCTCGCGCATGACGATGCCCTTGCCCACCTCGAACTTGTAGGTCTCGGGGTCGTTGATAACCGGCGAGGCCAGACGGGCGAAGCGCATATACACGGGGCCGTCGCACTCGTAGGCGGCGCGCGTCACGGCGCGGGCCTCGACATCGTCGGCGGGAACAATCACGGTCATGCCGGGGATGACGCGCATCAGGGCGATATCCTCGCAGCACTGGTGCGTGGCACCATCCTCGCCCACCGAGATACCGGCGTGCGTGGCACCGATCTTGACGTTCAGGTGCGGGTAGCCGATGGAGTTGCGGATCTGCTCAAAGCCGCGGCCCGCAACGAACATGGCAAAGCTGGACACGAAGGGAACATAGCCCATCGTGGACATACCGGCGGCGACGCCGACCATGTTCTGCTCGGCAATGCCGCAGTCAAAGTGACGATCCGGGTACTCCTTGCGGAAGATTTCGGTTTTGGTGGCAGCGGCCAAGTCGGCGTCAAAAACCACCAGATTGTCAGCGCCCTGCTGGGCCAGCTCTACCAGCGTGTTGCCGTAGCTGACACGGGTAGCAATTTTTTTAATATCAGCCATTGTTGAACTCGATCTCCTTTTCCAGCGTGGCGTGGGCGGCGCGCAGCTCGGTCATAGCCTGGGCGTATTCTTCGTCGTTGGGGGCCTTGCCGTGCCAATCGACGGCGTTTTCCATGAAGCTGACACCCAGACCCTTGGTCGTGCGCAGCAGGAAGCAGGTGGGCTTGCCGCTGCCGTGGGACAGGTCAAACATCTTGAAGGCCTGCTCCAGATCGGAGAAGGAGTTGCCGTTGCAGACGATGGTGTTGAAGCCGAAGGCATCCATCTTGTGGTCCAGCGGCTCGGAGTTCATGACGTCGCGGGTCGCGCCGTCGATCTGCAGGCCGTTGACATCGATCATGATGCACAGGTTATCGAGCTTGTAGTGGTTGGCGAACATGAAGGCCTCCCAGCATTCGCCCTCCTCGATCTCGCCATCGCCCAGCAGGGTGTAGACGTTGATGTCGCTGCCGGACTTCTTGGCCGCCAGCGCCATGCCGCAGGCGGCAGAAACGCCCTGGCCCAAGCTGCCGGTGCTCATATCGACACCGGGCACGGTGTTCATGTTGGGGTGCCCCTGCAGGTAGCTGTTGGAGTGGCGCAGGGTGGGCAGGTCGGCCACCGGGAAGAAGCCGCGCTCCGCCAGCGTGGCATACAGGCCGGGGGCGCAGTGGCCCTTGCTAAGTACAAAACGGTCGCGGTTGGGGTCCTGCGGCTGTTCGGGGTCAATGCGCATCTCGCGGAAATACAGATAGGTCAGAACGTCCGCTGCGGACAGGCTGCCGCCCGGATGACCGCACCCGGCACCGTGGGTGGCTTCGATCACACCCATGCGCACGCGGGTCGCAGTCAGTTTTAACTGCAGCGTTTCCAGTTTTGTCATAGCTAAGCTCCTCCGGTCACTTATGGTAAAATCGGGCAGTATATATGGATACTGCTACACAATATACTATCTTATATTATACACGTTTCGCGGAATCCCGCAACATTTTTTTACAAATTTCGTGAAAAAAGGCTGTTTTGGAGCATTCGCGGTAAAGTTGACACGCCCAAAAGCCCGCTGTTATGCACCCTTTGTGCGTAATGCCAAAAAATGGGGCGATTCGTACATAAACTACAGCAAAAAGCATCTTGCACAAAGCGGGCATTTGTGGCATAATTTAAGTACAGCCGCGGTGCGGAAAGCCCATGATATGAGGCAGCCGCCCGGCCCACACTACAAGATATGGGAGGGAAAGAGAGTGCCCAACGGGATCTACATCCAGACTGAGTACCACGGCAAGCTTATCCGCAAAATCGTCTGCAATGGGGATGAACGGTGGTTTATCGGCTCCAACTGCGCCGTGACCTTCCTGTCCATGGACGACTGCATGGCCGCCATTGACCGCCTGTAATTGTAAAAAGGAAGTCTGCCGCACGCCGTCCTTTGGGGGATGACGTGCGGCTTTTTGCATTTGTATACGAGGTTTGTATGAAAAAACGGAACTGGCGTCTGATGCTGCGCCGGGTGCTGAACCTGGTGTTCAGCCGCATTGTTGTGACCGGCGTGCTTCTGCTGCTGCAGGCGTTCTGGCTGTTTGCGCTGTTCTACTGGCTGGCGGACTACGCCAAATGGTTCGGCGGTGTGGGCGTTGCCATGAGCATTATCATGTGCCTGGCGCTGATCCGGCAGGATTCCACGGTGCCGGAGTTTAAGATCAGCTGGATGATCCTGTTTTCCGTTATGCCGGTGCAGGGCGGCATTTTGTACCTGCTGTGGGGCAACAAGCGCCCGGCGCTGGGCTTGCGCCACCGGCTGGAGCGCGCCGAGGACGCAATGGCCCCGGCGCGGAAGGACGACCCCGACGCCGCGGCGGCCTTGCAGCGGCAGGACCCCCGCGCCGCGCTGACGGCCCGCTACCTGCACGACTACGGCCCGATGCCGGTCTGCGGCGGCACGGCGGCGAAATATTACCCGGACGGCCAGAGCATGTTTGCCGATATGCTGCCCGCATTGCAGGGGGCGCAGCACAGCATTTATGTGGAGAGCTTTATCATCGGCATGGGCGAGATGTGGGGGCAGATCCACGAGATTTTGCGCCGGAAGGCCGCGGCAGGGCTGGACGTGCGGGTCATCTACGACGACGCGGGCTGCCTGAGCCTGCTGCCCCACAACTACGCCGAGATGATGCGGGCCGACGGCATCCGGGCGTTCAGCTTCAACCGCTGCGTGCCGGTGCTGAACCTGGTCATGAACAACCGCGACCACCGCAAGATCATGGTCATCGACGGACAGATCGCCTTTACGGGCGGCGTGAATCTGGCGGACGAGTATATCAATAAAATTGTGCGGTTCGGCTACTGGAAGGACAGCGGCGTCCGGCTGGATGGCCCCGGCGCAGCGAGCCTGGCAAACATCTTTTTGACGTTCTGGAAGGCAAAATACCCCGACGAGGACCTGGACGCGGGCTGCGACCTGCCCGCCGCCGTGCCGGTGGAAACGGACTGTCTGGTGCAGCCCTTTGCCGACAGCCCGGTGGACCGTGAGGCCGTGGCGAAGAATGTGTATCTGGAGCTTATCAACCAGGCGCAGAAGCGGCTGTACATCTGCACGCCGTACCTGATTCTGGACAACGACCTGCTGTCCTGCCTGCGGCTGGCGGCCAAGCGCGGCGTCGATGTGCGCATCTACACGCCCGGTGTGCCGGACAAGCCGACGATCTACCAGCTGACGCGGAGCTATTTCCCGCATTTGCTGCGGGCAGGCGTTAAAATTTACAGCTACACGCCGGGTTTTCTGCACGCCAAGACCTGGCTGGTGGATGACCGCATTGCCGCGGTGGGCACGGTGAATCTGGATTACCGCAGCCTGTACCTGCATTTTGAGAACGGCGTGCTGCTCTACGGCGGCGCGGTGCTGGACGATGTGCGGCGCGATCTGGCGGAGATCGAAAAGGGAAGTGCCGCAGTGACGCTGGCGGACTGTCGGACCGGATTTTTTGGCACGCTGTACAGCGCGGTGCTGCGGCTGGTGGCACCGTTGTGCTGAAGGCGGGAGGCTTGCGGAGGATACCCGCTTAGGGGAGCCTGCCGTGAACCCGCCCCTCATCCGGCCCTGCGGGGCCACCTGCTCCCCTTCTGGCGCTACGCGCCACCTCCCCCGCACCGGGGGAGTCTGTCCCCAAGGGGGAAGGCAGGGGAAGTCCCCGACGACGCGGGGGCTTCCGCTGACGCAAACGGGCACGGAGCGGTCAAGACCGCTCCCTACAAGGCACCCGTGTATGGCAGAACGTAGGGAGGGGTCTTGACCCCTCCGGGAAAGTGGACCGCTGACGCAAACGCCCCGGAAACAGGCGGCGGTGTAAGCTGGCGGGCGAGCAATGCTCGCCCCTATAAGAGTTTTTCGACAGTTTGAGCAATGCGCAAAGCCCGTCCCGGGTCAGACCGGGGCGGGCTTTGTGGTTTCAGGAGGCGTATTCGCGCTCCAGCGTTTCTATAAAATGTACCGGGTCGATGATGCGCAGGCCGTCGGCGTTGGGGGCGGCGGTGTCCAGCAGGAAAGCGGAAAAAGAAGCGGAAGTCCGGTTTTTGGGATTGCCAGGCGGGAATTTGCAAAAATATGTTGACAACTATATGTTGTTGCATTAAGATGAGAGTAACCAACAATACCTGACAGGAGCGGCAACATATAAGGAGGACAGCGATGGACTATAAGGAAAAAGTGGAGTGGCTGGGTCGCTATCAGGCGTCTGTCAGCTGCCAGCACATGCTGGAAGAAGAAATCGAGGTGCTGCGCAGCGACGCCGAGCGGGTGACGGCCTGCATGAGCGGCATGCCCGGGCGCAGCGGCCCTAACGCGGACAGGCTGCCGCGGGCCGTAGAACGTATCGAAGAAGCGCAGAAAAGGCTGGAGCAGCAGCTGGAAAGCTGCATGGAAACGCGCGCGGAGATTATGTGCGGCATCATGACGGTGCGGGATAGGCCGGGGCAGGAGGTGCTGCGCCGCCGCTATGTGATGGGGCAGAATTTTTCGGAAATCGCGGAGGCGATGGGGGTAGTTCAGCGCCGGGCGTACCAGCTGCACCGGACGGCTGTGGAGGGGATGGCCGTGCCGAAGCGGGCGTGAAAAAGATTTCAGTAAATTTCCCGAAGATTTCGCAAAATTTCATTGTATTTCACAACCAACAGTGGTAATATGATACCATCGAAACTCGTGAGAGGAAGTGATTCCTCCCGCGGGTTTTTTTATACCCATTCGGGAAAAGGAGGGATGCCGTTGTGTGAGATCGACGCGGACCATGTGCTGGACGAGCTGGCCGAGATCGCCTTTGCTGTCCCCGGCGAGGAGGGCGGTCTGCCGGTCAAGGTGGCCGACAAGCTGCGCGCGCTGGAAATGCTGTACAAGCATCTGGGCCTGGGCGACGGGGCGAAAACAGAGGGGGTGGTCATTGTGGACAGTGAAAGTTAGGAGCGAGGAGAGAGGAGAGAGGCGCCAAGGTGGAAGTGCGGCTGAAGGAGAAGATACCCGGCGTGTTCTGGCCCGTGCATCAGGCGATA